>Ga0255048_10001556_pt1 | contig 15700 bp, 16 predicted proteins | sample JV7_2_2_MG_FD_183619 | JGI IMG/M metagenome (GOLD analysis project Ga0255048, IMG submission 183619) | Seawater microbial communities from Jervis Inlet, British Columbia, Canada - JV7_2_2 | ecosystem: Environmental > Aquatic > Marine > Inlet | place: Canada: British Columbia | collected 2016-10-06
TCGCCAATGGCAGTCCGAACACGCCAATGACGTTCTCAATTATCTTGTCTGCAGCAATCGCCGAGATCACCTGGCGTCCTGCACGCAAATCGCGGGCAGCGTCAGATGCCAGCCAACCCAGATTTTTAAGTTGATCTATACGTTCGGAAACGCTGAGCTTGTACAGCCCCGAGACTCGCGAATTGCTCATACGTCAATCCTAACGCCCGTCGGGCTCATCTCACAGTCGAGCACTGAGTAATTTGTCGAGTGCTTGCCTGTAAATGCGTCCAGTTCCGTCTCATCCATCGCCAACAAGATACCGATATCACCACCGCCCGCACCACAGGGTTTGTAGGTCAGGCCAGCAGCGCTCGCCGCTTGCCAAAGCTCTGCGTGACCAGCGTCGAAGATCCCGAGGTCGTGGTCGGCACTGAATTTGAGCAACTGCTGGGAGTAGTCCCGATATCCTGCAATGACTCTATGGGTATCATTACTCCGCCAGGCCAGTGCCAAACTTTCGGACGCAGCGACCAGACCTGCCCGAGATGGTTTGCTGACACTCGCGGCCAGTTTCGACAGCTTCTCGCGTGTACTGGCGGCAACGCCGCTCCACAGCAAACGGTAATACAACCCTTCAGGCCACTTCAGTGCGGTAACTGATGCATCCTGCATGCGGTATTCGATCAACCCCCCTGACAGGCTACTCGCGATATCCACTCCGCTGCCGGCCCCTTCCTGCAGGCCCGCATGTGCCCGCTGCGCGGGTGTTATCAACACAGCGGGATCCGCCGAACTGACCGTAGCAGCGCAAAGTGCAACGGCAATGGCAGCACTGGAACCAATGCCAATTTTCCGCTGTGTTGTGGGATCAACGAACTCGCTGGTATTCAGATCAATGCTCTTTGCATCGGTCCGTTCGATACTGACGGCGCGTAAGACCGCATCTACGACCCCAAAAGATGCTTGCCCTTCCTCCCACCGGATGCTGCCATCGATCACTTTGAATCGCCCGACGGTGTCCGTGAATCCTGGAGCCCTGACTTCGCTGCAATCGGAATCGATATCAGCAATCACCACATGCGCGTGTCGATTAACTGCCATACAAATTGCTGGCGCGCCATCAAGTACGGCGTACTCGCCGCTCAATACGACCTTGCCCGGCGCGCTGGCTGTTCCGTTGTTGATCACGTTTTGTCGACCAGTCGAGCTGCGGGTCCCAGACCACTCAACATTATTTCCTGCACACCGGGTGTCTCTGTAAGTGCTTTTCTCACTGCCTCGGCATCCTCCGGTAGACACACCGCCTTAACTTGCGGGCCCGCATCGATGGTGAAGAACACCCTGCACCCTTCCGCTTGCAGTCTCCGCACTGTTTGCATGCAACGCATCGTTGCCGAATTCCAATAGACCATCGGCGGGCGAGATGCCCACATGACCGAATGCATCTTCAGACAATTGTGTTCGGCGACCGTCCCGAGCTGTGCGAAGTCCCGTTGCAGGATGGCGGTCCGGGCAATTGCCAGATCCTCGTCCTGCTGCTCGATCCAGCTGCTGTAAAAAGGTGAGGTCTCGCGGGATATCTCCATCGCCGCCGTAGAGCCGGTCGTCTTCGGTCCGGTTTCAGTAATCGCAACAACGACCTGCAATGGCCAGGAGCCAGGCTCGCTCAGTGTTGCCAGATTTATGGTGTCCCCTGAGTTTTGAAGCTCGGCGAATCCACCGTACAGCGATCTCGCCGCTGATCCGGATGCCTGCCCGGCGAGTCGCGCCAACTCCTCAGTTCCGTATGACAGGTTCGCTGCACCGGCGGCAGCCACGGTTGTTGCGGCGAATGCAGACGCGGAAGACGCCAATCCTGCGGCTATCGGGAAGTTGCTTTGGCTTGTGATTCTTGCGCGTAAACGCTGCGTGCCGATGATATTGTCCAGACAGCGGCTGATCCGCGGTAGCAATGGCTGGCTCTCCTCACCATTTACGAACAATTCGTCGCTCCGCAGGTCGGGGCTCAATGCAACACTGATTTCGGTATACAGCTCGCTCAATGTGATCGAGATAGAGCCGACCGCCGGCAAATTCCGTGCGACGTCACGTTTACCCCAGTACTTGATGAGCGCAATGTTCGGCTGTGCGATTGCCGTCGCCTGCATGTGCTTGATTCCTGATCTTTCGAGCCAGTAAAGGACGCGAATTATAGCCCAGTAGGGGCCGCGCACATTGCTTGAATTCCGTGTACGCTACACGGCCCGATTCCAGGTGTTTGGCCTTGCCTCACGCGTTCAAAGATCGCATTGCTACCTACACAGCCCGTGTTGATGCGCGGCTGGATGCGGCATTGCCGCTGGCGACCAGCAACCCGCGGCGCTTGCACGATGCGATGCGCTACTCGGTACTGAATGGCGGTAAGCGAGTACGACCACTGCTGGTCTACGCGGCTGGCGAATGCCTCTCCGTTAAACCCGAGCTGCTCGACACGCCGGCCGTCGCAATTGAGCTGATCCACGCATTTTCCCTGGTTCACGATGACCTGCCAGCCATGGATGACGACGATCTGCGACGCGGCAAACCGACTGTTCACAAGCAGTACGACGAAGCGACTGCGATCCTCGCGGCAGATGCGCTACAACCACTCGCATTCCAGGTGCTGGCGAACGTTGCCGGAGCACCCGATGGTGCCGCGATAGAGCTCGTCCGCCTGATTACTGCTGCCTGCGGGTCAATGGGTATGACCGGGGGCCAATCGATCGACCTTGCAGCCGAAGGCACGAGACTATCCGCAGATGAACTTGAGCACATGTACGCCCTGAAGACCGGTGCATTGATTCACGCATCCATCGTCTCGGCCTGCCTTTTGAGCGACGACCTCGCTGCCGAGAATGCCGTCGCACTGGACCATTTTGGACGCAACATCGGTATCGCATTTCAGATCAAGGATGACATCCTCGACGTAGAAGGGGACACCGAGGTCATTGGCAAGCCAGCAGGCTCTGATGCGTGTTTGAACAAGGCGACTTACCCGGCTATGTTCGGCGTCGACGCATCGCGGGCCCGCTGCGGTGAATTAGTCGCAGAGGCACTGGATGACCTGTCACAATTCGGTGCGTCGGCAGCGCCGCTGGAGTGGCTCGCACGCTATATCGTCGAGCGCGGCCAATAATCCCATGCGCCCGTCAACACGCAGCATTTTGCATGTTGATATGGATGCCTTTTACGCATCCGTCGAGCAACGGGATAACCCTGACCTTAAAGGCCTGCCGGTAGTTGTCGGCGGCGGCACCAACCGTGGTGTGGTGGCGGCCGCCAGCTACGAAGCTCGCAAGTTTGGAATTCGTTCCGCCATGCCTATGGCTGAAGCGATCCGGCGCTGCGATCATCTGGTGCGCGTGCGGCCGAGGATGTCTCACTATAAAGAAGCCTCCAGGCAGATTTTCGCAATCTTTCATGAGTTCACACCGCTTGTGGAGGGGCTCTCCCTTGATGAGGCATTTCTGGACGTGACAGCGAGTGTCAAACTGTTCGGTTCACCCGAGATAATTGCAAGCAACGTCAAGCAACGCATACTGAATGAAACGAAGTTGACTGCATCAGTTGGCGTGGCGCAAAACAAGCTGGTCGCGAAAATCGCATCTGACCTCGATAAACCGGACGGCCTTACAGTAGTCACGCCTGACCTCTACGAAGAAAAACTCGACCCGCTGCCCGTGCAGGTCATTCCTGGCATCGGGCGGGAGACACTGAAACGCCTGATCGGAATTCATGTGGCGACCGTGCGCGACCTGCGCTGTGCAACGGATCGTGATCTCGAGCCCATCTTCGGTCGATTTACGAAGGTAACCAGGGATCGAGCTGCGGGTATCGACAACCGTCCTGTCGTACACAGTCGTGAGGAGAAATCGATCAGCGCTGAGGAAACCTATGATCAGGACCTGTCAAAGCCCGATGAAATGAATCGTGAACTATTGCGGCTGGCTGATCGCACGGCCGCGCGCCTGCGCAAGTCGTCACTCGCCGCTGCTACGGTGCAAATCAAGATTCGTCGTGCTGACTTCACTACCTATACGCGGCAGCGCAGTATCAAACCTCCGGCAAGCGGCACGGATCAGATTTATGCCGTTGCGCGTGAGCTGTTGAATACCTGGCTCGCCAGTAATCCGGGCGCCAGAATTCGGCTGCTCGGCGTTGGTGGCGGCAAACTTGCTCCGGCCGAGCAGCCCGACCTTTTCGCCAGCGATGTTTCTGAAAACACATCTGTCGTCGACGAAACAGTCGACGAAATTCGCGAGAAATTCGGATCGCTGTCCGTTGGCCGAGCGAAGACCCTTGGGAAGCTCTGACCGATTCAGGGCTTCCCTAAACCAATAGGGTAGAATCAAAGCGATGTACACCAACTTTTTCGGCCTCAATGAAAAACCGTTTTCGATAACGCCAGATCCGCGTTACCTGTTTATGAGTGAACGGCATGGCGAGGCGCTCGCGCACCTTGTCTATGGTGTTACCGAGAGCGGTGGATTCGTGCAGCTGACGGGCGAGGTTGGCACCGGAAAAACCACGCTGGTTCGAACTTTATTGCTGAACCAGATGCCCGATAACGCCGATGTCGCGGTCGTAATGAACCCTCAAATTACGGTTCAGGAATTCCTGTTAACGATCTGCGAAGAATTGGGCATTGCGGTACCCGAGCATAAACATGGCATTAAGGCGCTAACCGATGCGCTCAACCAGCATCTTCTGAGTGCACACGCCGCCGGAAGACGAACCATCCTCGTCGTCGACGAAGCACAGAATCTTGCGCCGGCAGTACTCGAGCAGATTCGGATGCTGACCAATCTCGAAACCGCAAAGCAGAAGTTGCTGCAAATAATTCTGATAGGTCAACCCGAGTTACGCGACCTCCTCGATCGCAACGATCTCCGACAATTGGCGCAACGCATTACTGGCCGTTACCACCTTGAGCCATTGACTCGTGAAGAATCTGTGCAATACGTTGAGCACCGACTGCGTGTCGCTGGAGCACTGGGAGAGGTAATCGATAGCGCCGCCAAGAAGGAGGTGTTTCGTCTCTCGCAAGGCGTGCCAAGGCTGATCAATGTCATTTGCGACCGGGCGTTACTGGGTGCTTACAGCCAGGAGTCCCGCATCATTACAAAGCGCCTGATCAAACGTGCGGCCTCCGAAGTTGCAGGAGAGCTCGATAGATCACCAAACATTAGCCGCATGGCAATGGCGTTGGGGCTGGTGGGTATCGCAGTTGTCATCGCCAGCATATGGTCCGTTACACAGGAATCAGGCTCGGTCGGCACGATAGAAGATCCCGTCGCTTTGCAGACGCCGGTTACCGTATCGACTGAACCGCCGCCCGTGGAGGACAGCAACAACTCTGTCGCGGCGCCCGAAACACCACTCGCGTCACTATCCGATGAACTCGCCCTCTCCGGCGAGTTAACGACGCGAGACTTTGCCTTCGCATCGATCTTCGAGCTTTGGGGACTGGAATATACCAGTGGCTCGCAGACCGGCTGCTCACAGGCCGCCGCTGCCGGTCTGGCTTGTCTTAATCAACGCGGTTCCTGGAACGGTTTGCGACAATTAAATCGTCCCGCGATCCTTACCATCATCGACAACGATGGCGGCTCGCACGAGCTTGTCCTGACCGCCATTCATGACGACAGTGCGGAGCTTTCGATCGGTGGCGTTGTGGTTACTCACCCGGTAAGTGAGATTACAGCGTTCTGGTTCGGTGAATTCAGTTTGCTCTGGCGACCCCCCTTCGGTGTGCCGGTGTCGCTGTCACCAGGATCGCGAGGTGCCGAGGTTTTGTGGCTGCGACAAAGCCTGGCCGATATTGACGAACGCTATATCAGTGACATTATCGACAACGATGTATACGACACCAATCTGCAAATTATAGTGCGTGAGTTCCAGCGCGATCATCGCCTTGCGGTTGATGGCCTGGTCGGGCAGCAAACGTTAATCATTATCAACTCATTGCTTGAATCTGACGGCTCGCCGCGGCTGACAGCTCCAGGACCTGCAGGGGTTTAATGCATGTCTTTTATTCTCGACGCTCTTAAGAAATCGGAAACCGACAGGCAGCAACAAGGCAGTGCCGAGTTTGCCGGCGTGCCAACGAGCCCTGACGCACCGTCCGTTCCCCGCTGGCTTTGGGTCGTCGGCATCTTGCTCGCGATCAATCTCACTGTGTTAATCGGTATGTTGCTCAGACCGGACACTGTCGCAACACCTTCTGCAGTGCCCACTCTGACAGGAACAAACAACTCGCCAATTGCGGAAACTGATTCTGTACCCAGCTTTGAAGAAAAGGTCGCCGCCGCTCAGCTTAACCCTCCGGAGCAGCAGACGAGGGAGTTCAGCGTAGAGCAACCGGACACGCAGACATCCACTTTCGTAAAACCTGTGTTGATTTCACAAGACCCGTCCGCCATCCCCGCTGCCGAACTGTATCCGTCGATTCAGGAGGTGCGTGCCAGTGGGACGAGCAATCTGCCCGAGCTACACCTCGATATCCACGTCTACAGCTCCGCACCCGAAGACCGATTTGTCTTCATCAATATGGTGAAGCTGCGCGAAGGATCACAGCTCAGGGAAGGACCTCAAGTTGCGGAGATAACAGCGGTTGGCGTTGTATTAGAGTATCAAGGGCAGTATTTCCTGCTAGCGCGTGACTAGCAGCGACGGACAACATATTGATGGCGATATTCTCGCAAGCGCGCTGATATCGGGAATTCATCGCGTCATCGGCCAGCAGGAACTGCTCAATCGAATCAATGTTTTTCCGGTCGCGGACAGTGACACGGGAACCAACCTCAGCCTCTCCCTGAGTTCGGCCCTTGGCGTGCTACAGGAGGATCCCGGGAAACACCTCGGGACGATGCTCGCGGCGATGGCCGACGCGTTACTTGACGGTGCCCGAGGAAATTCCGGTGCAATCATCGCGCAGTTTTTTCAGGGTCTGAGCGATTCGGCTGGCGAGATCACACGGTTTACGACCTACACATTCGGTAAGGCGGTGAGACTCGGTTCCGAGTACGCCCATGATGCTTTGTCGAAGCCGTGCGAGGGGACCGTACTCTCCGTTATCGCCGCGTTCGCCGAAAGCATTGAGCACCAGGTTTCCGCTGACTCAGACGCCGAATTTGCGGCAGTCATAGATAAGGCGAGAATCAAGGTTGATGAAGCACTCGCCAACACGCCAATGCAGCTTGATGTACTGCGTAAAGCGGGTGTCGTCGACGCCGGCGCGAAAGGGTTTGCAGAGATCGTCAGTGGCATGTCGGACTATCTTCGTGATGGTCACATGACGCCGATGCCGGATACGGCGTTGCTAAATGACATAGAACCACCCGTCGCATTTTCAGCCGCGGACAACACGTCGAAGTTTCGATACTGCACGGAGTGCCTGGTTACAGCCACCGACATTGATCGGCGCAAATTGCGCGAGGCACTCACAGAACTCGGTGACTCAATGGTGCTCGCGGGTAGCAAGCGCAAGGCGAAAGTCCATATTCACGTCGACGATCCTGATGCCGTGTTCAGTATTGCGAGGCGGTTTGGTGACATAAGTGGCGAAAAAGCGGATGACATGCATCGGCAGCAACATTCGACACATGGGGCCGCAAAGACCTTCGCTGTGATCACTGATTCGGGCGCCGACATTTGCGACGATGACATGGAGAGACTCGATATCCATATGGTGCCCTGTCGCATTCAATTCGGCGATCGCGGTTATCTCGACAAGGTCAGCATTGCGACCGATGAGTTTTACCAAGAGCTCGAATATAACCCGCAGCACCCAACCACATCGCAACCGGCACCCGGCGATTTTCGACGCCAGTTTCAGTTTTTGGCGAGCCATTTCCACGACGTACTGGCAATCACACTAACGTCCAGGGCAAGTGGAACCTATGAGGGTGCGCGGTCAGCCGCGAAACGCAGTAATGCGCCTGGCCGGATACATGTTATCGACTCGCTCAATGCGTCTATGGGCCAGGGACAACTCACTATTCTCGCCGCCGAATGTGCTGCTGCGGGCATCGGCATTGAGCAGACAATACGAATAGTCGAAGAGCAAGTTACGAAGACAACGACCTTCGCGTTGCTTAAGGATTTACGCTATGCGGTACGCGGTGGCCGACTGCCGAACTGGGTCAAGTTGATAGCTGATCTTTTCCGAGTAACGCCATTAATCTGCGTTAGCCCGGGCGGACGAATCAGCCTCTGCGGATTCTTGCTTGGGCGTCGCAATCGCATCACCAGGTTCGCGCGATTCGTTGCCAAGAAGATCAAGAGCGGCGAATCAATCGAAATTGGCATCGGGCACGCGATTTGCCCTGACGATGCCGCGACGCTGGCAGCTGAACTGCGAAAAAATGTAACAACACTCGAGACGCTGAAGATTTGCGAGCTGGGCACGGGAATCGGTGTTCATGGCGGGCCCGGGACGTTGCTCGCCTCCATACGACCGGCAGTCTCAGCTAATGACTTCCCCGTCGACGTCGATTAGCTCTTCACCCTGATTGCGCGCATTGTTGACGCGCCGATTCACTGGCCAAGCCTGCAGAGCAGGTGTGCGTTCAGCCGCTGCCTGTAAGTAATCATTGTGGCCTGATAGCCATTCATCGGCAGTTTCCGGCTGAAGTATCACGGGCATACGGTGATGCAACGGTTGCATGAAGTCGTTCGCGGCAGTCGTTATTAACGTTGTTGTCTGCATAGACTCGTCGCTTTTCCTGTCTTTCCAGCTTTCCCACAGCGCGGCCAGGGCGAACGGCTCTCCGCTCGCCAAAGAAATGAAATAAGGTGTCTTAACGTCGCCATCGCGATGCCATTCGTAGAATCCGTCTGCAAGTACGACGCATCTGCGATGCCTGAGTGCCGCTCGATAGGACGGCTTCTCGGCAACAGTTTCGGCACGAGCATTGATCATTCGATTACCGATCGCCGGATCTTTGGCCCAAGATGGAACAAGCCCCCAGCGCAGCATGACGAGCTCACGACCTTGTTCGGCATTGTTTCTGACAGCTGCAACGAATTGCGTTGGTGCAATGTTGTAACGCGGCTCGACTGCCAGTGCGCCATCGACGCCAAACAGCGCTGCCGTTGCTTCACTGGGGGAGTAAAAAGCGAAGCGGCCGCACATCTTACTCGCGAATCCCCACGCCTTTCTTCATGAGGAAAAAACTGGCGGAAAACAGCAGCACAACAAAGCCGAGGAGGATTGTGTATGCGTGCGCAATACTGATGTCTGAGGTTCCCAGAATCCCGTATCGAAACGCGTTGACCATGTACAAGATCGGGTTCGCTTTCGATACGTTCTGCCAGAATTCCGGCAACATCGATATTGAATAGAACACACCACCCAGATAGGTCAGCGGCGTCAGAACGAATGTTGGCACAATGGAAATGTCGTCGAACTTCCTTGCGAACACTGCGTTGATGAAACCTGCCAGTGAAAAGACGACTGATGATAACAACACCACCGACACCATAATGAAAGGGTGAGCAACCTCGAGGCGCGTGAAGAACAGTGCGATGATGGTGACGAGCGTGCCAACGAGCATTCCACGTAACACTCCGCCCGCAACATGACCGACGATGATCGTCGCATTCGACATCGGCGATACCAGCATCTCTTCAATATGACCACTGAATTTCGCACCAAAAAACGAAGACACGACGTTACCGTAGGAATTGGTAATCACCGACATCATGATCAGACCCGGCGCGATGTATTGCATGTAGTCAAAACCGTCCATGCTGCCGATGCGCCGTCCGATGAGATTGCCAAAAATAATGAAGTACAGCGTCATCGTAATTGCGGGTGGCACGATCGTTTGTACCCAGATTCGCAGCACCCGACTCATTTCTTTGTGAATGATGGTGCGAACGGCAACCAGGTTCAGGGCGATATTCATGTGCCTCCCTCAGGGTCGTGCTTGCTTTCGACCAGACGCATGAACAGTTCCTCAAGGCGATTTGCCTTATTGCGCATACTCACCACCCGGATGCCATGATTGTTCAATTGCTCGAAAAGGTCATTTATGTCGTGGTCTGCTCCTTTTTCAACTTCGAGTTCACAGTTATCCCGCAGTCGGGTTTTGAATCCCTCAAGCTGCGGCACCTCAGTAAGCTCCCCGGACAAACTGAGAATCAGCACTTCACGCTGCAGCTTGCGCAACACCGTACTCATCTTCGCGTCTTCGATGATCCTTCCACCATCGATAATACCGATGTGGCGACACAGTGATTCCGCTTCTTCCAGATAATGCGTCGTCAGAATAATTGTCGTCCCGGCGGCGTTGATCTCCTGCAGATACTTCCACATTGAACGACGTATCTCGATATCCACGCCCGCCGTGGGTTCATCAAGAATAAGCAGTCGTGGTTCATGTACGAGCGCCCGGGCAATCATCAGTCTGCGCTTCATACCGCCCGACAGGCTACGAGCAATATCGTCACGCCGGTCCCAAAGTCGCAGCGCGCGCAAGTATTTCTCAACGCGTCCACGGGCAACTTTGCCGCCAATACCGTAGTAGCCGGCTTGATTCAGGACGATACTGCCGACGGTATCCCAGAGATTGAGGTTGATTTCCTGTGGCACCAGACCAAGGCAGGACTTTGCCGCTTCGAAATCTGTGTCGATATCATGACCGAAAATCTCCACCTCACCGGCAGTCTTGTTAACCAGCGAACTGATAATCCCTATTGCTGTTGTTTTTCCTGCACCATTCGGTCCGAGCAACGCGTAGAAATCACCGGCCGGGACGGTAAGGTTGATACCTTTGAGGGCCTGGTTGCCGTTGTCGTAGGTTTTCTCGAGGTTTTTTATTGTCAGGGCATTCATCAGGTCGCGTATTGTAACCACGACTCCCCTGCATCGTCACAACTTCTTATCCAGAACCCGCAATGGACCGGACATGCTGCAAGCTGCGGCCGGGAGCCGCGTGTAGTTGTCGATCCCTGACTGTGCCAGCAGAGTATGCAGCGCGGTAAGTTGTGAGGATCTGCGAATCTGGCGACGCGAACTCGTGCCACCGCCCAGTAGCCGCTCACCCATCGCAACCGGTATGTCCAGCCGGGAGACCATCAGATCATCGCGCCCACCGATCCTGTCGAGCAATGTCACCAGAGGCAGGCTCGTGATGCTTTCACACCACGCTATCGTTGCGCCGCTAATGATTCGTGCCGCGTATGGATTGCGCCGGGCAAGCTGCCAGAGAAAACTCATGGCCGCAGTCTGTATACGACGCAATTCCGGGCTCTCGTGCTCAGTTGCGGCCATCAAGTCACCCTGGCTTTGGTCGGCCAGTAGACCTGCCCACCATCCGTCATCGTCTTCCCGCAACGAAAACAGCAGAAATGGTGCTGCGGCAAGGCGCCCTCGTTGTGGACCTCTGAGTTCGGATGTCGCCTTAATAAAGGCTGCATTCAAAGCCAGGACATTGGCGTAATCATCCGGGCCAGGGCCTGCGAATTCGCTGCTGTGTTCCATATCATCTCCCTTTTGGGGCTTATTTTTCCCCATGCAGGCTTTTCTAGCCCGTTTCTCGAATTACTATATTTTGGAATATTCGACCATGTATGGATAATATAGGCTATGTTAATACTATATTTGGTCGTTTTCTATCATAAATGGTAAGAAATGACGAGGCACCGAAAATACTGGAGGATAAACAATGAGATTCACCGACGACCGCTATTCAGGGGAACGCAGTCAGTTCGAGCTCGCGCTGCGAATGATTCGTCACGAAGCACGAACTCGTACTATTCGGGAGTGTACGGGGCTCTCCGATGACCGCATTCGGAAGCTATACACAACCTATTTTCGGAACAGCGGCACATCAGGTGTCAAACGCCGGCGTGGCAAATCACCCCGGCAGATAAATCGCTTCGTCAAAAACTGCAGGAACCAGATTCAGGCAACTACGCTTGTTGCGCTTTTTTCGGCCGGTCTTCTTGTGCGCATCGATCAGGACGACTCCGTGCATCCGTGCTGGCCACGTCCCGACGTGGAATATGGACATCGATTATGCCGCGCGTATGAAACCTACTTACTGCTGCACAAGGAACCGCAGTTGAGTTTTGAGTGGGCGTGGAATCTGCTGCAGTGCATTTCCTATAACGACGAACTCTATCTCGCGAGCTGCGATCACTGTGAAGCGCATTACGTGCAGGACGCCTATGCGCTGGATAGCGGCAGCTGTCCTGCTTGCGAGATCGTCAGCAATGCTCACTAGTGAGTTACACTGGCCGGATGGAAAATCACAATGTATTTGCCGGTGCGTTTGTCGATCGAAGCGGAGAAATGCGCAAAGATGCAGACTGGTTAACCGAGGCGTTGACCAATGAGGAGACGCGCTTCGTCCCCGTCTGGGGTGATCACTGCCTGGTGGGTGGCGACCCGCTGCAACTCATGTTGCTCGAGCGACACCAGATCGAAAACTTTCTCGATGAGCATAGTCAGATATTTCTTGGCTTGTTCCGTGGCAAACCAGCTTTCGCAGTATCGATCGCCGCTGAGGGCGCGCCGCCTTATCCGGAGCTGGGCGAATTTCAGGATCTGCGCTATCTCGGAACAGTATTGCCCGCAGACGAGGCTAATCTCGCGGCCCACGCGCGTGGGCTGGTTCTTTGGCACTCTTCGCAACTTTTTTGTGGCCGCTGCGGGTCTTCGGCTCGGCCGGATACCGGTGGTAACTCAAGGCGCTGCGTCAATTCTGAGTGTGGCCGGGAAATTTTCCCGCGGGTAGATCCTGCCATCATTGTGCTGGTTGCAGATGGAGACCGTTGTTTGCTCGGCCGACAAACAGGCTGGCCGGAGGGGCTGTATTCCACAATCGCCGGTTTCGTTGAACCTGGAGAAAGTCTTGAGGATGCGGTTCGGCGGGAGGTCTATGAAGAAACAAACGTTCGCGTAGCCGCAATTCGCTATCACAGCTCACAACCGTGGCCGTTCCCATCCTCGCTGATGCTTGGTTTCGTCGCTGAAGCAGACACGACAGTGGCACAGGAAATCCGCATGAACGACGGTGAACTCGAACACGCACGATGGTTTACGCGCAAAGAGTTGCGCTCCGGGTTTCCCAAATTGCCATTTAAAATTTCGATAGCACGCCGCCTGGTCGAAAGCTGGCTTGGCACGGAAACTTCAGTGTAGTCATGTGCCTGGTTGTTCTTGGTTGGCAGCAGCATTCTGAGTTTCCATTGATCGTTGCGGGCAACCGCGATGAATTCCACGGCCGCCCCACGGAACACGCACACTGGTGGTCTGACGCACCGGATATTGTTGGCGGTCGGGATCTACAGGCCGGCGGTACCTGGCTGGCGTTACATCGTGGCGGGCGGTTTGCGACGGTTACTAATTTCCGGGATGCGCAGCTGCCGTCCCCGAAGTACCGTTCACGCGGTCACCTCGTCACCGAGTTCCTTAACAGCACGGCATCTCCAGTCGACTACCTCAACGATATTGATAGTGCGAAGTATGCGGGGTTCAATCTGCTCGTTAGCGATGGTACGACGCTGGCGTGTCTTTCTAACCGCGCCGACGGAGTGCGAATATTGGCGCCGGGTATTTATGGACTCAGTAATGCGTTACTGGATTCGCCCTGGCACAAAGTGGTCCGTAGCAAAGCGGCGCTTGAAGCGTTGATCCGAAACGGCAAGGTGAATGAAACTGAGTTGTTCCGGCTGCTCGACGATCGACAAAAAGCACCAGTCGATGAAGTCGAAAGAGAACATCTACCGTTCGAAACAGCCCACGCGATCAGCGCAGCATTTATTGTTCTGCCCGATTACGGCACACGAAGCTCAAGTGTTGCTCTCCTTGACGCTGCCGGTGCATGGCGACTTTCCGAACGACGTTATGATGCCGCGGGAAAAAGAGTGGGTGATTCCGCATTTGCGATCACCCCGTAGAACCCGGCCTGATCAGTTGTAGATCGCGGACAACCAGTTGCTGATATCTGCGATCTCCTGTGGGCAAACCGCGTGCGCCATCGGGTACTCATGCCATTCGACTGCATATCCGACTTCGATAAGCCTGTCTGCAGATGAGCGACCCCACTCCATACGAAGCACCGGATCAAAACTGCCGTGTGCCATAAAGATCGGCAAATCCTTGCGACTGACCGCGCTCGCCGCGTCATCGGGCAAGGCCATGTAAGTAGACAATGCCATGAGACCTGCGATCGAGTGCTCAGTTTGCAGTGCTGTGTGGATAGCCACCGCACCGCCTTGTGAGAATCCGGCGACGACGATTTTTTGGGGCGCGATGTCACGTTCGATTTCTCTGCTGATAAGTCCTTCCAGCAGGTCGCTACTTTCAAGTAGTCCGGCCCGGTCTGCCCGACCCCCGGAATCAAAGCTCACGATGTCGTACCAGGACCTCATTGCCATTCCGCCATTGATTGTCACGGGCTGAACGGGCGCATGCGGAAAGATGAATCGCAGAGACAAATCGGCCGGTAAACGAAGCTCCGGAACAATGGGTTCAAAATCGTGGCCGTCGGCGCCCAGGCCGTGCAACCAGATAACGCTGCCTTGTGGATTCTCGCCAGTGGTGACCTCAACGGCCTCAGGTGTCTGCACAATAATGCTCCGAACACAGCAAAGCGGCGCAGTGTAGCGCAGAAAAGGGCAAAAAACGTGCCATTGAGGCTTGACTAAATATGCGCATGATGTTCAACTTATGCGCATATTTATGCGAGAAAGCCCGTGCCCAACACAAATCACGAACTCAGACGCGACGCGATACGGCAGTTGCTGCTTAAGCGACCTCGAGAAACGCAAGGCTCGCTCGTGGCCGCGTTGCACGCTGCAGGGTACGTCGCGACGCAGTCCAGCGTCAGTCGTGACCTCAGGGAGCTCGGCGCGATCAAGACCATCGCAGGCTACGAGCTACCCACCAGCCGTCAGACTGATGACGACCAGTTCGCTGCCGTAGCCGGGCTACTTCGAACGTTCCAGCCGGCGGGCCCCAATCTGCTGGTCGTAAAGACAGCAATTGGCGCCGCACAGCGTGTTGCGCTCGCGTTCGACCGCTGCAGCTGGCCCGAAGTAATCGGCAATATTGGCGGCGACGACACCGTATTTGTTGCGACCGAGTCCGGTATCGCACAGAAAAATCTCATTACCCGGATCGAGCAAGCAGCTCGTTCCTAGATTATTTCGGAGACCCCAGTGAGCAAGGACACATCACCCATTATTCTCGCGTTTTCAGGCGGCCTTGATACGTCGTTTTGCGTTCCGTGGCTGAAGGAAAACTATAGACGCGACGTCATCACCGCGTGCGTTGATACAGGTGGTATCGATACGGCAGCGGCCATTGCACTGGAAGAGCGCGCCATGGCACTGGGAGCGATTGAACACGTTTTGATCGACGCGAAGCAGGATTTCTTCGAAACCGTAATCAAGCACCTGATCGCCGGCAACGTGCTCCGCGGTCAGGCATATCCATTATGCGTCGGCGCAGAGCGTGGACTGCAAGCCGAGCGACTGGCAAAGATCGCAACGGATCGTGGCGCAACGACCGTTGCCCATGGCTGCACTGCGGCCGGCAATGACCAGGTTCGTTTCGAAGTCGCTCTGCGGACACTCAATCCCGGGCTCGAAGTGCTCGCACCGGTGCGTGATAACAACTGGGTACGCGACGAACAACTCGCCTACCTGGAGAAGCGCAATCTGCCCTTGCCTCTGCAGGGCTCAG
>Ga0255048_10001558_pt1 | contig 15699 bp, 24 predicted proteins | sample JV7_2_2_MG_FD_183619 | JGI IMG/M metagenome (GOLD analysis project Ga0255048, IMG submission 183619) | Seawater microbial communities from Jervis Inlet, British Columbia, Canada - JV7_2_2 | ecosystem: Environmental > Aquatic > Marine > Inlet | place: Canada: British Columbia | collected 2016-10-06
TATTTCATAAGTTAGGGGCCGGGAGTTGCCGCCGTAGCGACGAAAAGCTAACAAGGGGGAAAGCCTTCCAGGGAGTCCCGGCGCTCCTGTTATCTCCCTACTTGAAATCGTCTAAGGTGGATACCACCCCGCCAGACGCATCGCGGATCTTCAGGGCTGTGCTTACCTTCATATCCCGATCCCCTCTTAATATGCGCCACTCTAACCTGCGTAGTGAAGATTGCTCCAGGCCAGCCCTTTTCGAGAAGGCACTCAGAGCACCTCGGGTCTTCCTCAATTTTGCAATGTATTTGAGTAATGTCATGACCATAGTATACTAAGCCCGTGACAGCGTGTCAATATATTTCTTCAGAAAAGTGTTGACATTTTGCGTGACAGTGTGTATCATAGTAGTAAACTCACAAAGGGGGAAACATGAAGGACCATTCGGACGCCATTCGCTTTGCCATCAACCACCCCGAAGTATCGCTCGGCGAGTTCACGGAGATGTTCGGGCTCGACAAGCAGGAAGCCGAAGAGCTGTACGACCTCGGCCAGGGAGTAGCGGTAGAACGTGAGATGCTCATAGCCAAAGCACTGGAGGGTAAAGATGTATCTCATTAAAGTCATGAGAAGCAAATACGGAGGCCAGTGTGACTGCACCACAAAGATCAAGCAGGGCGAAGAGATGGGGTACTCAGGGGGGCGTAAGCCCGTGACAAGGTGCATGGACTGCGTAGACAAGCTCGTTCGCAAGCACTCCCCCGTCCGGATCCGGCAATTCCTGAAGTTTGACCAGAGGATAGACTGATGCAACCTAACATGAAAGACAAAATCTTCCATTTGTTTAGTCTGGCACAGATGGTAGGCGACAAAGATACCGAGCAGGTGCTGTTCGTCCTCGTAGACGCCATAGAGAGAGGCTACGGAGACAAGCTCGCCGCCGTGGTCCGGAGGGAGTACGAGCGCCAGACATCCAGTAGGGAAAACATGGAAGAACTTGGGTTATGACCATCCTCTCCCAGAAACCCGTCAAGCTCGTCGATGATGCCTACATTGTCACAGAGCTTTCCAACGGCAACTACGTGTTCACCAGTGACCACTCGACGAAGTATCTCACCACAGTAACAGACTGCACATGCCCCGGTTTTCAGTTCCGGAAAAGGTGCAGGCATTTAGAGTACACACAAAACTGGAAAAACTAAGGGGGAAGCAAATGTCTGTATGGGAAACGCTATCCAAGATCGACGTAAGCGAGCACATCGAGAAGAAGGGTAACCTGTCCTATTTGTCATGGGCATGGGCATGGGGAACGCTCATGGAGCACTACCCGGATGCAGACTGGACCGTGATTCCTGATGTCAAGCACGAAGACGGGACGGTGATGGTCAACAGCCTCGTGCGCATAGAGTGCACGGCTCGAACAATGTTCCTCCCGGTCATGGACAACCGCAACAACGCAATACAGAACCCGGACACACGACAGATATCAGATGCACGTATGCGCTGCCTGGTGAAGAACCTCGCCATTTTTGGACTGGGCCATTACATCTATGCCGGGGAAGACCTGCCCCCCTCCGAACCAGAAAATCCCGCCACAGAAGATCAAGTCGAAGAGATAAAGCGCCTGCTCGACACAAGGCAGGTGCCGGAGCCCATGCACAAAAAAGCATCCATGTTGCTGGGTAGTAATATCTCAGAGGGCAAAGCCGTGAGCATCATCAATGCCCTGTCCGAATGCCCGAAAAGAGAGGGAGCATGACCCTTTACTCACGTAACAAGATACGCCGATCCCTCCCACGCGCTGACACACTGGCGTGGGTAGCCATAACCGCCGCCGCCGCATACTTCATGGGCCATGTGTGGTGGTGGCATACGATGACCATAATGGAGTATTGGGGGTACTAATGACAGTTCACGTTAGCACAGAAATGGAAGATTTTGTCCTACAGAGATCCCAAGGTCTCAAGCAAACGCCAGACCAGTACGCTCACATGCTCATAGCCAGAGACTACTGCCGCCTCCATCCACCGGCTGTCAATGAGGGCAGGAACCTGGACGGCAGGCCCATAGACGTACTTGCAAAAGGAGAAAGATATGAACATCGATGATCTCAAGATAGGGGAACTGAAAAGCCTATTGCAGTTGCTACAGCCACAAACAAATGCCTCAATGCACGAAGATGAAATGAAGGTAATAGTCGTTTTACAGCGAGGATGGTGCGCCGTTGGGAGATGGCATCAGACCGGAGATTATGTCTCATTGAGCGAAGCAGATATCGTCCGTCGATGGGGAACCACTGGGGGGTTGGGGGAACTCGCAGACAAAGGGCCAATGAGTGAGACAATATTGGACGCCGTTCCTCAAGGTCTGAGATTCCACATTCTGTCGGTAGTCGCAACTTTTCCATGTTCAGACGGATGGTCAAAATGAATGGTTTAGAATCTTACGGTGACGGTTCCTGTTACGGTGACGGTTCCGGTGACGGTTCCGGTGACGGTTCCGGTGACGGTTACGGTTACGGTTACGGTGACGGTGACGGTTACGGTGACGGTTACGGTTCCGGTTACGGTGATGGTGACGGTTACGGTGACGGTGACGGATGGTCAAAATGAATGGTTTAGAATCTTACGGTTACGGTTCCGGTTCCGGTGACGGTTCCGGTTCCGGTTACGGTGACGGTGACGGTGACGGTTACGGTAACGGTTACGGTTACGGTTACGGTTACGGTGGTGGTGACGGTGGCGGTGACGGTTACGGTTACGGTTACGGTTACGGTTACGGTTACGGTGACGGTTACGGTTACGGTTACGGTTCCGGTGACGGTGACGGTGGCGGTTACGGTTACGGTGGGACTATATGACCACATGGGAGAAGTTGGTCGACCTGGACCGGTCCTGTTGGGGTGGAGTCAAACTGATGTCAGGCGAAGATGCCAAGTGGAAATGTATGGCCTATTACGACGTGAGCCGGGTTCCTCTGTACGGCCAGTGGCACGACACCCCGCAGGGAGCAATCGAGGACGTTTACACGCAATATGAGAGGGAACGATGCTCTACAAAATCCTTAACACAGACGGAACAGCATGTCACGGCGGTAGCGGTCAGTGGAACAGAAATGGGAAATGGATGCCGGAAATAGAGAACGTGGTGCCTTGTAACCGAGGCTATCATCTATGCCGTGCCGAAAACCTGATTGAATGGCTCAAATATGGAACACAGATCTGGGAGGCAAAAGGAAGAGGTGAGATGATAGAAGAGGACGACAAGGTGGTGTTCAGTCAAGCCCGCCTCGTACGGCGGCTTAACTGGAACGATAGTCTCCAGATACATTTCTCCTGTGACTGTGCCGAAAGAGTGTTGCATCTCGCCAAGGACAAAAGATGCAACGAAGTGCTCAGGGTGGCACGTCTCTATGCCGACGGCAAAGCCACACAGGCAGAACTTTTAAGTGCCGACAGTGCCGACAGGGCCGCCAGGGCCGCCTGGGCCGACAGGGCCGACAGGGCAGCCAGTGCCGCCTGGGCCGCCAGTGCCGACAGGGCCGACAGGGCGGCCAGTGCCGCCTGGGCCGCCAGTGCCGACAGGGCCGACAGGGCCGCCTGGGCCGACAGGGCCGACAGTGCCGCCAGGGACGCCAGTGGCGCCAGTGCCGCCGAGAAGAAATGGCAGACAGAACACCTCGTAGAAATATTATGGAAAAAACAATGAAAGAGAGGGAGTGATATGAACGAGATATATCCGCACTTTAGCAGGGCAGAACTTGCCAGTCGCGACACAGGAGATCACCACATGGACGCTACGTTCATGGACCTGGTAGAGACACTCAGAGACGCCTACGGTAAGCCCATGACTGTCTCGTCAGCCTACCGGACCCCGGAGCATAACGCATCCGTCAGCAGCACAGGAACCACCGGGCCGCACACTACGGGAAGGGCCATTGACATAGGGGTATCAGGAACAGACGCTTTGACGCTTGTCCACATGGCATTGACGCTTGGTTTCACCGGGATAGGAGTTAGCCAGAAGGGGCAGCACAACTCACGGTTTATACATTTGGACAACCTGACCGATGGGCGCCCCTGGATATGGAGCTATTGAAATGACAACCGAAGAATTGAAGATGACATTAATACCATCAAAGGAGAAAAGACGATGTATAGATATGAAATGGACCCATATGGTCCTCCTCTCTTTATGGAGTTTCGTGTATTGAGAGAAACCCCTTGTGGATTTTGGATAGCCCTCGATACTTGGGGAGATCAGGAAAAGTGGGTGTCAAAAACCGGTAGAAAAAGATACGCCTATCCTACGGAAGAATTGGCGAAAGAATCTTTCATTGCAAGGCAAATGGCGGCACATGCTCATTTTACTCGGAAGGCAGGAGTGGCCTTGGAGTACCTCAATTCTATTGGGTACTCATTAAAAAAATTCAATGACGAGGAATGGTGGGTGTTGACACCGAAGACTTGACCCTGGCATGGTCGCCAGATACCCGGAGCGCAGTGCGGTCTGAAACAGGCCGATTAAACCGATGGTGAGTAGAACCTGAGGAGGAGTAGGCATGGAAGACTCTGACGAAGCGCTGTGGTCGCTGATTATTTCACGTCATTGAACCCTCTCCCTCTGCCGCTCGATCTCCTTTAATGCCCTCTTGATTTCATTGGAGTCTATCTTAGTATCTGAGTCCCTTTCTTTTTCGAGGGACTCATTTACTTTTACCAGCATATCAGACACCTGTTGATTTACCAGCATAGCCTGACTAATGATCGCAGTAGACTCTTTCAGTTGTATCAGCACTTCTTCCGCTGTTTTGTCTGCCTTCGCAAACAGGGTGGTGATCGTCTGATAGTGCTGGTTCTGCAATTCTTTCCGGTCCCGCAGGAACAGGTACGCCATAATAATTACAGCCGCTGCTCCGGGTGCCTGCTCCATTAAGCCATCAAGCCCTTCCATGTTCATGCCCTTCCTGCCTGTGTGATGTCGTCTTCGACTACTAATATGTTATACATTACAAACCTTTCTGACTTGACATCCAGCCAGAGGGCAAACCCAACGGGCCTTGAACCTCCCGGTAGCGGTGTTCCGTCTCTCCGTCTTCGTCAAGAACGCTCAGTAGGGTGATGTAGCCCACCGCTCGGCGGTTTGACATCACATATTCATGAAGTTGCAACGTATGAATCCCATCAGGCGAGAACGGAAGAACTTGAACGTACTTGTCGTTCACCTTTACTGGTCGGGGAGCATCCGTTCCCAATAACGCGAGAGCTTTTTTTTTCTGTTTCTCCGTGAGCATCTTCTCTCCTAATACGGCAGCCCGGTTGCCAATCGGTGAAGGTCAGCCTGTGAATCTGTTAATGTAGTATCCCATATTCCAAATTCGTCTATGATACCATCAAATAGTCTTACATTGTCAAGTGTGTTTCCTATTGCAAGGGCATTTTCCGTAGTCGGCATAGTGGAGGGGATCGTACCGGTAACAGTCTTTGCTGTTATCTCAACTCCGTCAACCCAGAACTTGATTCTGTCAGCCTGTGCGCCCTCTGTTCCGTCATACTGAACCCTGAAATGATACATTGTTCCTGTAGAGAAAATCTCAGCATCTGTAGCCGTTTGATTGCCTGCTATTTTTAAGCGGTAATTTGTATTAGCCCCAGTAGAGTTCAGGAGCCATTCTTCGTCGGCATCCTTTTGGCTTCCAATGCTTGCAAAAGGGTTTTTGGTTGTTAGTTTTATAAAACACATGATGGTGAAGGCAGACACACTATCGAGCCCATCAAAGGAAGAATTTGTAAAATACTGACTACTTGCTACCGCCAAGTTTGCACCATTTCCCACCTCCGCGGGAACATATGTAGGCGTATTGACCTCTGTTAAATCAAAACCTCCGTCGTGACTGTCCGTGCCATCTGCCTCAAATTTATAGTAAACAAGCAGATTTGTTCGTAGTTCTGGGACGGAGGTTCCCGCACTCCTGCGCCTTCGCAGCGACATACGGGCGGTACGGGTACTCATCAGTACACCTCGTAGACTGAGTTGAGATAGTTACGCATCTCCAACTGCTTACCCGAAGAAAGAGATGTATCCCCAAAGACAAGTGCTCCCATGTCTCCCTCAAAAGGTAGAACGTCGTCTCCTGCTGCTGTACGTATGTCTCCGAGCATAAGGGGAGCTGTACTGTTGTGCAAAGGGTCCACCGCTGCATCCAGGTTTTTAGTGGATGTCTGCAACGCTCCATCAATATACAGATCCAACGTAGTCATATCGTACTGGAATTCTACAATGTAAACAGTGTTGTCGGAGAGAGTCCCATCGGAAGTGTAGTCCTTCGCTGTTCCCGCCCCATAGGAACCATCAGCAGACAGAATCACTTTTAAGGTTCTGTCCGACAAGCGAAATACACCGATGGCCCTCTGGTCCCCGGAGGCGTTGTAATGGGAGAAGATGGTCTCGTCCTGTGCAGGTGCAGCTCCCGTCCTTATGACCGCATAGAAATGGAACCCCGCATTCAAGGAGTATGTGAAATCGGTGATATCCATGTGGTCGTCAACACCATCATAGGTCACTGTCGCATGGCTGTTGATAAGACGCGCCGACGTGGTGTTGTAGTACACTGGCCGCTCTGTCGTAGCTCCGGTAGCATCTCTGGAACGCCTGCGCTCTGTCCACGTAGTAAGCGCCGCCGCATCGGCAACTCCGGTTATGAATCGCCCCTCGAACCATAGCTGCACCGAAGGCTCCCGCAGAGGTATCGGGAAGCCAGGGCGTTTTAAATAAGGTATCCTCATACTTTGCCCATGACAACCACGTTGTTAGCACTGTCGTCTGCGTCTACACCAAACCGGACGTAACTGGCCCCCGAAAGTTCCGGCACATCAAAACATAGGCCATCCGGAGCGGCAAAAGTGACTTTGGTTTTGTCTCTGGTATAGAGATCCCCAAAGGTCGTATTGTCAAAAGACGTCTCTACGTCTATATTGGCAGAGGCTATGGTTGATGAAAATTGCAGTGTGATATTGGCAAAGCCTCTTATGTCCACGCTGTCCGAAGCCCCCGTCGCCGGTAGTGTTACGGTAATGGACCCCGCCCGTCTGTCGCGTTCACTTGCAAAAGCACCTAAAACTTGGTCTGCCATGACTTACCTCCCTGTCGTATCTGAAGGGGTGGACTGTTGACCGATGCCCCGTTGCGATAACAATTCGTTTATGAACGGAAGAGTGGGCGCACCCGGAGAAAGGGTTTGCATTGCTCCGCCTCCTCCTCTTAGGGCCGCGCCGGTGGGTTTCAATGCCCCCGACAGTGTTCGCAAGACAGGATTTGCCCCTCCTGTAGTCAAAATTTCCTTGCCCTGTTCCGATGTTAAAAACTCAGCGGTCTTTCTACCTTTCAGTAATTGAAGGGACCCTTTTATAGGGTGGGTAATAAGCCCGATCATATCTCGCAAGTTCTGTCCGGTCAGCAAAGGATCGACCTGTCTTTCTTTGCCCCTTGCAAGAGCCAATCCCGCATCTCTTATGGTAAAGATATGCTCCGCATTGGGACCGAATGCTTCTCCGATCACATCGTCACCGGCTCTTTTCAACTCTTCAGCAAAAACAAGTGGCTGGAACTCTTCCCCAAAAGCTGTCTGCTTCGTTGCCTTCTTAACAACCCTGTCAAGCCATTGCCTGGCAATAAAATTAAAATGGAAGGGGTGAAGGACTTCCTTGGCTCTTTTAATTTTGTCTACATTGTTGCCAGAGAAGAGCTTTTGCACCAACTGGGAGGGATTCTCAGTATCCTTAAAAGCCTTTGATATATCACTGTCGTCAAAGAGAAACTTCTTCCTGGCATACCAAGAGTTAAGGTCTGCCACCTCTTTTACCAGTGCGGCGTCCCCCTGTAAACCTCCGATACGTGTGGCATTTTCCAAAAGGTCTTCTGTTAATGCAGCATTGAGACCTTTTGTGATGCCTTTCGTTGGCCCCTTGGTCTTGGCCTTACTTCGGACGTTGGTCCTCTCTACCTTCAAATCGTTATAGCTAAATCTTTGGCTTTTCAGGTGGTTAAATTCATTAATAAGGTCCTTGAAACCTTTTGCCTGCATGGGAGAAGTTCTCTTTAAAACATTTCCATCGATGTCTACCAACCCATGTCCCTTGAGAATCTTCTGCAAGTAGGCAATCCCTTTTTTGGGAAAGACGACATTGTCACCTATCTTGCCCCCAAGGCTGTTGAAACGGTTTTCTGCCTCTGCCTGGAAACCTCTTCGTTCTAAAGCAAACCCGTCCTGACCAAAAGCCCCGATGTCGGCATTCTTCAATGCCCCCTTAAAAGCAACTTGGTTCGTGTAATGGTCCACAATACGGTTTAACGCTTCCTGTGCCGCCCGGTCTTCCTCCCCTATTACTTCTGTTCCACCGAAGGTCCGACTACTTCCACCCCTGACAATGCCTACAAGGGGGCTTTTCGACAATGACGACACGGGCAAATCTCCCCCGTGTGCTTTAAACAATGGACGCACGGCCATGCTTTCAAGGTCCACAACATCTTTGAAAGGGGCCTGTAGTGCCTTTGTGAAAATAGGACGACTGCCCACCATCTTCAGAAGCCCCCCCGCTCCCGCCATTCCCACAGTAAGGGCGGCATCTACCGTCGCAGCTTCCACAGTCCTTCCCAATCTTTCCACCGGGTCGATGGAAGCTCCTAACAGATTCCCAACGAGACTCCTTGCCTCCGACCCAATTGCTGCGCCCATCGCCCCACCTAACGCGGTACCTCCAATCGAGGGGGCCCCTGCGATAGCCCCCGCAACCGCCGGAACCGCTTCTATACCAGGGCCAATAGCATCGGCCACGTCTCCGAATTCAAGCCCCGGTTGTTCTAAAGACGAAATGCTTCCATCGGGGTTTTTAATGAGAACGACGCCGGAGGGGAGGGCCACCGCATCTAAATTCCGCTGGCGTAGCACTTGCACCTTCTCTTCGGGAGTCACTCCAATGGATGCGGCCGCCCTGGCTCCGAAGCCCACCCCCGGCCCCGTCACGGGGATCTCGAACTCATTTTCCAAGATGCCCTCTTGAACAGCCTTCAGTGCTTCAAAAGGATCTCGAATCCTATCTTCTGGGCGGTCGATCAATGTCGCAGAAAGTTCATTGACAAGATCAAAAGTTGTATTGGACAAAGACCTCATAAAATCGGTATCCAGAAGGGGATCTTCCTTCCTGTCAAGGATGTCCACAAGACGGACCTTTTCTTCATCTGTCCAGTTAATGTTAGCACTACTGATCACCCTTCGTGACCGGGTAGCAAGGTGCCCAAACCTGGGATCTTCATCAAACATCCGGGGCTGTCCTATCGGATCTGTTCCGAACACTTCCTGAGAAGTTACTTTCTTTGTCTGTGGCATTATGGGTTCCCCACGCGAGACTGTATCTCTCTGATCTTCCTATCCCGATCGGTTTCTGTTTCGGGTTCGCTTGCGGGCTCATCTCTGAGAAGGTCGTCCACTTCCTGCAAACGATTCTTAAAAGCCTCTTCAGTTCTATTAAGCGCCTCTTCTTGTATCTTTATTTGGTCGAGGATTGTCGGCAAAGCGTTCTCAGGCGATGGTAACGAAGCAAGCACCCGTGGCAACTCTGTTCCCGTAAGTGCCGCTCCGTACAATTCATGTCGCAGTTCTGCCGTAAAGGTTTCTACTCGAGAAATAAAGTCCCTCGCAAAGGCTATGTCAGGATGGTCGGAAAACTGTGCCGCCATTTTGGTCAGATCTAATGTTCCGAACAAACCTGCAAACTGCTGCCCCGGCCCAAAGAACATAGACTGTATCCTCGGAGCCATTTGTCTTATTACTTCGATTTCTGCCTTTTTCTTTTTGATGTGATCTAAATTGTCAAGGGACTCTTGCCTTACCGGAGACAACTTTAATTTAATTTCTTCACGCCTTGTCGCACGCTCCGTCGCGGAAGCTAATGTCTGGGAGAGCCTGTCACGGGCGAACTCAATCCTCGTGTCGAACTGCCCCTGTTTAATTATGGCTTCGGCCTCTATCTTACGGGAGATCATCTCCGCTATGTCGTCAGGGTCTCCAAAAGTGCCATCCTCTAACAAGGGGTTTATGCCGTTTTTGATGGCGGCAGTAGACAGTACAAACGGAAACCTCGCTTGTTGCTTTGCCGTCTCCTTGGCTCCTATTCCTTCAGGAGATCGACCAAATGCCAACGACTCCGCCGTCGTTCGGCGTGTCTCTGCCTCAAATTGCTTGCGCTCCCCTTCCTGTTCAGCCAACGCTCTCGCTCTGGTATTCACAGGAGCAAGAAGCCGCCTTAGCGTAGGGGACACCCCCGGGATATTCAGAGTAGGCGCAGTCTGTGGACCCGGCATTGGAACCTGTTGTCCCGCTACAACTGCGGGAGCCTGCTGGATAGGAATGGAAGAAGTTGGAAACAACCCCTGTTGTGCTGACTGCGTAGCAGTTTGGTCAATGAACTTCTGGTTTTCCGCCTGCCTCTCTCTGTCTTCCTGATCTAACAGACTCTGCTCTCGTTGTTCACGCTGCTGCTTCTGTAGCGATCCCTGAGCGAGCCCCTGCAAGAACCCGAGGCCACCGCCGGCCAGACCTTCCTTGGCCCCCTTCTTGCCACCCACCAAAGCACCGGCGGCGGCGCCACCACCTGCACTGAGGAGGCCCAGGAGGATCTTCTCGACGATGCTCCTTTTATTGCTTTTCTCTTCGTCAGCCATTATAGCCTCCTTAAATCGCTGTCTGCGCTATCTCAGACCCTGCGTTTACCAGTGTTCCGAAGATGCCGCCGCCCTGCTGCTGCGGTGCCTGGGCCGCCTGCAAGGACGCCGCGCCGTTAGGCAAGCCCAAGAAGTTCAGGCCCATACCGAACGGTGCCATCTTGTTCTGGAAATTCTGCTGCTGGGCATTCTGGTTGAACTGTGCCTGTGCCAACTGCTGGTTGAAGTTCTGTCCCTGTGCACTCTGGTTAGCGCCGAAACCTGCGAGAGCCTGGTTGAACCCCTGTCCCTGACCGGCGAGCTGCTGGTTGAATGCCTGGTTCTGCTGGTTGAACGCCTGCTGCCCCGCACCCTGGTTGGCTGCGAACCCGGCAAGACCCTGGTTGAAGTTCTGTCCCTGAGCCCCCTGGTTGAACTGGGCCGCTCCCAGATCCTGGCCGAACTGCTGTCCCTGTTGGCTCAGGCCGAAGTTCCCAGCTCCAAGTTCCTGGTTAAACGCCTGCTGTCCTGCCTGTTGGTTGAGTCCGAAGCCCGCTGCCCCCTGGCCGAACCTTTGCGCCTGTGCGCCCTGGTCGAACTGGGCCGCTCCCAGATCCTGGCCGAACTGCTGTCCCTGTTGGTTAAGGTCGAAGTTCCCAGCTCCAAGTTCCTGGTTAAACGCCTGCTGCCCCGCCTGTTGGTTGAGTCCGAAGCCCGCTGCCCCCTGGCCGAACCTTTGCGCCTGTGCGCCCTGGTCGAACTGAGCGGCACCGATGTCCTGAGCGAACTGCTGTTCCTGTTGGTTAAGGTCGAAGTTGCCAGCACCCAACTGTTGGTTAAACGCCTGCTGCCCCGCCTGTTGGTTGAGTCCGAAGTCTGCTGCCCCCTGGCCGAATCTTTGTGCCTGCGCGCCTTGGTTAAGACCGAAGCCCTGTGCCGCCTGTCCAAATCCCTGTCCCTGTGCTCCGAGAGCATTCTGCTGCGCCTGACTCTGAAGTCCTTGCGCTGTTATCTGGCTCTGGAGGTTCAGGTTGCCGAGCCCCCTTACCAGATCGGTCTGGTTGGCAGAGCCTCCGAAGGCACCACGCGCCGCCGCGTTCTCGTTTATCGCTCCTATCACATCACCAGACTGAAGGCCGAACAGCTCAGCCGATGAAGGAGTGTTGAGCCCCTGTAGAGCGTTCTGCTGCGTAGCTCCGAGGAGGCTGTTGTCAGGGGAGTTAAAATCGCCCACTGTTCCTGCCTGGTTACTGAACTCTCCCTGCTGCTGCGCTTGCGGCCCCTTTCCAGTTAGTGTCTGTGCGGCAGAGGTAAAATCTTTCACGGGCCCGAAGGTGTTGTTAAACTCCCCCTGTGCTTGGCCGGTTGGCCCCTTTCCAGTTAGTGTCTGTGCGGCAGAGGTAAAATCTTTCACTGTTTCCGCCTGGTTAATGAACTCTCCCTGCTGCTGCGCTTGCGGTGCTTGCCCGAGTAGGTCTTGGGTCTGCGGCAAGAAATTCTGTTGCGGCGGCGGGGGGGGAGGAGGCGGGAGGGGAGGAGGCGGGGGGGGAGGAGGCGTGTTCGGGTTAGGCAGCGCATCCCTGTTCCTCGCTTCCTCTCCTGCGACGTTCCTATTAACTTTTACCCCCTCGGGGCGGTTGGCTATTTCTGCGTTCTCTTCGGCGGTGGCTTTTCTAGAACTTGACGTATGGTTTCGACCGAAACTTGACCTCCCGCCACCGCCTTCGGTAAACACTGCCCCTTTTCCCAGAGCTTTATTAAATAGGACGGGGTTGCCTGTCCTTGGGTCAACTGCATTTTCTATCAGGCCGTTTCTCTGGTCGGCCTCTGCCTGCAACCTCGCTCTCTCCAGTGGAGTGCGCGTTGTGCCATCGAACTCGGTTACCCCTGCGCCGCTGTCGCCTCCACCTCCGCCTCCGGCGCCCGATGCCGCACTACCGCTTGCTGTCTGCTGTTGTGCGCCGGGACCAGCAAGATTCATAGTGGTTGCAGGAACTCCCACACCGCCACCTGTACCGTCAAAAAACTGTCCTGCACCTCCACCGCCTCCCGCACCTGATGGCACAAAAGGGATACCACTCGGAGCAATGCCACCACTGCTCACTGCCTGCCCACCTCCTCCGATAGGCCCACCTTGAGGAGCTGCACCGCCTGATTGTACCAGCGGCGCCCCGTTCGGTGCCGTACCACCGAACGGGTTCCCTACGGGGGCACCTCCCCCGAACGGTACGGGAGTTACTCCACCACCGAAAGCTCCACCAGTCGCCCCACCTCCACCGACCATGCCCTGTCCGGGATTGCTCTGACGGGCACCGCCAGCACTGCCAGCACCTCCACCGACCATGCCCTGTCCGGGATTGCTCTGACGGGCACCGCCAGCACTGCCAGCAGCACCTCCCAAAGGCACAACAGCCTCTGGACCCGCCTCACCCACCATAGCAAGCGTAGGGCGGTCTACAACACCACCGGCGGCCATCGCAGGGATACCCATCTGTTGCGCTAAAGCCTGTGCCTGCTGCGGAGTAAGCTGTGCCTGCTGTGGGGGGATATTGCCTGACCCCAGACCAAGCGTGGCAGGGTCTATCTGTGCCTGCTGTGGGGGGATATTGCCCCCCTGCTGTGGGGGAGGCCCCTGCTGTGGGGGAGGCCCCTGCTGTGGTGCCTGGTTCTGAAACGGGTTGAAAGCCTGCTGCCCACCCTGGAATGGGTTAAAAGACGATCCTCCACCCTGGAACTCGAAAGGGGCCGCCTGCTCAAACTCGAACGGGTTAAAATCTTCGTTCCCAACCTTCCGCTGAAGAGCCCGTGAGAGTCCTCCCTGCACCGGTGCCTGGTTCAGGAACGTAGTAACTCCCTGAAGGCCGAGCATATCTCTGGCGAACTCTGTCTGCCCCGGCCCCTCGTTATCACCAAGACGCAATTGTCTGAGGATATCAGGAGAGAATCCAAGCAGTTCAAATATCTCATCGAACGGCCTTCTCCCCTTCGATGACCCACCGGTCTTCGTGTTGGCCGTCTCTATATTCAAGGCCTCCTGTAGCCCTTCACGGCTTTCTTCTGACCTCGTCCGGTTTATCTCTGCCTGTTCTTCCGGTCTTATAGCCATCATAACACCTCTAATTGTTTACCACGTATGCGTCGAAAGTGCTTGCAACCACCGTATTGTTAGCTGATGCGCTTACCTGCATCTTGATGATGCAAGGGCCAGTAAACTTGTTGGGAGGCCCAAACATCCTGTCGTAAAACTCTGTGTCTGAAAACTTGAATCTATGTTTAGTGACGAATCCCCCCGTAGCCAAATCCGCATTTTCTTTTACGAGAATAGTGCCATCGATGTTTGTACTGGCTCCCGTAGCCTTTAACGCACTCGCTTCTATGTGGACTATGTTAATGGTCTGCGTAGAGGGGATGCCGTAGATAGTCATAAGCGTTTGCCCTTGCCCTGCCTGTATCGCCGCAGTGATAGTTGCATCCGTGACTGCTGTGGCCGTTATGATGCCTGCATTCGTACCACCCGACCCGAACGTCTTGCCTACCATCCTGTGTATAATAACGTAGGAACTTGAGGTAGCGACATCGGAGGTCCCGTTCATAGTCACGGTTTCACTGGACTCAGCTGTATCCCAATCAACAAGACCATATACTTCCACTGTCCTCATGCCTGTTCCGGCGCTTGTATCGTTGGCAGAGGCAGAGGTCAAATTATGCACTCTGGCCTGCGTAGGAGGAATCCATATGTCTGTCGAAGTTGCGCCATCGGCTCCGTCCCACACATCAGTAAGTGTGTTCACGTCGCAGTCGAGGGCCTCCCCAAACTTATTTATGCTGGCATACCCGGTAACGTTACCGAGAGCCACCTCAAGACCAAAATCTTTATTGCCAAAGAAACTCATAATATATGCCAATTTGATGCGTCGCAGACGATACGCACATCGTCATATTGACTGGTAATAACCTGTGTCGTAGCTCCGTCTATTGTCTCCGATCCCTCTCCATCGACCGTGACCGCATTGGAAGAACTGTCCGTCTTCTTTATATGCAAAACTCTTCCACTGTTGTCGGCTGCTGTAGGGAGCGTTATCGTTACCGCAGCACTTGAAGCGTCTACCAGTATCACGCTCTCCCCATCCGTATCTGTCACCGTATAGTCTGCCGTCTTCGCCACATGACTGATGTACGTGTTTAACGATGTCCCCGGCGCCACCTCTGAAAAGCCGTTGTCGCCAACGTAGACATTCCTGCCGGTGGTCTCTACATCTCTTACCAAGTCGTTGTAACGTCTCAGTCGATCGTTGATTTCAAAGAGAAGTTCTTCCACTTCGTCTGCAAATGGAGTAACCTCTTGTAGCTGAAACTCAGGCACCGGCGAGTCCCTCCAGCCGTTCGTACCACACGACTATCCTGCGTATGTCACACCGGGAGTTGGCGTCGTCGTCGGTCACTTCTAACTGCATGTATTTACCCGTCAAGAGTATGTCCGACAGGTCAACTATCGTGTTGGAGTTCTGCCCGTCATATGATGTGGGGAACGTGTCGGTAGTCGCTCCCGCATCTGTCACCGTCAGTGCTTTTGATGTCTGCGCTGCTCCGTCTATGGTAAATATCAGGTTTACGACACCGGTCTCGTCCTGCTCTGCCGTCTCTACGTCTACCCGGCGTATGGAGAATCTGTCACCGGGCTTGCCATCTTGAAGCTCCCCTAAGCGTACATGACCTGTTTTGAAAGACCCCGTAATGGCGTTACCATCGTCGGTGGTTGCACTCCTGGTGATATAGGCTTTGCCGTTAGTCACCGCGCCTATTAAGGGGCTGTTGGGGTTCAGCCCTGCATAGGTAGCAGGAGGGCCGATAGTTCTTATGTTATCGGTGGTAGCATATGTCATTACGGTCCATTGCTGTGTATCGTAATAGAAAAACCACTGTTCCCCTGCTGCCGGAAAAAATACTGTATAATACCTGTATTGGTCGTCCCATGACCCCGATGCAACATCAACATCCCCCGCATCGTCCAACGTCTCCC
>Ga0255048_10001560_pt1 | contig 15692 bp, 17 predicted proteins | sample JV7_2_2_MG_FD_183619 | JGI IMG/M metagenome (GOLD analysis project Ga0255048, IMG submission 183619) | Seawater microbial communities from Jervis Inlet, British Columbia, Canada - JV7_2_2 | ecosystem: Environmental > Aquatic > Marine > Inlet | place: Canada: British Columbia | collected 2016-10-06
AGGGAGTGTTTTTATCTTCCACGACTTACTACATCAGAGATAGCGCAACTCAACCTTAAACACGCTAAAAATGGGCTTATCGTGGGGGATTCAGCAGAGCCACGTTTAATTAGCGAGATACGAGCCAAAGGATGCAACGTAAAGCCATCTATTAAAGGACAAGGTAGTGTAACGTATGGTATATCACTATTGCAAGATTATGATCTTGTAGTAAGCCCTGACTCATTGAACCTAATCAAAGAACTAAATAACTATTGTTGGTTAGAAAGAAAATCTAACACTCCGATAGATGCCTACAACCATTTAATAGACGCAGTACGCTATGCAGTAGGGTTTCAATTACAGAACCCCAACAGAGGTAAATACGCTATTAGGTAAAAAAAAATAAAAAAAGTTATTAAATAATTTGTGTATAACTAAAAAAGGTGTATATTTGTACTAACAAAATGAAACAACAGATGAAAACATCAGCACAATTTTTAAGAATAAACGAAGTAATCAAGTTCTCTAACAGCAGAGGAACGCACACAATGACAGTTGAGAAAGTTGAAAGATGCTTTAATGGTAGAGAAGTTATGATTAGCGGAACTATCGTTAAAACAACGAACAAAGGAACTTGCAAAATCTCAGGTGTCAATATTGGAGATGACTACTTCAACTTCTTTAGAGTGAAAACAAAAGTTCAAATAGTAAAATAAGACAATATGAACTATATAAAAAAAATGGAGTACGATGTGTTACACGAAGAAACCATCAAAGAGTTTCAGATATACGACAAAGACACTCTATTACGTGAGATAACGTACTTAAAGATGCAACTCAACAACAAATAGTACGATGCCCCTTTCGAGGGGCTTTTTTTTTGCTTATCTTTAACTTTCTAAAACTTATTTTTTTTACGATATATATATATGAAAGTTGACATAAACATTCCTGATTCACTTGCAGAGGTAACTTTAGAGCAATATCAGAAGTATCTAAAGATACAAGACGAAAACAAAGACGAGAAGTTTTTAGCTGTAAAGATGATTGAAATATTTTGTGGGTTAAGGGGCGATCACGTACTAATGATGAGAGCCACCGACATACAATCTATTGTAAACATCCTAACCGATATGCTAAACGACACACCAAAGTTAGTAACACAGTTCAAGATGAAAGGTAAGCAATACGGATTCATACCCAAGTTAGAGGATATGACTTTTGGCGAATACATAGACCTTGATACGTTTATGGGCGATTGGGATAATATGCACCGTGCTATGAATGTTCTATACCGACCTGTAACAGACCAATATGGCGATAAGTACGCTATCGAAGAATACCAAGTAGATTCGGTTGAACAAATGAAAGGTATGCCAATGAATGCAGTATTAGGTTCTATACTTTTTTTTTACAATTTAGGGATGGACTTATCGAGAACTATGCTGAACTCTTTGGAGAGCAAGGAAACGAGTTTAGCGCAGTATCTAATTTCGGAAGAAAATGGGGTTGGTATCAATCACTTTTCGCACTCGCTAAAGGGGATATTAGACGATTTGAAAATATCACTAAATTAGGTGTACATCAATGTTTGTATGCGTTAAGTTTTATGAAAGACAAAGCTGAAATGGAAGCAAGAAATATAAAAAAGCAATTCAATGGCTAATCAAGGTATAAGGGGGTTCTACCAAATAACTGAAACAATCAAAGACGAGTTATTAAGTAACGACTTTGTAAACACGGTAACCACAGGGGATATTACAGACATTGACTTGTCTAAACAAACGATATACCCATTATCCCACATAATTATCAACCAAGCAACCGTAGAGGAACAGGTACTACGTTTTAGTATCTCGGTTTTATCTATGGACATAGTAGAACAAAGCAAGGAAGCAACAACCGACATATTCAGGGGGAACAATAACGAACACGATGTGTTAAACACTCAACTATCAGTTGTAAACAAACTTGTACAGAAGTTAAGGATAGGAACTCTATATAGGGATAAATACCAATTAGAGGGTAGTCCTACTTGTGAGCCATTTACCGATAGATTTGAACACCAAGTAGCAGGATGGGCTTGTAGCTTTGATGTGATCATAGAAAACGATATTAACGTATGCAGCTAAAGGAAACACAGAAAGCACTTAATGACTTTGGTAAGTACGTGGTTCAGCAATCAAGAACCAACCTAACTAAAGGCAAAAAGAACGCATCTAAACGACTTTACGATAGTATAGAGTATCAGGTCAACGTAGGTGCTAATGACTTGTCTGTTATTTTCTCTATGGAAGATTATGGTAAGTTTCAGGACTTGGGTGTTAGTGGTGTTAAGAAGAAGTACAACACACCTTATTCATACAAAGACAAAATGCCCCCTGCAAAAGCATTTAGCGATTGGGTTGTTAGGAAAGGACTAAAAGGCATACGAGATGAAAAGGGTAGATTTATAAAACGTAAGAGTTTACAATATATTATAGCACGAAGTGTATATACTAAAGGCATCAAGCCAAGTTTGTTTTTTACCAAACCTTTTGAAAGAGCCTTTGAACGACTACCACAAGAACTACAAGAAAAATTTGGAATAGACCTACAAAACGCATTTGACTAATGGAAAAGATAAACGTAAGAAGCCCCTATTACATAAAAGCAACAGCCACAGGGTTAGCCGAGTGTGTTTGTCGATTATGGATATACACAGGCGAATTTACAACAGATAAACCTACGGACTTTACATATAGCTTAACAAAGTACACTTTAAATTCTAATAACTACGTAGTATTTGAGGTTGCAGAACTTATAAGAGATTATATAGAGATAGAGTTTGATGGGGAGTATGATAGCCAATGTGTGTGGGTAGAAGCACAAGTAATTAACCTTGATTCATCAGGTATTATTATAGGTAGCCCTTTAGAATACGATTATGTTGCTATGGATGGCTATGGGTATTTTCACGAGGGTAAGAATCCTGAACTATCAAGAGGGCTACTGATGTCGAATAGAAGTATCTTTAGGCTAAACGATTCAAACGTAAGGATTCCTGTATTTACCGAAGACACTAATAGCGTAGCTTTTTACTATCAAGGTACTTTAAAACGTACACTTACTATAAGTGATTCTACAAACACTAACGGACAAATAGATTATGTTACTGTAAGTGGTTCTGACAACACAGACACCTACGAGGAAAGAGTTGTAGCCGATGGTGGTACTTTGGAAGTGTCAGGGTGTCTTACCGACTTTTTAAACACCATTGACATAGGGCTTGTAGATGAAGTGTGGGTTGCCACAGATGCAGGTGTAGACATACTTAAAATAAACACGGTTGACGAGTGCAAGTACGAGCCATACAAAGTAACATTCGTAAATAAATATGGTGCATTACAAGACCTTTGGTTCTTTAAGAAATCAGTAGAAACCACAGACGTTACTTCCGAGCAGTTTAAGGCTTCTATATTTGACCAAGCGACATTCGGCTATAAGACCTACCAACACCAACAACAATCCTTTATGACACAAGGTAAGGATAGAATAACAATGAACACAGGGTACGTTAATGACGATCACAATGCGGTTATAGAAGAATTATTATTAAGTGAGCAAGTATGGTACACTAAAATCACAGACGAGGAATTGGTTGTACCTGTTATACCACGTACCAAAACGGTAACTTATAAGACAAGTGTAAACGATAAACTTGTAAACTATACGATTGAGTTTGAAAACGCATTTGACAAAATAAACAACATAAGATAGTGCAGAGCATACAGCTTTACATACAAGGTCAGAGGGTGGATATGTTTAAGGATGAATCCGTAAGCATCACACAATCTATTAAGAACGTAAAAGACGTTGCAAAGATATTTACCGAGTTCACAAAGACATTTACTCTACCTGCATCTAAAACCAACAACAAGATATTTGAACACTACTACAATTTTGACATAGAGGGTGGGTTTGATGCAAGGTCTAAAAAGTCAGCAACAATAGAACTTAACTACTTACCATTTAAAAAAGGTAAAATCAAACTTGATGGTGTAGAGTTAAAGAATCGCAAGGCTTATATGTACAAAGTAACATTCTACGGAAACACAGTTGACTTAAAAGACATAATAGGCGATGACAAATTAAGTTCTTTAGATTTAAGCCCTTTTAATCAAGAATATAGTGCTACGCAAGTACAAGACCTTTTAGAGTTAAGCAGCTCTAACTTTGACACAGGTACGGTAACAACGGTTTCATCAAATAGTTTAATAGTACCAAGTACCACAGGTGTTTCGGTAGGCGATCAAGTTTATAACGTAACAACAAACCAAAGTACAACAGTTGTGTTTATACCAACAAGTACTATTTTAAGTTTGGCAGATGATATATTTCAAACAGTAGGCGATACATACGAAATAAGCAATCACGTTATATGTCCTCTTATAACCAACACCAAAAGATTGTTTTACGAAACCACCGCATCAGGTAGTAGCACAGGAAACCTTTGGTATCACGGTGGGTCAGGTGGTGCGCATCAGCACGGAGTAAGTTGGAAAGAACTTAAATACGCTGTAAGAGCGCAAAAGATTATAGATGCTATTGAGCATAAGTACACCACATCTAATGGCTATGCTTCTAATATATCTTTTAGTAATGACTTCCTAAACAGAGAAGCTAACCCACGTTGGTTTAATTTGTATATGTGGTTGCATCGCAAAAGCGGAAAGGTAGAGAGTGGTACGGTACTACAAAAGAACCCAAGTCCTGTTGATGGTTGGAATAATGAAACAGGTAACTATGAGTTTTGTATAATGAGCAACAACGTGCTTTCTAAAACAAACGAGGGTACAAGAAGTATTTATGATTGGAAGCATTTTAGATTAACCCTTACAAGTGCCACAAGTTCTTTGTTTGACCTTGAAGTGTTAAGGAATGGTGTAAGATACTACTTTGAGGAAGATGTAGATTTAAGCGCATCAAGCGGCACAAAAACCTATGACTTTGAGCCTGATGACAATGGCGATTATACAGTTGTTATTTATAGCACATCAAGTATAATCTTTACAGAGATAGAGTGGAGTATTAGACACGAAAGTTGTGCTGTTAGTGGTGGTACAGTAAATTGTAGGTCAAGAATAACCGTAACCGATACATTCAACACATCAGACGTTGGAAACTTTACAGCAGATGGTACTACGTTTACATTTATAGCATCAAATCAGATACCTGAAATGAAAGTGATTGACTTTCTAACAGGTGTGTTTAAGATGTTTAACTTGGTTGCCCTTGTGGAAGACGATGGCGAGATATACGTTGACACTTTAGACAACTTCTATGCCGACAAGAAATCTATATCTACCGCTTACGATATAAGCCAATACGTTGACGTACAAACAACCCAAGTAGATGTTGCCTTACCATATAGCGAAATAAACTTTGCATACGAGGACACCAAAACGTATTTAGCGGTACAACACGAACAATTATTTGGCAAGGCTTGGGCAAAAGAAGAATACACCGAAAGAGATGATGATAACAACCAAGTAGATGGTGGTGTATATGATGTTATAGTGCCATTCGGACACTTAAAATACGAAAATCTATACGACCTTGACGATAATACCAAGATGACCTTACAATGGGGTTGGAGTGTAGATGAAAGCCAAAGCCCACAAAAGGGTAGTCCTGTTTTATTCTACCCTGTGTACGAACACCCACAGAAAGGGGGTACTGATGTGTCAATAGCTTTTGTAACCATTGATGATGATGGTATTTATGGCGATCACGTAGAACTCGATGGGGATATAAATATGCCATCTAATAGTATTGGATTTGTAAACGTGGGTACAGGTTCTGAAAACATAAACTTTTTTGCAGAGGTAAACGAACAAGCAGGGGAAGTATTTGATGATACGTTATTTAGGGATTTTTATCGCACTTACATAACAGATGCGTTTAGCACTAAAAGACGTTTGACAAAAGTAAAGGCATATCTGCCTATGAAGATACTTTTGAACTTTACACTTGCGGATAGGTTCGATATTAACGGACAGAGATACAAGATAAACAGCATAGAAACGAATTTAGCAACAGGCGAATCAAACATAGAATTATTGAACGAGGTATGATAAAGAATATATTAGATTTATTGCCCTATGTAGAAGATGGCTCGGAAAACATCCGTATAGCCAAAGGCAAGAACTATTTACCCAAATCATTCAGAGAAGCATTTAACCAATTTAAAAAAGATATGCAATGGCTAAAACAATCCAAGTAGAATTACAAGCCAAGACCGACAAGGCTATTGCCGAGATTGAGGACTTAAAGAAAGAAATACAAAAACTCAACAAAGAGGTCGAGAAAGGAAACAAACAAACCGAAGAGGGCTTAAAGGGTGTAGAAGACGCATCTAAAAGCACAGCTAAAGGTATTAAGGGTATTGGTAATGCCTTGAAAGCGGCAGGTATTGGTCTTGCTATTGCTGCCTTTGCACAACTCAAAGAGATATTTGAGCAAAACCAAAAGGTAGCTGATTTATTTAGCACAGCGTTTGAGGTTGTATCACTTGCTTTTAATGACTTTGTAAACTTTATCGTAAACAATACAAGTGGTGTTGTAAACTTCTTCAAGGCTATATTTGAAGACCCAAAAAAATCCTTGCTTGACTTCGCTGATGCTTTTAAAAGAAACATACAGGAACGATTTGAAAGCTATTTAGACACTTTAGGATTCATAGCAAGTGCTGTTAAGAAAGTATTTAGTGGCGATTTTAAAGGTGCTTTAGAAGATGTAAAGAACGCAGGTAAAGAGAGTTTAGACGTTCTAACAGGTGTTAATAACACTTTTGACAAAGGTACAGAAGCTGTAACTAAAATTGCAAAAGCGACATCCGAATACGTAAGCGAAACCGTAAAGGCAGCACAATCTAACGTAGAACTTGGCAAACAAGCTGAAATAGCAAGGGTAAGACAACAAGGTATTATAGAATCGTTTGATTTACAAGCCGAGAAACTACGACAAGTAAGAGATGAAGAACGTAACACGATCGCAGAACGTATAGAAGCTAACAACAAGCTAAAAGCAACACTTGACGAGCAAGAACAGGCTATGCTTAAACAAGTGGACTTACAAATCGCTGCTGCCAAAGCTGAATTTGACAAGAACCAAAACCAAGAGAACACTATTGCTCTATTAGAAGCACAGCAAGAAAGGGAAGCTGTATTGGCACAAATAGCAGGATTCAGAAGTGAGCAACTTGCAAACGACCTTGCTTTAAATAGAGAAAAATTAGAACTTGAACAATCTATAACGGATGCAGAAAGTGAAAGGGCTATTAGCGAAGCAAGATTTACAGCCGAGCAGATAGACAACGAATATAGACGTTTACAAGCACTTTTAGACGTAAACGAACAAGAACGACTAATAGAGGAAAAGCGTTTAACCGAAAAGCGAGATACTTATAAAGAGGGTACACAAGCGTTTCAGGATGCGCAGAATGAACTATTAACATTTCAACAAGAGAATGCCCAACAACAAAAGGCAATAGAAAAAGATTTAGCGGTTGCTAAACAAGAAGAAATCACAAACGCACTTGGCAACATAGCAGGTATAGTAGGTCAAAACTCTAAATTCGGAAAAGCTATTGCGGTTGTACAAGCTATTCAGGACACATACGCAGGGGCGAACAAAGCCCTTGCACAGGGTGGTATATTTGGATTTATAGGTGCAGCTGCGGTTATAGCAGGTGGTCTTGCTAACGTAAAACAAATCACAGCTTCTAAACCCCCATCGCCCCCAAGTTATGCTAAAGGTAGTGGTGGTAGCCCAAGTATATCAACACCCCCTACTGCGGTATCTACACCCCCTGCTTTTAACATAGTAGGTGCAGGTGGTACAAGTCAGTTAGCCGAAGCAATAGGTAGTCAAGCACAAGAACCTGTAAAGGCTTATGTGGTATCGAATGACGTTAGTACCGCACAAGAACTCGATAGAAACATCGTTAAGGGTGCTTCTCTTGGGTAAATGCAAAATGTAAAACTTTAACGATATACTTATATGAAAATCATTGAACTTGTATTAGACGATGAACAAGTTATGGGAATCGAAGCTATTTCGGTAGTTGAGAACCCTGCAATAGAGGAAGATTTTATAGCACTTAAAAACGAAGAGATCAAACTCGCAGAGGTATCTAACGAGAAGCGAATCCTACTTGGTGCTTTACTTATTCCTAACAAACCCATTTACAGACGTAAGGGCGATGAAGAGTACTACATATACTTTTCTAAAAGCACGGTAGAAAGAGCATCGCAACTATATCTTATGAACGGAAACCAAAGCAAAGCGACTTTGGAACATCAACATTCGATTAACGGATTAACACTTGTAGAATCTTGGATAGTAGAAGACGAAGTACAGGACAAAAGCCGAAAGTACGGACTAAATGTACCTGTGGGAACTTGGATGGGTGCGGTAAAAGTAAACAACAACCAAATATGGGAAGAGTTTGTAAAAACAGGCAAGGTTAAAGGATTTTCGATTGAAGGGTACTTTGCCGACAAAATGGAAAGACCAAAAGACAACACCTTAAACGACATCGAGGAAGAGGAAGCTAAAGATATGCTTAAACATATCCGTAGAATCGTAAAGCAAGATGGTAGATATAAGGTTGGCAAGAAAGAAGAATTAGAATCTTACTCTGACTATCCTGATGCGGTTAAGAACAACGCTAAACGTGGGTTAGAACTCAACGAAGCGGTAAACAACAAATGTGCTACACAAGTGGGTAAGGTACGTGCGCAACAACTTGCACAGGGTAAGCCTGTAAGCGAAGACACTATTAAACGTATGTACTCCTACCTATCAAGAGCAGAGGAATACTACGATGAAAGCGATACCAAAGCCTGTGGTACTATATCCTACTTATTGTGGGGTGGTAAGGCTGCCAAGCGTTGGTCAGAGAGTAAGTTAAAAGAATTAGGTGTTTTAGAGTTGGCAAGTGAAGTGATCAATGACACAATGGCTATTATAGATGACCGACTTGCATACGCAACCAAAGAACTCGCTATACAGGCTGCAAAGGACATAGGGTGTGATAAGTTTCACGAACACGAGTTTGAGGGTAAGGTGTGGTATATGCCTTGCGAACAACACAAACTTGAAAAGCCTTGCACCGCAGGTTATAGACAATACGGAATGAAACGTAAGAACGGAAAGTTAGTATCAAACTGCATACCTATCGATGGCTAAAAGAATAGAAAGTATAAAAGTGGAAAAGCCCAAGATACGAAGAAAGGGCATCCACGCTAAAACAAAAATGAGTAGTGTAAAAGGCTCAAAGAACTATAAAAAGAAATACAGAGGACAAGGCAAATGAAAAAGCGCAGAACACACAAGCAAGTTGGCACAGCATCAAAGTCAAGCCCTAAAGGTTCAAGACGTGGTTGCCTATGCGCTGATAACACATACTCTATAAGCTGCTGTGATGGTAGCCACAGGGCGCAAGGAATTGGTAAAGTATGAAAATGCAAAGTAAATTTTAAATCCGATATATAATTATGAAAGCGACTGAAATGTTAAACAAGATTAAGACGTTTTTAGGGGAAGATACTGCCGACATCGTTGAGAACATCGAGCAGAATCAAGAAGTCAAGTTGGCTCAAATGACCCTTGAAAATGGAACAGTACTCGAAGCTGAATCTTTTGAAGCAGGTCAAGAGGTCTTTATTCTAACAGATGACGAAAAGGTAGCACTTCCCATAGGCGAATACACTTTGGAAGATGGTATGCTTTTAGTTGTTGCAGAAGAGGGATTGATTGCTGAAATCAAAGAAGCGGTTGAAGAGGAAGTAGAAGAAGAGGTTGAAGCATCAGAAGTAGAAAATACCGAAGAAGTTGAGGTAGAAGCTGCGGAAGAGGTAGAAGCCGAGTATGCCACCAAAGAAGAGTTGGCAGAGGTTAAATCTATGCTTGAAGAAATTAAAGCTATGATTGACAAAAAGGAAGAAATGAGTGAAGTGGAAGCACAGGTAAAAGAGGAACTATCCGAAACTCCTGCTGCCGAGCCTATCTCACACAATCCTGAACCAAAACAAAAAGTAAATCTAAAGTATGCACAAAACAGACAACGCAACTCTTTAGATAAAGTAATGCAGAAATTATTAAACAACTAAATATTTAGAAAATGGCTAATCCAACTATTACAAGCTCGACTTATGCGGGCGAATTTGCAGGGAAGTATTTAGGTGCTGCCCTATTGAGTGCAGATACCCTTGATCAAGGTGCTATCTCTATTCTACCTAATGTAAAGTACAAAGCCGCTATGAAAGTAGGAACTATGAGCAACCTTGTTCGTTCTGCTGATTGCGATTTTGATGCTACTACATCAGGTCTTACATTGACTGAAAAAGTATTAACTCCTACCGAGTTGCAAGTAAACTTACAAATCTGTAAGAAAGAACTTCATTCAGATTGGGAAGCTGCTCAAATGGGATTCTCTGCTTTTGATGAACTACCCCCACTTTTCTCTGACTATGTTATCGCACGTGTAGCTGCTGAAGTAGCTAACGCAACCGAAACTTCTATTTGGTCAGGTAGTGCAGGCGAAGGTTCTTTCGATGGCTTTGAAACTCTTTTACTTGCTGATGGAACTGTAAATGACGTTACTGCTGTATCTGTTGATTCTTCTAACGTAATTGCACAATTAGGTGCTATCGTTGATGCTATCCCATCTGCGGTTTACGGAAAAGAAGATTTGACACTTTATGTATCTTCTAACATCGCTCGTGCTTATGTACGTGCTTTGGGTGGATTTGTTGCTACTATCGGTGCTAACGGTGTAGATAACAAAGGTACACAATGGTACAACGGTGGTCAGTTGTCTTTCGAGGGTATCAACATCTTCGTAGCTAAAGGACTTGCTGACAACACTGCGGTAGCTGCTCAAAAATCAAACTTGTTCTTCGGTACAGGATTGCTTGATGACAGAAACGAAGTTAAAGTAATTGATATGGCTGATATTGATGGTTCACAAAATGTTCGTGTAGTTATGCGCTATACAGCAGGTGTTCAGTTTGGTATTGGTTCTGACATCGTTCTTTACTCGTAATAAATCAAATGTCTAACAATAAAGGGGTGGGTAAGCCGATGAGCCTGCCTACCCTTTTTTAATTTATAAAACTATGGCTTGTTCAGTTTCAAACGGAAGAGCGTTACCTTGCAAAAGTGCGGTAGGTGGTCTGAAAAACATTTATTTTGCCCCCTATACGACTACCACAGCTGCCCTTACGGATAGTAGTGGTACAATCACTTTGGATGATAGCGTATCTTTCTACAAATACGAAATCAAAGGAAATTCATCTTTGGAAACTGCCATCAACTCATCACGTGAGAATGGTACTACCTTTTATGAATCAACTTTGAACGTAACATTTACATTTTTAGATGTAGCAACACAAGAGCAGATTAAACTTTTAGCACACGGAAGACCACAGATTGTAGTAGAAGATTACAATGGCAATGGCTTCTTGGTTGGTAAAGATCACGGTGCGGAAGTAACAGGTGGTACTGTTGTTACAGGTGCTGCTATGGGGGATTTGAGTGGGTTTACGCTTACTCTTACAGCGCAGGAAACTGCACCACCATTCTTTGTGGCTACACTACCAACTGATGATTCTTCTTCCCCTATTAACCCTACTCCCTAATTTGTAGGTTTAGTAACTAATTAGTATATTAGCGAAGAAGTTTTTTCATTTTAAGGTTAAGTTAGTTGAGGGGGTTTTATGCCCCCTTTTCTTTTACGCAAAATTTAAACTTTATACGATATATAGGTATGACATACACATCTACATTTAGCGATACGCACAAAGAGTATGTATGTGATGTAAGTTCAGCTTTTGATTATGTAGAGTTTGAATATGTCGAAAGCACAAAGGATAAAAAATACTTGTTATGCACATACTAACTACATCAGCAGGGCAGTCAGGAACAATCAAGGTTGTATTAAGAAGTAGTGTTGCATTATCAGCAAGAATATCCCTTTATGACAAATCAAGCGGAAGTGAATTGGTTGCAAATCCTGATGCTACTAATATTACAGAATCAAAAGGAATAACAACTATTCAGTTTTCATTTGAACAAGATTTAGTTGAGGGTAGATTTTATTCTTTAACAATAGAAAATTTTGCACAAACTTATACTTATTATAAGGGTTTAGTTTTTTGCACAGACCAAACTATTGACCAAGATACTAACAATTACTATTCTGTAAACGATGGGGAATATGTAAGTGAAACAAGCTACGATAACGACTATATTATATTATGAACAACGATTTAAGGATTGTCAATTTAAGCACATACACAAGCCCATCCGTAAAGGAAGTAAAGGGTCAGGAATTTGTGTCTTATGGGGATGACAACAACTACTTTCAATATCTTATAGACAGATACAACGGAAGCCCAACAAACAACGCTATCATAAATGGTATAAGCGAGATGATTTATGGTAAGGGATTGGATGCTACTGATTCTAACCGTAAGCCTGATGCTTATGCACAAATGATGACCTTATTCACACCTGATTGCACAAGAAAGGTAGTGTACGATCTAAAACTTATGGGTCAATGTGCGTTGCAAGTTATCTACTCAAAGGATAGAAGTAAGATTGTAAAACTTGAACACATACCTGTTGAAACATTAAGAGCAGAGAAGTGCAACGACAAAGGCGAAATAGAAGCCTACTTTTACCATTACGATTGGGCTAAATACAAGCGTTCTGATGACCTTAAAAGAATACCTGCGTTTGGTTATTCAAAAGAGGGGTTAGAAATCCTTTACATCAAGCCTTATCGTGCAGGATTTAAGTATTATTCCCCTGTTGACTATCAAGGTGGCACACAATACGCAGAGTTAGAGGAAGAGATAAGCAACTACCATTTAAATAACATAATGAATGGGTTAGCCCCATCTATGCTTATCAATATGAACAATGGTACACCTGACCCTGAACAAAGGGAACTTATTGAAAGACGTATCTATGAGAAGTTTAGTGGGTCAAGCAATGCAGGTAAGTTTATACTATCGTTTAACGACAATGCAGAAACAGCTGCTACAATCGAGCCAATACAACTATCCGATGCTCACAATCAGTATCAGTTTTTAAGTGATGAGAGTTCACGTAAGATACTCGTTTCGCACAGGGTAGTAAGTCCTATGCTTTTAGGAATTAAAGACAACACAGGGCTTGGAAACAACGCAGACGAGTTGAAAACTGCTACTATCCTTATGGACAATACAGTTATCAGACCATTTCAGCGTTTGCTAATAGAAAACTTTGATAAGATATTAGCTTACAATGGTATCTCACTTAATCTATACTTTAAAACCTTACAACCTTTAGAGTTTACCGACCTTGACAACGTAGAGGATGCTGAAACTCGTGAGGAAGAAACAGGGGTTAAAATGAGTTCTGATGTGGACAAATTTATAGACACCGAGATAGCAGATGCGCTTATCGACTTGGGTCAAGACGAAGAAGAACTTTTAAAAAACTTTGACCTTATAGACGAAGCAGAGGTTGACTACGAATTAGAAGACGAGCAAGATCAAAAGATTAAGGAACTAAACGAGCAGGTAGAACTTGCAAGTACAGGTAGTGCAAAGCCTTATAGCGAGAGTGATCAAGATGGTAAGTCAAAACAAAAAAGTCAAGAGGACACTATCTTTTTAGTAAGATATATGTACAACCCACAAAAGACAAGCCCTAACTCACGAGAGTTCTGCAAGAAAATGATAAGTGCTAAAAAGGTCTATCGCAAAGAGGATATTAAGGCTATGGAAACAAGAGTTGTCAATGCAGGATTTGGCAAGGGTGGTTCTGATACTTATTCTATTTGGCTATACAAAGGTGGTGCGAGATGTCAACATAAATGGTTCAGACGTATCTACGCACGTAAAGAGGGGTCTAAAAGTTTGGGCGATGTTATTAGTACAACAGAAGCAAGAAGCAAAGGGTTTAAGCCTGAAACTAATGCACAGAAAGTACCTGTTGCCCCTAAAGATATGAAGTATAAAGGTTATACAGCTGCTTATTGGAAAAAAATGGGATTTAAAAACTAATTATGGCAACAGCACTATTCATATCACGCACAGACCTTGTTAAGAACAGCATCATTGATGGGAATGTTGACACGGATAAGTTTATTCAGTTCATAAAGATTGCCCAACAGATACAAGTTCAAAACTATTTAGGTACGGACTTATACAATAAGATAAGCGCAGACATAATAGCAGGTACGCTTTCAGGCGATTATTTAGACCTTGTAAATGACTATGTACAGCCAATGCTTATATGGTACGCACAAGTAGAGTATTTGCCTTATGCTGCTTATCAAGTAAAGAATGGTGGAGTGTTTAAACACACTTCCGAAAATGCAGAGAGTGTAAGTAAATCAGAGGTTGATTATCTTGTGAATAAAGCAAGAAACACAGCGGAGTATTACACAAAGAGGTTTATAGATTATATGACCTTTAACAACAATCTATTCCCTGAATACAATTCAAACTCTGATTCGGATGTTTATCCTGATAATGATGCAACTTTTAACGGATGGGTACTTTAGGATATAAACCAAAAGATAAGAACATAACCAAATTAAAAAAATATATAAATGGGTTGGGGAACGATAACAAACAACATAGGACACGGAACGATCTACAACGAAAGTTGGACAGGGGAGTATAAGTTCGTTACTATCGTAGGCGATGGGAATGATATGTACAAACGCATAACTGACGATAGTGGTTCTATGGAAGCCAATGCCTGTTTAGTAAACACATTTAATAATACGATATGAGTTTATACGATAAAGCAAGTTTAGTACAAATACCAAGCGGAACTAAAGACGGTACACTATATTCCGTTTTACCTGCTAATGGCAATGGCGATTTTACACACACAAGAGCAAGTTCAGCTACAAGGGTAAACAAAGACGGTTTGATTGAAAGCGTTGCAAGTGGTGTGCCGAGATTGGACTACCCTTTAATTGGTGGAGTGGTACAGAGTTGTCCTGCTTTACTTTTAGAGCCGAGTAGGAAGAATGATTTAACTTATTCGGAGTTTACAAATGCCGACCCTGTTGGGTGGACACTTGGATTTGGTACGGGAACTTATGATTATGATTTAGTTTCTTATAAAGGTCGTGGTGCTTTAAAACAAACTCAAACCACAATAGGAAGGAGTTATCAATACCAAAATGTTACTTTATTAGCGAGTACAACCTATACATTAAGTATGTATGTAGATATCTCAAATAGCAATGTAACAAATTTAGGCGAGGATATTATGCACGTTATAGCTGATGACGAAACAGGCGATAACACAGCCGAATGGCAAGATATAGATACAAATACAGGCAGGGTTTCAATTACGTTTACAACAGGAAGCGACACGAGTGTACAAATTAGAATAGGTTTGGGGGTAACAGGAAATACTTTAGCACCAAATCAAGTTTTAACATATTCTATGCCACAACTCGAAGCAGGAAGCTATCCAACAAGCTATATACCGACAGAGGGTTCAAGTGTAACAAGGTCGGCTGAAGAAGCTAATAGCGCAGGTAACTCAACTGTATTTAATGATAGTGAGGGTGTGTTGTATGTAGAGTTTGCGGCTTTAGATAATGACTTAACGCATAGACGTATTGCTATTTCAGATGGAACAACAGG
>Ga0255048_10001562_pt1 | contig 15686 bp, 24 predicted proteins | sample JV7_2_2_MG_FD_183619 | JGI IMG/M metagenome (GOLD analysis project Ga0255048, IMG submission 183619) | Seawater microbial communities from Jervis Inlet, British Columbia, Canada - JV7_2_2 | ecosystem: Environmental > Aquatic > Marine > Inlet | place: Canada: British Columbia | collected 2016-10-06
AAGGTATTACTTCAGAGTTAATACCAGGTGAGACTATGGTAGCTGAGCTACTAGAGAAAGCTGGTTTATCCCCAGAGTACGCAGCTATGGTCGGTGCTGTTGCAACTAAGAAACCTATGAAGATGACTAAGGGTACTAAAGGTATGCTTAGTTCAGGTAAAGGTAGTAAGGTACAAGTTAAACCTAAAGAGAAGTTTGACCAGAGTAAAGGTGCTAAACATAAAGTTATCCCAGATAAACCTAAAGTTACTAAAGCAGAGAAAACACCTAAAGGTATGACTACTCAACGTAAAGCTGAGATAGCTACAGCTGGTGGTTTAACTACAGCATTAGGTCTTCAAGGTCTTAGAGATAAAGATGGTTCATTGAAACCTGCTGAACCTACACCTGATGTAGTTACACCTGATGTAGAACCTGAGGCTCCTAGTAATCAATTCGGTTATCATAAGAGAGAAGGTCAGAACTTCTGGACTGTGGATAACGATGACCCTTACTGGGATACTCACGACATGGAGGGTAGTTCGGCATTTGAAGAAGCACCTCTTAAAGAACAACCACAACAAGAGTTAGACTGGGATTTCTGGTTTAAACAATAGGAGAATATAATGTCTAAAGCAAGTATGGCTAGAGCAATAGCTAAAGCAGGTAAGAAACAAGAAGCCCAGACTAGAGGTTTAACTGGTAGTCGTAATCAACAAGGTGACTTTATGCCTGAGTCTGAGGTAGTAAAGGCAGTAGAACCTGATTTACAGAACTACATTGAAGATGTTAAAGCTCAGATTGATGAGGTGGATGCTCAGATTGCTGAATTAAATCAAAACCCCTCATATGACCCTGACTTACCTTTCGGTGATGAGAGTTTAAATAAACAAATGGAAGCTTTAACTACTCAGAAGGCTAAGCTAGTTGATGACTTAATTGACAAGTTAAATGAAGAAGGTGTTGAAATTCCCAAAGGCTTAGCGGATTTAGAAGAGGATTCTTTAAGAAGAAACGCCACCTGGTCTGAGGACGATAATCAGTACATGATTTAGACCCACTTAAACCCAGACGAATCTAGACCTGCTGTTTTGTATTGAGACAGTAGGTCTTTTTCGTTACGGTTCTTACATCTCTCTAGGTAATGATTGTAGGCATCATCATAGTTACCCCCTGACCTAGCTACCTTATCTGCGTAATCTTCAGCTAATGCCTCGCATAGTTTCTTCTTATTCATCTATTTCCTCCTGGGTATATTCAATCCTAGGAGTTTCAGAGTAGAACTTTCTAGCTCTAATCATTACTATCTGATTATCATTCTCGTAATAAGTCCCTTCAAGGGAATCTAGGATTGCTTTACAGTAATTATCGATGTCTGCATTGTTGTCGCAGTATCGTCCATTCTTCAGAGCTTTCTTCTTCTTAGACCAAGACTTAGGTATGTACACAAAGAAGTCTAATTGAGCGTATATGAGCTTTGTAGAGGGTACTATATGGGTATTACCCAGAGCTACCTTCATATCTTCCTTGAATTGGGTGTACTTCTTAGGAAAGAAGGTACTCCATCTAGTTACTCTTGCTCTTGATGCTGGGACTGGTGCTACGTAGAACACTACTTTCATCTCATTCTCCTCCGAAAGACTTTACTATACCATTTATTTATCTTCTTTAGTTAAGTTTACTATATATTTATTCATAGACTTACACCACTCCTTCTCAAAGTAGCTTAAAGAGTCTAACATTTCATCCCTTTTAACACGGGTATTGACCTTTTGGGCTTCATCTACAACATCATAAGTCTTTAAAACAAACAATCCTTTAACCAGGGTTTTAATACTAGGATAAAACCTACGTCTTCCATGTTGCTTTGAGTCATCTTTTCCTGTTTTAGTTATAACTTTAGTAATTAATATTAAGTTATTATCATCCTTAGTTAAATAGTATTTATCGTCAATAGGTATCATCTTATTTCTCCTCGAAGTAATCGTAAATCTCAGGAACCTTAGGGTAATTTCTTACTTTAGCTAAGAATCTAGGTCCAGTTGAGTAGGCAAACACCTTAACATCAGGGAAACAATGCTGCTTATACATACAATAGCTACAAGGCATAGCTAATTTCATGTTCCCTGACTTACCTTCAGGTACTAACTCGTAGCATTGTTCAGGTCTCTCATCATCTGCAATCATACATTTCAGATAATCAATCCTCTCAGTGATAGGGTCATCGTACTTAAAGCTCTCAAAGTGAGTACATAAGTTACCATTAGTCTTATCAATGACTAACCAACCCCCTTCATCGTGTCCTAAGGACTCGGCATAGCCTCGTAGTTGGTCGATGTAACCGAATGGGTCATCATCACGTACGTTCCCTTCTTTAAACTTCTTAAATCCAAAGGTAGAAGCTGTCTTAACATCAATCAACATACCATCAATTAGACAATCCATCGAACCTTTGACTCCATTTACCTCAGCCTTGTGTTGTTGATGGGTAACTTCATGCCCAGACAGTGAAGCTAATGCAAGTACAAGCTCTTCAGTCGCATGACCGTATAAGAACTTCATCAATGTAGCTGGTGTCATCGATTCATGGGTGTATTGTCTATGTCTGTACCATAGGTATCTATCTTGCTTACCTATGCTACTCATACGAAGTTTTCCACCATCGTCATGCTTCGTAAGTACGTTGTTTTTTAAGATATTCTTCATGGCTTCACCAAAGTTATCCACAACTTTATCCACATCTACACCTTCGGCTGCTTCATTCGTTCTCAGCACCTCATAGATGTCATCTACTAAGTCTTCAATCTTCTTCATCTTTTCTCCTAGTGGGTCTCCGCCCACGTATCTCCTACTTGATATTCAGCATCTAGAGGACAGTTCATCTCATAATATGTACCTGCCTCAATCATACTATCTACAGCTAAGCTACCGAACAGCTCAGCTTCCTCTTCTTTTACTTCTGTTTGAATCTCATCGTGGATATTACCTACGAATTGATAATCAATACTGTTTTCCTTGGCATACTTATCTAGTAACACCAAGGCTCTCTTCATTACTATAGCACCAGCTGATTGTAGTAACGTATTAAGAGCTGCGTGTGGACTTCTGATGTGTAACTTCCTGTCATCTAATCCTTTGATGGTTCCCTGTTCAGACAGTTTTGTAACTCTGTCTCGTAAATCTTTAAGTGCTGGCGTATTAGCGAGGAAGTCTTTCTTAAGTCTTCGACCATCGCTACTTGTTCCTCCGATAATGTTTCCAATCTTCTCTTCTCCAGCTCCGTACAAGAAAGCATAGATGAAAGTCTTTGCCTGATTTCTTGATTCAAGTCCAGCAGCCAATTGATTTGCTGTGTGTATATCTCCATCTACTACTTCCTTAGTGTAATCCTCATCATCCATATAATGTGCCAACATCCTTAACTCTAAACCTGAGGCATCCATTCCTACTAACTTGTATCCATCTCTTACTTTGAATAACTTCCTACACTCTACACCATAAGGGCTATCATTTGCAGGTACTTGAGCTAAATTAGGTTTACTGTGTGTCATTCTATTAGTAACAGCACCGATAGGATTAACGTAAGCGTGTATTCTATCTAATATACCTGCTGCTTCAATCCAAGATGACACTAATCCCAGTCTCTTTTGTAACATTAAGTACCTAGCTATCAACTTACCTTCAGGAAAGTCTACATTCTCTAGTATAGTCTCTGATACCTGCGGTGTTCCTTCAGGTGTGAACTCAGTAGGCTCCCATCCGAAGTGTATAAGTTGTAGTCCTATCTGTTTCCTACTACCTAAGTTGAAGTCAGGTGCTACATAACAACCCCATCCCTTCTCTTCATGTAAGAAAGCTAACCTATCCAGCTGTTTAAGCAATGTCCCTGATATGTCCCCTTCTTGTGTATAAGGTTTGTCAGGAAACTTTAGAGATTTAAACTGAGGTAGTGGTAAGAACACTTCTCTTACTTCATCTTCAGCTTTAAACATCTCATCCTTAAGCTCAGCTTGTAGAGTGATAGCATCTCTAGTATTAAACTCCCACCCATTTAACTTCTGTTGATTGATTATCTTAGCTACCTTAAGTTCCATAGCTAAAGCACCCTCAACTAAGTTCTGTTTAACTAATGTACTGTATAAACTGTAGGTAACTTGTACATCTTGGATACAATACTCAAGCATCTCTTGGTTATATGTACTCCAAGCATCCTCTTTCTTACCGAAGTCACCTTTAGCTATACCTAGTCTCTCACCCCAGGCATCTAGACTATGACCACCCTTACGACTAGGGCTATCTAACCTAGACATTAGTAAGGTGTCTTCAATCTCACCCCACCATTTGAATTTAAGTAACCTCTCGATGACAGGTATGTCGAAGTTAATAATGTTATGTCCTATTAAGACCTCTACATTGTTATCTTTGAGCCAAGGTATGAAGTCTTTAACATTCCCAGGCTCAAAGGTTGTAGGTTCATCCCATCTACCTACAATCCGAGCTGCAATACACCAGATAACTGATGGATTAAGTCCGTTTGTTTCTATGTCGAATACTACCTTTACCATTACATCTCCTCTGGTGCTGTTGTCTCCCTTAGTCTAGCTGTATCAGCATCGTACTGAAGGTATCCTGTTATCCCTGTCTCACCTGTATATCTATTCTTTAGAATCCTTAGTGTTGTTGTGTTCCTAGTGATAGGGTCATCGCTTTGTTGGTTACGTTCTAATGCTATCACCATATTAGACAGTTGAGCAATACCTTGTGAACCTCTCAGATGGTTTAATGATATAGCTCCACCCTCTTCATGTGGTGTACCTTGTTGTCTTGATAGATGAGATACTACAAACAACCCAATGTTAGTTTCAACTACTACCTCTCGCAGCTTAGTCATCAACGCATCAATGTTCCTACGCTCATCACCCTTAGCATCACCAGACATTACCAAGTTAAGGTGGTCTAGTACAATCCATTTGATACCCTGAGCTTTAGCCATTAACCTGATACGACTTATAATCTTATCAATGGATAGTTCTTTACCATCGTATAGAGTCAAAGCCTCACCCTCATCTCTATCAAACAACTCATCAAAGGCATCCTCTGCTAATTCTTTCTTAGTTGTATTTCTACATTCGTCTAGGTGATAAGGTCTCTTAAGGTGGATACCTATCAGACCATCAAGGGTTCTCTCTGTTGTTTCTTCTAAATGAATTACTCCAATCTTATCAGGGGTTTGTGTAAGTAGATGGTATTCCAGCTCTCTAACTACTGAAGACTTACCCATCCCTGTCCCTGATGTAATCGTTACCAGCTCCCCTAGTCTGAACCCTCTAGTCATTTGATTAAGACACACCCAAGGGTACTCAACTGATGCTTGTTCTGGTCTCTCTAGCCAAGTATCTTTCAGTTGTGTTGCACCTATGATGTCACTAGGCATCCAGCTCTTAGCGTTCCAGAAACATTCAGTAATCTCTTTAACAAGGCCAGCTTGTAACATATCACTGATGTCTTTGTATCCCTCAGGGTAAGACATAATCTTAATCTTCTCAGGACTAAACATCGAGATAGCTTTATCAATAGCTGCCTTACCTGCCTTATCTTTATCAAAGGCTAGTACGATATGGTCAAAGGAATCAAGGAACTCATAGCTACCTTGGATAGATTTCTCTACACTAGAGCTACCATTCTTTAGAGAACAGACAGCCCACTTACCATTGAATACCTCAGCTAAAGACAAGGCATCTATCTCACCCTCAGTGACAGTAATATACTTACCACCTTTATCCCAGAGACACTCACCAAATAGACCAGTGTCTTTGAAGTTACCTTGTGTCTTGAACTCTTTATTAGGTACATCCCTAACCTTGTATGCTGTAACTCTACAAGCTTGGTCAGTGAAAGGATAGTAATGTGTATTACCATCTTCACTAACTCGTACTTGGTATTGCTTACAGATTTCCTCAGAGATTCTACGCTTAGGGATAGCACCCCAGACTCCTTGGATAGTTAGTTCCTTACTTGTTTTTATCTTCCTCGTATAAGAAGTAGATACTTGTGCTGTAGCTTTACCATCCCAGAAGTTACACCCCTCTGTAAAGCAATGCTTATGGTCATCATAAACAGCTACATTATCATCGCTCCCACACTTGGGACACGCCTCATGCTTGATAAACTTACTCATTTTGAATCCTCATTCTAGTAATTAGGTGGTCACTTACTCACACGGCTGTGACCTACACCGTTTAATAATCCTCTCAGAGTTATGAAGGTCTCCCGAGGCAGTAGTGAGCTTACTGAGGAATCTTAAACCTCCTGCTCATCTGCAAAGAAGGCTGAGTCTCCACCACCATCTCCACCTTCACCCATCTCTAAGATTAAGACACGCTTAAGATAAGTAGCCACTCCCCATTCAGGGTCTGAAGTCTTACCTGGTGTGTACTCAACTCTTACTTTAGTTCCTTTAGGTAGCTCGTATTCATACCTCTCTTTATTATTAAGCCACACCTCAATATTGTATTTAGATTTAAACTTACGAATAGGTTCTCCCTCATAATCATTAACATGAACCCCATCTTTATTCAATTTAGCTGCAGTCTTACTATCAAGCTTTACTTGTATAGAATACATTCCTGTTGATTTACCTTTCCACTCATCGTGTTGTGTAAGGTGTGTGTTAAACATTGTAGTTCCTTCTACTAACATATACTTCTCCTGTGTTTTAAACCCTACGGTTTATTAAATACCTGCCTCATAATCAAATGCAGCAGTCTCACTTTCACCATTGGCATAGCAATCGCTGTACCCTTGGTCAAACTCTAGTCTATCCTTTAAATTAATCTCACGTCTTTCAGACAAAGCATCTTTACTTTCAGCACACGCTTGCCATCCTAGCGCATAAGGTATCGATTGTCTTACTAAGTAGTTGTACTCGTCCTCTTTTGCTATCCTATTCATAACTCCTCACTTGTTTTATTAACTTACTGTCTTACTAATTAGGGGTTACTTAGGGTAACCAATCCCATACTTGTAGGATTCTGACGAGGGAGACTAAACTTGAGGAGAGTAGGAATACCCCGAATATCTGCGTATGAATCAAACATTAGAAGTATTGTATCATCTAATGTGCAGTATTAGAAGTTGATTCATCGCTAATAAATCCAGACTGCTCCTGTAATAATTGTATTACCTCAGTGTCATCCATTGAGTATAACTTTTCCACCGCTTGTTCCTCATTCTCCGCACTCACAGCCACTACTATCTGTAGTGTCATAGGTATATCATAGTAATCACATGCCATCCTTTTCTCCATCGAATAGTTTATCACAATAATCTTCTAAGTCTTTCCTTAGGTTCTTATCATACGCCTCATTGACCACCTCTTCGATGACTTCTTCACTTAACCCAGACTTATCTGCAGCCCACGCTACTAAGACCATGTACTTAGCTTGGTATTCTTGCTCTTCTTTCATACTAATCTCCTAAGTTTATGTAAAGAAGGAAGGCTAAGTAAAGGATAGCTAATCCAAATAGTATTTCAAACATCTTCTTTCCTTTTAGTACACACCATGTTAGTTTCATAGTGTTCTATTACTGAATTGTACATGACATATGCAGCAGTGTATGCCCATATCCTATGCTTCTTAGGTAAACCCTCAACAATATCATCTACATATTGAACAGCTTCAAGTATATCTTTAGTTGCAAATAACCCATGCTTCTCTAACTCTAAGTCTTTCCATTTCATACTTCCTCCTTTTTATCATGACCACTCGATGTCAACACCCCATCAAAGCTTCCCGTATGTGTGTCAAACATAAAGATTAAACTAGTGCGTTTAATATTATCAGGGTAGTTAGATATAGGTTGACTATCATCATCTTCTCTTACTTCCAGTGATATATATTCTGAGTCAGCTCCTATTGTAATTGCTCTTTTGTAATAAGGTATTAAAACACCTGCCATTACAGTTAAGTCATTCTTACTTTTCATATCACTTCTCCTCTGGTACAGCTTTAAGTCGTTGAGGATGCTTACCATCTGTTACTACTAACTCATCCCAACCATTACCTACTTCTTCTACTCTATCCCACCAACCATCTTTAGACTGAAACCAATTCATAGCCTCTACCTCTTCAGGAAAAGCTTTGTATAGTTTAGTTCTATTCATGTTGTCTGAGTGTGCTATAGCTTGAGCTATGTGGTATTTGAATGATGTCTTCCCAAACTTATAATACTGCCAGTCAAATACAAACTGTTCACCTTTAGTTAAATCTTTATACGCCATCTCTCTCCTCCTTTAATACATAACCAATGAAACCATAAAGAATTATAATCTCATCCCATATTCCTTTACCATCTAAGTGTTGATAGTCCTCAGTTACGTGTTGTTTTAAGAATCTTTTCTTTCTTATATCTTCCCACTCATTGAAGTTATCAGGTATCTCTTCGGTTAATACCCACCCGCTTGCTAGTTGTAGTTGCCTAGTGTTAGTCATCAGTAACCCCCATCCCTGAGCCAAGCGTTCTCTTGTTCAGGTGTCATCTCATCAGGGTCTATCTGTACTGAGTAAGTAACATCATAAACAATCTCTAGTTCATCTGATTTAGGTACAACATTACCTGCTGTATCTAATACTCTAATAATATCTAAGCCAACAGGCTCATCTCCAACGTAGTCTTCTAGTAAATCATAAAGATATACAACCCTACGTTTTGTTTCATCTACTAGTTTCATTTGTTTCATCCTAACATCTCCTCTAATCGTTTAGGTATTACTACCTTATCATTACATTTATTACAGCACTGAGCCTCTTCATCAAAGAACTTTCCAGACTCATCTGTTACTGGGTCAGGATTATTCCCGTGTCCTTCAAAGAACTCACTGCAGATACAACACTTGGTTAGTACCTTACCATTATTAAAAGTTACCTTACCCATTAGCTTTCCTCCTCTCAACTATATCTTTTAATATATCCTGAACCACGTAGTCCAGGCTTATTGCTTGACCATAGGTAGGTCTTCCCCAGATAGTTAATCCAAGGAAGTCTTTATCTACAATCTCACCCCTCTTCTCTAGCTCATCAGCAAACCAATCAGCTACGATGAAGTGTTGTAACGCCTTGATGTAGGTAGGTTCTGCACCATCTTCTTCAAAGGATTCATCTACTTTCCAAGAGAGTTCATTGACTTCTTCCATGTACTTATCCTCACCTCTAAGTTCATAGATTAATCCAGACACATTGTAGATAATAACTTCACCTACCATCTGGTCTAGCTCCCTCTCATGGTACTGATACCACGTAGGTAAGTCCTCTTCCCAATCAGTAGCGTGTTCACTACGCCATAGTTGTTGTTCTTTAACTTTCCCCATACATTACTCCTCTATAGTTACTTTAAAGTTAATCTCTTGTAGTCTTTCATTAACAATCTCTTCTACTCTAGATTCAAATGTCATAGAGTCTACAACAGTATCAGTAATCTCATACTCATCAGGCTTGTTCTCTAATTCATCTAGTCTATTACCTAAATACTCATATTCAGATACGACTTCTTCTTGAATCTCATCCTTAAGTACAGCTACTAGAGTATCAGTTACCTCATGCTGTTCAAGCATCTTAATGAACATCTGCTTGAAGTGATTATGAATACCGAACTCACCGTTATACATATTCAGTTCTTTATTTAGGCGTTCATTCTTTATCTGTTCTACCTCTAAGGCTTTAGATAAAGACACCTTCTCTAAGTCTTCCATATTACTCTCCTGTTAATAGTATTGATTCATCTTGCTGTATCCAGCACCATGTACCTCAATGAACTTATCACTGACATACCTATCTATATCAGACCATTGGGTTTCCCAGACTTTTCCCAATGCCATTACATCATCTTCAACAGTTGAATAAACACTGAATAAAGCATCAGCTAAGTCTTGTCTATTGTTGTTTGCTTTGACTACCTTATCTAAGTAGTCTCTTTGTTTCTTATTGAACTTCTTCATGCTACTCTCCTACGTTGTTGTAAAATCCCAGACTAATCCATCTCCCCTTAATTCCCCTCATTAAGTTTTAAAGTAATGATAGACAATCAGTGTAGATACGAACAATAAAAAAGAGAGAGACAGGCGTTAACCTATCTCTCAAGTTGTATTAGATACCGTATTTATCTAACATTGCCTTAGCTGACAAGGTAGATGCAGTATCTGTAACCTTTTCACCTTTCTTATAAGGTGTATAAACAGAACCGAATAAGTCTTCATGACGTTTAAGAACAATCCCCTTAAACTCTTCAAGTTCATCGATGGTCTGTTGCAGGTTGTTGATATAAGTTTCCTTATTCTCTATTGAGTTATTGTGTACATCAGAACCAACATACGGTGATTCAAGCATACCTTTTAACTTCACAAGTTGAGTCTGTAGAAACTCTTCCTTGTTCTTGATGGTGTTACCAAGTGACCAAGCAAATGACTTAACAACAGTACCAAGAGCTGAGTATTCCTCATTCTTAATACCTTCTCTGTCTTCATTTACGTTATCAATAGAGAAAACCTTTTCATTTAGTAGTGCATTTATTTCCTTTTTCATCTTCTTACTCCATATTATTATAAAAGTAGTAGTTGTTTCAAGTCTAACTACCAACGACATCTTACAATTACCAATCCATTGCTCGATTCATTCCTGTCAATATATTAACCTCATCATTATTAATAGGTTCTACCTGACAATGTTCTGTAAAGTAACACTGTAACCATTTCATATCATTATCAGTTAGCTCTGAAGTCTCTGTATTCTCATTGAATTCAGTTCTTACAATATCTAAACATTTAACAATCATTTCATCTTTATTCTTATTCATAATATTTCCTTATATAGTTATTAAATTAACATCAACTCACTTGAGTCCCTTTCCATTCAACACAATCCCAAAGGGACGATAGTTTGTCAAGACCTTTATTAGTAGGGGACATTAGGGGGACATTGAAGTCTCGATAGTTATTTAAGTAAACCACGGCTTACTTAAATTACACCATCAGTAGTGATAGTGTTAATGTAAAGGTCTTTACTAACTATTGCTTGTTGTGTTAAATGGATTCGATTAAGGACATTCATTGAACCTTGTTCTTTAGGTTCAATACCTTAAATCGAATCTTTCAAAGGGTATCAAGAGAGTAGTCCCGAGGTGCTTTGCACCGAGTCCTATTTAGGTCACTACAGTGACCGTAGGTCAAAGTTTAGAGCGTATTCACGCTCGTTAAGAACTTTGATTATAAGGTTTATCAAAAGCCTCTAATAAAACAGTAACTTTGATGAACCTTATAAAGTTACTTACAGTTTCCCTACACCTTTATTTATCAATCGCTCCTAAGCGATTATAAATGATGTCTAGGTGTCTAAGATTCCCCAAGAATCTTAGATTTATAGGGTTACTGTAAGTCACTCCACTTGAAACCTTTGTTGTTTAAGGTTTCATCTTAAATAATATTAGTTAACTCCTGTTAACTGATACCTGTTTGATTGTCTATCATTACTTTACACACTCAAGGATACTTAAATCACTAGAGACACTATAGTTCTACTACAGTTCTTAAGTACCTACCAGGGGGACCCGTGTGGTGACTCCATACTAATAATTAACAATCACTATCAGACGAGAGACCATTTCGAGCTATCACTAGTAGATGAAAGAAGGATTTGAGGTTTGTAGATAAATAGTAGAACTAATGTAAAGTTGTGGATAACTATGGGTAAACCTGTGGATAACTCTGTGGATAACTTTATTTAACTGAATTAAAGGACTATTTGCTTTACTTTGTTCTATTTATCAGCTACAATCGAAACTAAGTTCACTACTTAAGAAACAAGAGTTGCTGAAGAGAACCACCATCACCTTCCAAAGAGTAACTATTAGATTATCCATTATCACTTTTAGTTAATCTAAACGCCACTGAGCGGAAACCAAGGTGGAGGTCTTCAGAGGTGTCTTACTACTTAAGACGTGGAATTACTAATAAAGGTATTAAATTAACTATTATGTTGATACTTAATACCTATTTTGTTTAACCCTAACGGATAATTAAACTATGTCTACTAAACGTCTAGGTAATCCTAATCTTGTTAAGGGAATGAAATCCCTAAACCCCGCTGGCAGACCTAAAGGTTCTGTTAATAAATATACCCAACTTGCTAGAGAACTCTTAAGTTCTAGAGGTGAAGAGATAGTTGAGGTTGTCATTGCTAAGGCTCTTAAAGGTGATGTTCACTGTTTAAAGATGTGTATGGATAGAATTGTCCCTGCACAGAAGGCAGTTGAGATTAAACATACTAAAGCTGAAGGTGGTCTAACTATTAATGTTGGTACTACTGAACAGATTGAAGAGATGGCTAAGGTTAATAAACCTAAGAAACTAAAGACTAAAGGTGATGATGAGGTCATAGCTGAGGTACTAGATGGGGACTCTTAATGTTGAGTTACATCCTGCTCAGTTAGATATATTCAATTCAAAGAAGAGATTTAAGGTTGTATCGGCCGGAAGAAGGTTTGGTAAGTCTAGATTAGCTGCTTGGATATTGTTAATTAAAGCTTTACAATCTGAAGAGAAGGATGTCTTCTATATTGGTCCTACCTTTCAACAAGCTAAAGACATTATGTGGAATATGCTTAAAGAGTTAGGGCAAGGTGTCATTAAAGATGCCTATGAGAACACAGCTAGACTAACATTGATTAATGGTAGGAAGATATACTTAAAGGGTTCTGATAGACCTGATTCCCTACGTGGTGTTGGTCTTGCTTATGTTGTATTAGATGAGTATGCCTCTATGAAACCTAATGTCTGGGAACAGATTATTAGACCTACACTTGCTGATGTTAGAGGTGGCGCACTCTTTATAGGTACGCCAGCTGGTAAGAATCACTTCTATGACCTATATACTGAAGCTTTAAAAGAAGAGGATGAAGAATGGCAAGCTTTCTCTTTTAACTCTACTGATAATCCCTATATACCTGATGATGAGATTGAGGCTGCTAAGAGGTCTATGTCTTCTATGTCGTTTAGACAAGAGTTTGAGGCATCATTTGAAACCTTCTCTGGCGGTATCTTTAAAGAAGAGTGGTTCTTAACTGGTACTGAACCTGATGAAGGTAACTATGTTATTGCTGTGGACCCTGCTGGATTCGAGGCTTCTGAACAAGAGAGGGGTTTAAAGACTTCTAAGCTGGATGAGACTGCTATTGCTATTGTTAAGATAGATAGAGATAAATGGTGGGTGAAAGATATACTACATGGAAGGTGGTCTATTAAAGAAACTGCTACTAAGATACTAAAAGCAGCAGAACTTAATGAAGCTACTACTGTAGGTATTGAGACTGGTTCATTAAAGAACGCTATCATGCCTTACCTGGAAGATGAAATGAGGTCTTCTAATAGGTTTGTACATATAGATGAGTTACGTCATGGTGGTAAAAAGAAGTCAGAAAGGATAACTTGGTCCCTTCAAGGACGTTTAGAACATCAACAAATAACATTTAATGAAGATAAAGATTGGAAGTTCTTTGTTTCTCAGATGTTAGACTTCCCTTCTAAACTTGCACACGATGATTGTCTAGATGCCTTGTCCTATATAGACCAGGTGAGTATTGCAGACTTCGCACATTCGATTCAAATGGAAGAAGAATGGGAACCTGAAGACCTAATTGCAGGGTATTAACTAATTATTTTCATAAATTAGTTGATTTTCCTATTTACTTTATGTTATATTACGCCCAAATCTCTATGGAAATTCCTAATATATGTTTGATAGTAAGGAAACACAGTATCAAGCTCTAGCTTCCTGGCTATCATATCGCTTAGAAGGTTGGAGAACTCACCGAGATGTGAACTATGTAACCCAATGGGATGAATACTATCGTTTATGGCGTGGTATCTGGTTACAATCAGACAGAACTAGAGAATCAGAGAAATCAAGACTTATATCTCCTGCATTACAACAGGCAGTTGAGAGTTCAGTTGCAGAATTAGAAGAAGCTACCTTCGGTAGAGGTAAATGGTTTGATTTACAAGACGACCATTTAGACCAGGACCCACAAGATGCTGAATTTATACGTAATCTACTACAAGAAGACCTAGAAAAGACTGGTGTTAAAGATGCTGTCTGTGAAATCTTCCTTAATGCTGCTATTTATGGAACTGGTGTTGGTAAGATTGTTGTTGAACAGAATATAGAGCGTTCTCCTGTAGAACAACCTGTAGAAGGTACGATGACTTCCACACGTCAGCTAACTGAATACCCTATTATTGATGTAAAGGTAGAACCTATCTCTCCTAAGGAGTTTTTAATTGACCCATCAGCTAATTCAATCGATGAGGCACTTGGTGTTGCTCATGAAGTCATTAAGCCAAGGTATCATGTTGTTGATGGTATTAAGTCTGGTATTTATCGTGATGTTCCCCTTGATGGTGATTATGATACTGTACGCTTTGGCTTCGACCCTGAATCTAAAATGGCAGATGAGTCGGACTCGGTTAAGATTACAGAATACTGGGGTCTGGTTCCGAAGAGATTCTTAAAACCTAAGGTTGATAAGGATGACTTTGAGTACACTAAGAAAGATGAACTAGTTGAAGCTGTTGTTACTTTAGTTAATGATGAATATATCTTAAGGGCAGAAGAGAACGCCTTTATGATGAAGGATAGACCATTCATTAGTTATCAACACGATATAGTTCCTAACAAATTCTGGGGTAGAGGTGTCTGTGAAAAAGGATACAACCCTCAAAAAGCATTAGATGCAGAGATGAGAGCTAGGATTGACTCACTTGCATTAACAACTACACCTATGATGGCTGCTGATGCAACCAGATTACCTAGAGGTGTCAAGTTTGAGGTTAGACCTGGTAAAACTATCCTAACAAATGGCGACCCAAGAAATGCTATCATGCCTCTTAATATGGGAACCACAGACCAAAATACGTTCACTCAGGTTGCCTCACTTCAAAATATGATTCAGATGGGAACTGGCTCTGCTGACGTAGGTTCAGCTGATAGAGCTACGTCTTCTGGTATGTCAATGGCACAATCTGCTTCTATTAAGAGACAGAAACGTACATTGATGAACTTCCAGAACACATTCCTTATTCCTATGATTAATAAATCAATGTGGCGTAAGATTCAGTTCGATGTAGATAGATACCCTGTCAATGATTACAAGTTTGTTCCTTATTCTACGATGGGAATTATGGCTAAAGAGTTAGAGATGACTCAAATGGTACAGATGTTACAAGCTATTCCTAAAGACTCACCCGCTTTCAACGTGATTCTACTAGCTATGATGCAGAACTCTTCTATTCATAACAGAGACCAGATTGTTAATGGTCTTATGCAAGGACAACAACCTAACCCTGAGCAACAACAGATGCAGCAAGCCCACATGGAACTACAGATGGCTCAAGCACAGGCAGATATTGCTAAGACACAAGCTGAAGCTGAAGAAGAGAAAGCTAAAGCCGCTAAATGGTACGCAGAAGCTCAAGAACTTGCTCCTAATGAGATTAAGATTCAAGAAAAGATACTTAAACTTCAGAAAGAAGCTATGGGTATGGAGAAAACTAAGGCTGATATTGCTAATAAGAACTCTGAGACTGCTAGAAACATTCCAGAGGTAGAGCATTTGAAGTCTGAAACGATATTGAACATGGCTAAAGCTAGAGAATCAGCAGC
>Ga0255048_10001563_pt1 | contig 15683 bp, 31 predicted proteins | sample JV7_2_2_MG_FD_183619 | JGI IMG/M metagenome (GOLD analysis project Ga0255048, IMG submission 183619) | Seawater microbial communities from Jervis Inlet, British Columbia, Canada - JV7_2_2 | ecosystem: Environmental > Aquatic > Marine > Inlet | place: Canada: British Columbia | collected 2016-10-06
GGGATTATGTGTCTTCGGCCCGCAAGCTGATCGGTCAGTACGAGAACATCATGGTCGAGCGCAAGGGCCGGGATAAACAGGAGCAAGAGGACCCCAAGGTGATGTGCCTTCCCTGCGTCCCCGGCAAGAAGGAAGGTCCCCGTTGCTTCGAAGTACACAAGTCATTACTCGATGCCCTGGAGGACGCCTATCCTGCGGTGGATGGGATGGCAACGCTGAAAGAGATCCGGGTGTGGTGCATGACGAATACGACGAAGTTGAAGACGCATCGGGGTGTGCCGAGATTCATTCATTCCTGGTTCAGCCGGGAACAGAACAAGCCTGCGGGGGTGCGGTGATGGCTAACTGCAAAAGCTGTGGCGCGGAAATCGAGTGGGGCAAGACCGGGAACAATAAGCCGGTCCCGCTGGATATGCCGCCCGAGAAACGGTATGTGCGAATGGCCGGGGTCTACCTGATGTGCGATACCTGGCTGTCACACTTCGCTACATGCCCTGACGCTGACGAGCATAGGAAGAAGGGTAATCCGGTATGAGGAAGGACGCTGACGGCTCCGACCTGCCCCGATGGGCGGTCACGCTGGAGGATGAGTTCGGCACGCGGCTGACCGCTCCCAAGGCTGCTCGCTGGCGGTCGGCGCTGGATCAGTCCTTCCCCGGCCTGACCGATGAAACGATCTGCCGGGCCATTGTGGGGGCCGCGTCGTCGGTCAATGACCTGAAGCGGTATCCGGCGTTGCGTGACGTGCGCTCGTGGATCGCGGCGTCTCCCAGGAGTCGGCATACCGGGGCGGTCGGGTGCATGTGCCGGGACGGGTGGGTCCTCATGTGTACTGAACTGGATAATCCGTTCTACATCTCGTCAGTCCCCTGCTCCTGCCCTCTTGGTGACGCCGCAATCCGAAGGATGATTGAGACAAAGCGGCTCGATGGTCCTGCGGCCAAGGCTCTGATCCAGGGGTGCGCGGAACTGCGGGAGAAATCCATCAGCCAGGCCGAGGCGTGGAGTCTGATCGGCGGGGTGGATACCATGCCAGAGGTCGAGAATGTATCGGATGTAATGGGGCCTAAAGAAAGGGGATAATGAAACCAACCACAGACCCGCATGAGTGGAGAAAACGGCTTGACACAATCGACCAAGCGTACCGGGGGTGGGCCGCTGCGTTCATCTGGTGGCGCTATGCCGATCCCTCCCCGAGGATGGCTGAGAACAAGAAAGCCGGGCATCACAAGGTGTGGGCGCGGTTCAAGGTCGATGAAGTGCCCTCAGACATCCCTCTGAGCCTCTGTAGGGTGGCCCTGGACGAACAACTCGCTCAGATAGGGTACAAGGTCACGAAACAGATGCTGGGGGCTAAGAAGGCCGCTGCTGCCCGTCTGAGCAATCAACGGGCAAAGTCCCTGCGGGCTCGGGTCGGCGGGGATCGGGCGGCAAAGCGGGGCTTCAATGCGACGAGCGGGGGAGGGCGGGGATGACCGCCGCCGACATTGCAGCAATCCTGGTGAAAGAGCGCCACCCGCAAAAATCTTGGGTGTGCGTGCGCGAAATGCGGGCCGGGTGCGGATACGGAATGCACGAGCGCACGGTCGATCTGTTTTGCGTTGAAGCGTCCCCAGCGAAGGGGTGCCCGGCGGTTGCGTATGAAATCAAGGTGTCCAAGTCCGACTTCAAGCGGGACATTAGCAAGCCAGAGAAGCATCGCCCGGCGCTCACATACTCAGATCGGTTCTACTACGTCGCGCCCGTTGGGGTCATCGACGTTGCCCTGTTGCCGCCTTGGGCCGGGCTGGTGGAGGTTCACGACGCACGACCGGACGTCCCGCGTTGGGCGCAAACAGAAGTCGTTTGCAGGGCGCTTCCCCGATCCAAGTGCGCCCCGAGTTGGCCCTTCCTGGTGTCTATGCTGCGCCGCGTGGAGGTTGAGGCATGACCAACTCCCGCCGCAAAGGGGCCGAAGCCGGGTCGGGGGTATGAGGATGCTTTCACAACTTTTCTCAGAATTACCTCTTGACTCCCCGCCCGAAACGTGATTCGCTCGCGGCATGCAACCGCCAAGGATCACACCATTTTGTGTCCTGAGAGAGAAATCTCGTGGCGCTTGCATAGCAACTGGCTCGACCGTTAAACGTCGAGCCTTTTGTTTATCCCCTCTTACGAAGCCGCCATATGCGGACCCAACGCCGAGCAACGTCTTCGACGGGTTGACGCCTCGGGAAAGATACCCAAGCCACAAGAGGCACGCCAACGGGGGAGCCGTGAGGGTATCGGGTGAGGTTTAGGTACTAGCCAAGGTTTCGGGGTAGTGACCTCCCTGCCCCGTGAAAGGTTAGCCGGATCAGGTCTTCGGGCCTGCCCAGTCTGCCACGGGTCGATATGCCGGGCCAAGGGGTCGAGGTCGTACAAAACTCAGTCCTGGAGGAAAAACCCGTCTGCCGTTAATCAGAAAGACCGAAGGCGGATCAGAGGTATGAGGATCAACCGTATGAGGATGCTTTGGACCTCCATCCCTGCCCTCCTGATTTCGGCCTCGACCCTATCCGCTCCAACTCCGGCACCCTCCGCTCTCGAATCGACCGCCCGCGCTGCGGTCCTGTCTTGGGGTCAAGCTTTAATTGATGAGGTCCGGTCTACTGGTCACGCTCCCCGCCTGCGCCCGATGCGGCTGATTCGGTCGGGCCCGGCTGAAATTACGATGATTGTGACCGTCTACCTCACTTCGGCGGTCACGGTGACTACCTCCAGCGTCCGGTATGCTCGGCTGGATTCGGCGGCGGGGTCGGTGGTTATCGGGATCGGTGAGCCTCCGGGGTCAATCGGGCGCAAGGTGGGCGGGTTGCTCTCGGCGCTGCGTCGGTTCGAGGGGGAGACGGTCACGCGGGATTTGCGGGTGTTCTATCAGATTTATCCGGGGCATGGGCGGGTTCCCTGGTGCCTGCCGCTCAAGAGTTCCGGGCAAAGGAAAGGCCCGGAAGGGTAGTGAATCCCTCCGGGCCTCTCTGGCGTCAGCGGTGCCTGGCTACTTCATATCAAGTCCAGTAAAGGGCAATGGCGAGCATCCCGAAAGTAAACAGGATGACGAGGCCGGCCCTGACGTAGCCCCAACGGGGATGGTCGCGGAACGTCTGCCATGCGGTCCCCATTACTTGCGCCCTCGGTTGAGTCTCGAAATGACCCAGCGCGAAAGCGAAAGGCCCTCGGCCCTGGCCCGCTCCATCCATCCGGCCCTGTCGGCGTGCTTTACCCTGATATGTAAATGCGCGTCGGCCCTGTCGGCGTCGTCTTTGCGTGCGTTCTTGTTTCCTTCGTTCATGCGTCGATGGCCTCCTCTAAGTCTTCTTCCGAGTGAATCCCGTCCGGCCACGTGAAACAGTCGAAGTCTTGGACCGTCTCAACGTCTACCCCGAGCCGGATTATGTCACCGTCGCCTGCTTGGTTCACGTTCTGCGATCCTTCCACGACGTACCATCCATTATGCTCAAATATGGTACACGGGTTGTGGCTCGATCCGTAGTAGCCTTGCGTTGTCTTCATCGTCTGCTGTCCTCCTGGTTATTGCTTCTTCGGTTCGGGTGGTACGCAATGAGGGCCGCAACCGTGCGGGCACATCCACAACAGGCGTCCGCCGTTTTCACAGGTCGTCTGCGCCTCGGCCCGTTCCCAAATCCAGTCTGCCAGTCCCTCCTTGTCGAACTGGTTCCGGGCGGTCTTCTTGAATAAGTCCCCGCGACCGTCAAGCAAGGGCTCCGTGGTCAACTCGTTGGGTATTTCAATGTCGGCATCGGCCTCCTGTATGTGCGCCCCAAGCCGCTCTTTCGCCTCGGTGATTTCGTGACACTTCCATTCCGAGTATATTTCGCAGAGAGACAGGTGCGTCAATCGCCCAAGCCTGTACCGTGCGCCTTCCAAGCCTTCTGCCGTATGACTCCATTCCCATGCCATTTGTCTGCCCTCCTGGTTGCTATTCTTCGCCCGTCTTCCGTCTCAAAACTCTGCCGCCGCGTGGATAGGACTTCCAGCGGTTCTCCAATTTGTATGCGTGCCACCTTGGAACATCGGCCCGGCGGGCGTGGGTTATGAGGATTTGGCCTCCCTTCCCCTTGCCCTCCCGGCTCCCGAAATAGATCCGGTGCATCCTCAGCGGCTCCGGTCGGATCGCCTGAATCCGTAATGAGGTCTCGCGCAATGCCGCCTTTCGGTCCCAGCTCCTGCACTCAATCCAAGCGGATTTCTCCCGCGGGTAGCCTGGGCCGCATATTCGGAAGAAAAATGAGCCCGTCAACCGTCCGCCCTTTCCTCGGCGTTCTCGATGAGGTTTTGCCAGTCTTCATCGGCCACGGTGATACCGAATTGCGAAAGATGCTCGCGGAGGTCGGCTAGTTCCTCGGCTTGGATCTCGTTCAGGTGGTCTCCCGAATCGCTCTCAACCCCGCCAAGCCCGCTACTCGTCAACGTCTCTAGCCGCGTTCCGTGCTCGTTAGTATATTCGACGACGGCCTCGGCTCGGATGTCGAGGAAACACCATTCTCCACGGCTCAAGCCCTCCATTCGAGCAAAGTCGCGTTTTGCACACTTCCGATAAGCATAGGCGTTGCTGGCGGGGGTCTCGCCTCCGGCATAGGGCCGGAATGAGCGGAAGTCTCTGCCCTTCTCCGGTACGTCCTGCGGTTCCCCGAAATGCCATACGTAAAACTCGCCCGTGTCACAGCAAATTAAGCCGGGTGCTACGTCGTCGGTGTATTCCCCCAGCCATGATGTATCCGGGTACACGTCGGTTTCCCGAATTATATTGAGGCTTTCAATCTTCATGTCCTGGGGTGTCCCTGTGCGGCTGCGGCCTCGTGCTTCTCGATGTGCGCGGCAAGTCTCGCGGCTTTCTCCGTCCAGTCTTCCGCCTGCCAGTCAAACGGCGGCAACCCTGCGAGTCGAATGCAGGCGTCAAGCTGGGTCTCGCCTCGGTCGGGCTCGCCCTTGTCGAAGTATTCGAGTGTGATAATCTCCTGCGGCGTTATGGTCCGGCCCTGGACCCACACGGCGTTCAGGACGTGCAAGGCATACGTGCGCCCGGCCTCCTTCATGTCGATTCCTGGCGTCGTCGTGGTCTTGGTGGTCTTGGTGGTCTTCGTGTTCATGGTCAATTGATCTCCGGTGCTAGGATTCCGTATCCGCCCCAATCCGTTTGAATACCCGATGCCCTAACGTCTTCGCGCATACCCTCCGCGCCCTGGGCGTTCAGGACCTGGGTGTCAATCTTCAGGCTGTAGCCCCGCGGGTCTCGGTTCCAAATGACCGGCAAGGCATCCGGCCCGGCGTTCCCAAGGATTCGGTTTGCAAGCTTTATCAATCGCTCGCCCTCGGCCTCCATCCAATCCGTGTCAAGCGTAACGTCGTCGCAATATCGCTCTGCCAACCGGTGAAGCTGGCCCTCTACCCTCCTGAGCCGCTTGCAAATCCTGATTCGCTCGTCTCCATGCCTGTCGGAGTCTTCTGCGTTCGGGAATAGCCGGATAAGCGTGTTAGCGTGGTCTAGCCGCCGCTGCTCGGCATCTACTATTTGTCGCGCTACTGATTTTCTCATGGTCCGTTAGTCTCCTGTGCAGTAGACGGGCGCTCTGTAGAATTGCCCGCAATTCTCGTCTTCGATCAATTCGGCCTCGGTCAAAACCTCGAAATGCGGCGGGCCGTAGCCTATGTCGGCGGGGTCCACTTGGCAGACAAATAGGTCTCCATCCTTTCGCCTTGGGTCCGCGTTCGCCTTCCGGATGGCTTCGGCCTCGGTCACGGCTCGGTCGCTGCTGTCTGTCATCGCTTCGCTACCTCCATTGTCAATCCCTCTCTCAAGGGTCCCTGTCCGGGCCGCGTTATCACTCCATACCCGCCGCGCTCTGGAAGGCACACAATCCGCGTAGGCGTGCTGCCAAGCCTCCGCACCAAGTCTTTCGCCTCTGTTCTCGTCATCGCCCTGCTACCTCCCGCATGATCCCGTCCCAATGCCATCCCCAGCGCCCGTCAACCCACAGCGCCACCAAATGCAGCACAACCCGCCCGGCCCGGCTCCCTGCCAAATCTACCTGTCGCGCCGGGCTCATATATCACCATCCTTGTCTATTAGTCGGTGCATCACACTTCCGGGCCTCTCAACGTCAAGGGGCCTGGTCTCGGACAGGTTGTAGGCCCTCCACGCAACTTCCGGCCGCGCCGCTATGTAGTGCCAGTTCCGGCGAAGCATCGCCGCCGCGTCCCTGCATTGGCGGCTGTGGGCGTCCTCGCCTATGTCTAGCTTCTCCAGCCGGGCCGCTAGCCTCTGAGCCTCTGCTCTGCTTCGGAGGGGGCCTAGATATTTTACGGGGGCGGGCCGCATCAGATCAAACCCAGCGCAAGCAAGGGGCTCTCGATCCGCCGGCCACAGTCGCAGTCACAAGCTCCGTCCGGCTCCAGCGTGTGGCATTCCCCGCAAGGGCAATCGACCTCAAAAACCCCGTCGCCCATCTCGCCCGTGTCCATCATCTCATCCAGCGTCATTCCTAATTCTACTAACATGGTCACTTCCTCTCCTGGTTATGGCTTCCGTTCTACTCTCCCACTGTCTACACGATACAAGATACACCAACCCCAAAGGATGTAAACACAAATCGGATGCTATCTTGTCAACATATAACCACCCCCATAATGTCAACTAAAAGCGTATTGACAACCCGCCGCTCCACACCACACAATCACCACACCATGAACAAACGTGCCAAGCGCCCGAAGACATCCCCCCCACCCAAGCCAGCTGTCCAGGGCCTCTCCGATCCTGACCTGCTTGCCCTGGCCTCCCGCCTCGCCTCCAAACACGTCACACCCGACGGCCTCGAACACCCCCAACAGGACCCGGAAAGCGTAAAGTCAACACACCTGGGGGGGGAAGATAAAGATGGGGGGGGCCTCGACCATACACAAGTCGATGTAGTACCTCCTGCCGTACCAGACCCAGAGCTCTCCGAAGATCCTCCCGCAACCCCTGAGCCCTCTACATCGACCTCCGCTCCTACGCTGTCTCAAAGTCAAGTGGAATTACGTACAACTCCGGCGGCACAAAGGAGAAAGCTCGCTGCAATCCTCGACCGGGGCACGCCCAGCGACAAAGTAAACGCGATCAAGCTGCTACGCGACATCGACGCCAAGGAAGCCGCCTCGGTGGTCACAAGGCCCGATCCTACCGTCGTGCTGGAATACCTCTGCCAATCTGGCGGCGTGGCTCCTGCGGCCTTCCTGGCGGATCAGGGGGGCATTGTGAAGGCCCTGACCCGGCTGGCCCGGATCGGTGGCCTGGGTGGTGCTGACATCCGGGCGGCTGCTGCCCTGGTGCCTGACCATGTAAAGCAACCGCGTAGGGCGAGGGGTAGTCGATAGGTGTACCCGTGCCCCACTATGGGCCATATCGCCCTGTATCCTGCCTGTATGCGTGGCCTGTGGTGGTGTGGTGCCTGCCCTGTCTCAGTATTGGCTCGTTTGCTGGGCTTTATGGTCACGTCGCATAACGTGGCTTCTGTTCAGTACAGCGGACATGGCTCGTGGGCGCATGGAGACCGACCGCCGAGGGGGGGGGAGGGGGGACCGGCGGGAGCGATGAGGTTTTATAGAGTGCTCCTGAAACTCTGATTGGATTTTTGGGGTCGCAAGTTATTGGGGGGGTATAGAGAGATGGACAAAGAGGAATCGGTTGGTGGGGTTGATTTTTACGGTAGTTGGATGAGCGGGGAGGGTGGGAGTGCGGGGATGATGGGACCTGGTTGTATGGAGCCTGGATTTTTGAGGGAAGCAATCAAGCCGGGGCTGTTTGGGGTGTGGGAGTTGGGGTTAAGCGGGAAGCGGAGTCACGTGGAGGCATTCTGGTTGAAGGGGATTGTGCCCCGAGGATTTGAGGATTTATGGATATGGGGTCGGTTTTGGCTATTCAGTTGGGAGTGAGAAAGGCCGTGGATTGTATTGACACTTATGGGGATATGGTGGTAGAGGGTTGTGGAAGATGAAGACGAGGCTGAGTCCATCGGAGCGTAGTCCGAACCGTAAGGCACGCGGGGTTAGGCCGAAGCGAGCGCCGAGGGATCGTAGTAAGAGCCGTAGGGTGAGTTGGCTGCATCGAGCGAAGGTATTGAGGGAGTCGGAGGGAGTTGGGGGTTGGGGGACGTATGACGCGGGGAAGGTTGGGCGGTGAGAGAGTGGTGGAGTGGAGGGCAGACAACCTGGAGGATGAGCGATGAGCGAGCAAGAGAACAACTGGCCCGCGTGCGTGCCGGAAGATTACCGGAACACCATGCAACGCAAGGACACCGGAGAGTGGTGGGGGCCGGACAAGTGGGCGTTGATTTGCCTCGCGGCACAGGCTGACGGGTGGCGGTGGGAGCAAAGAGATAAATGGGCGCACAGTTGGTCCGCCCCGATGATGTGGAGTTTCGACGGTGAACCCGCTGACTACCGAATCGCGCACGGCCCTGTCCCTGCGGGGTGCGAGGTCCGCATCGGGGATGGGGTGTGGATTGTGCCAGAAGGTTCTAAGGCGTGGACACCGTGTCATAGATCGCCCAAGGATAGCCAGTGGTTCTCTATTGATCCCCGCGAGGCAGGGGACACGTCCCTGCCCTGCGGACCTGTAGGATGCCACAGCAAGATCAGTGTGTACTACGCGCTGCCCGTGGCGAAGGAAGCCGCGCCGGACACAATGTCCGAAGAAATGTCCGCAGCCGCGCCGGAAGCGACGGTGATCCCCAAGACGACCCCTGATCCGGGGCAACCCGCGCCGGAGTACGACGAGGCTAGGGACGCCATGTATGACGAGATGCTCCGCGACTTACGCGAGTTGCTAGACAACAAGGTGGACCCCATAGCAGTGATAAGGCGGCTCAAGGTATACGAGTCCCTTGTAAGACGCCCCGCCCCCGCGCCGGAGGTCGTGTACAATTCGAAACGGGACAAGCGAGGGTGGCGGCTTGAACTCGACAAGTACGTCACCGGACCCGATGGACAAATGGACACCCTCGCGTTGGAGCAGGATGGCTACACCGTCACGATCACGAAGGAAGGCAAGTGATGACACATCCAAACTCAGATAAGTTCCCGAGCGTTCGGGAGATGAACGAGAAGCACCCCGCCCCCGCGCCGGAACACCGAATACACGTAATCCCGATAGGTGACGTGGAAATCCATGCCGCACAGGAAGTGTGCTGGTGTCACCCGCTGAGAAGCCCGAAAGAACCGCATCGCGTCTCATACATCCACCACGCGAAGGATATCCGGGAGGCATACGAGAGGTCACACCTTGAGGGCATCGAAGGCAAGCCGTGGGTCTGCATTGCGGAAACGATGCCCGTGCCAGTAATTCCGAAGGGAGCACAAGAACAACCCGCCGCGCCTGACCCCGCGCCGTATCCCCGCCGACACAAGGATACGGAATCACTGAGGCGGTCTCTGGATGAAGCGGTAGAGCGCGATGCCCCCGCCCCCGCGCCGTCACACATTATCGGGCCATCAGATCCGCAGTTGGGCAGCGAGGAAGAGCAGTATGAGCACCCCGCCCCCGCGCCGGATGCCGAGCCGTATTGGGCCATTGAACAGGATGGCATCCTCGATCATACGTCGCTGAGTACATCGCGTGAGGACTGTATCGAGAATGACATCGACAGAGAGACGAACATGCGCCGAATTGCGCGACCGCTAACCCGCCAACTAACATGGCCGGAACGTGAGGCCGAAGGGTGCCGATTAGTGCGTGTTAGCATCACGAAGGGAGTTGACCATGATACCTGACAGAGAAGATGAGTTGAAACGATTGGAGCAACCAGCCCCCGCGCCGTATCCCCGCCGACACAAGGATATGGAATCACTGAGGCGGTCTCTGGATGAAGCGGTAGAGCGCGATGCCGCCGCGCCGGAAGGCAAATGCTGTGGCCCCCTGAACGAGGACGGTATCTGCCCCAAGTGTGGCGTGGACGCAAAGCAACCCGCCCCCGCGCCGGATGTCGTCTACCGGACGGGCGGGAAGATAGGCGAGTCCCACCCGACATTGTATCCCGGCAGCGTCACGATGTCGTGGGATGAATGGCTGGATTGGGTGGAGGAAGACTACACCGTCACGATCACGAAGGAGGGGGAGTGATGACGACCCACGAAATAGTGACGGCCACTGTGATCGTCTGCTCGGTGTGTGCCCTGTTGATGCACGGGCACCACGAGGACCGGGTGTCAGATATCGAGTGGACCGCAGAGATAATGGAGGCGGCGATTCGGATCACGGAGATGGACATCAAGCTGCACGAGGTCCGTGAGCACAGCTCGAAGACCGAGCACATCGAGTGGTTCGATTCGCCTGCGGTCTGGAATACGGAGCATGGGGCTGTTGGAGGGATGCCCAAGATACAGGTCGGGATCGTCATCGAAGAACCCGACATCTGGGAGAACCAAGGACCATGCGTCGTCGTGTGGCGAGCAAGGAAGGAGGGGGAGTGATGGTCGGGACATCCAGGGGCCGCGCCAAGAGGCTGCAACGCTACCAGGATGGGGCAACTCCGTCCTGCAAGGTGTTCTCAGATGTGCCGCGACCGTTGTTGGCGTACATTGATGCGGCGGTGAAGAAGGAGAAACACGAATGGGACAACAGCGAATTGCGGACGGGGACAAGGCCAAGCCGGAGCCGGTGGGTGGTCACGGCCCTGTATCTTCGATGGCTTCAAGAGTCGAGGGAGTCGCTCCCGGTGGAGACATCCCCTGGCGAGCCGAGTTCAACGAGTACAACCATCCCCTGACACAGGCATACTTTTGGGGCGTGCCGCCGCTGTATGGTTGGCAGGAGACCGTGATTCGGCAACTCGCACAGCCGCGATCCCGGGTGGTTCTGTCAACATGCAACGAATCAGGGAAAACTTCCTTGATTGTTCCGCTGTTCGGTTTGTCGGTGATGGCGGCGTTTCCCGGCGCAACGGTGTTCTCTACTGCGGGAGCGGAGGAACAGATCAAGGGACAGTTGTTCCGGTATCTGCACGCCAAGGTCCGACCGTACAAGGATTCGGGGTGGCTATGCAGCCTCGCGGCCTTGGAAGTTCGGGCACCAGAAGTTCGGGGGTTGCGGTCGCGTTGGATCGGGCGGGTGCCTCGGCAGGCTCTTACGATGGAAGGGTATCACTCGCATCTGGAGCCGGATTCGGAAGGGGATCTGGTGTACTGCCCGGTCTGCGTGATTCTCGATGAGGCGAAGGCGTTGCAGCAAGACGTGTTGGAAGCGGCGTACCGGATCAACCCGGATTGGCTGCTGGTTGTCTCGACGCCGGGGATGGATGAGGGGATGTTCTACGAAGCGATGGATGAATTGAACTTGGATGAGCGTGGGGTTTGGGCGAAGGAGGAACTGCCGGTATGAACGCATCGAGAAAGTTGCGGTGGATCGAGTACAAGCGGCAAAGAGACATTGCGTTTCATTGTGTCCCGCCATACTCGATCATTGCTGTTGCGCCCGAGCCGCCCTCGTTGTGGTCTCGCCTGTTTTGTCGGCAACGGAGAACCATGCGGAAGGGTCTTGAGGAATACACATGAACATGAACCGTCGATCTTTTATGAAGTCGCTGGCGATTGTCTCGCTGGCGTTGCAGATCGGCGGGTGTCAGCGGCCTCCGCAACCGTGTCTCGGGGCGACGTGGTTCAATACGCGGACGGGCGGTGTGTTCAACGCGAAGTGGGGTTTGAACGGAGAGTGCCTTGAAACACTGTTCGGACGGTTGTATGTGGTGACTGACCCGCAGATCACTTCGGGCGCTTACCTTCCGTGGGGACAACCTCGGCACATTCAGATTCATACCGGCGACATCTGCGTGCGGCTGGGCGACACATACATTGATGGCGAGGAAATCCCAAAGGCATACGACTTCAATGGCTAGAGAGATCGTCAAAGAGTTGGACGACGAGTTTCATGTCTTCAGCTACCGCCGCATGGTTGCTTGGAATGACTGCCCGCATCTTCTCACGCCCGACAACCTCGCATTCCGCAAGGCGCTGATAAAGAAGTACGGTCCCGACTCGTCATTCATCCGGTCCTTCCTTGACGGGCGGTTTCAACGCGACACCGATGAGAACTTCGTCTTCCAAGAGTTTGACCTGGATCTACTCGCCAAGACGATGAACCGTCAGGACATCAAGCCGATACATGGCCGGATGCGCGGGGCCGGGGACTTTTCCGGTGGTGGAGACAAACAGGTGTTGAGGATCGCCAACGGGACCGAGGAAGTTCTGCGGGACGAACAGAATACGTCCGACACCGATTGGCTGGCGAAGCATTGGGTGAAGCTGCTCAAAGAGCACAGCGTCGAACCCCCTGACTTCTACGGCGATTCGGGCGGGCTCGGGAAACCGATTATCGACAACATGGAATCGCTCGACTACCGGGGCGTCCATCGGTACATGAATAACCAGCTTCCGAGAAATGAGCGGGAGTTCAAGGACCGGATCACCGAAGACCACTATACCTTCAAGGTCTTTCTCAAAAGCGCCCCGGTAGTGCTCCTGCGGGATACTGTGTTGATGAAACAGGCCCGGCAACGCCGATTCACTATGACCAGCCACAATCAGATCAAGCTGGAAGACAAGAAGGCTCAGAAGCAGCGTACCGGCGAGTCTCCCGACCACCTTGAAACCCTCATAATGCTTTTTGCTGATTTCATGCCTCCAGCCCCGCCGAAACCCAAGGATTACCGCTCCAAGCTGGAAGACAAGGCTGCGGCGATGCGTGGGCCCGGATGCTTTCCTAACCTCCACAAGCAGGCCGTCACGGGCCTGCGCCCGGCCCGGTAGGGGTCTCCCATCGCTCAACCCCTGCCGGGCCTTTCTCGGGCCTTTCTGACCCCCTGCCGCCTATCCACCGCCTAGGCGGCAGGTAGGCGGTACAGTGGACAAACGCGCAATCCGGGGCGGAAACCTATCCGTTTATGCTTGCACATCTGCGAGAATCGGTGTATGGCCTCCAGATTATGAGAAAAACCTTGCTTTCCCTTGCACTGTTTCTCGCCCTGTCCCCGCTCGCCCACGCCCAAGTGACCATCAACGGCTCGACGAATATGACCGTAATTGGGGACTTTATCGCCCACTCCATTACCTCGACCCAGGAGTTTACGCTGACGAACGGGGAAACCCTTGACAATGCGAGCGATGCGATTGTCCGGTTCACAGCCGATGACGATGCGGCCACGCTCCTTCAACTCAAGTTGGAAAGCGATAACGACCAACTCAACATTGCGAACGGCGACTCAGTTTTGATAACGGGCATTGCCGAGGACGACAACGGGGTAAAAAGAAGCTGGGGAGAGATCGACTTCGAGATAGCCGATAAGGCCACGGCATCGCCTGACGGGCTGCTGAAACTCAAGACCCTCGTGAACGGGACACTGACTACGAAGCTGTCCCTAGACTCGTCGGGGGTCCTGCTGGAGAACGGCGAGCGGATCGAGAATGACGTTGATGCAGACATTGACATCGTATTCGACGACGACAACGCGGAACTCGGGGAACTGAGGCTCAGAAGCAGCATTGCGGGAGCCGGGGGCATTGCAGACGCCGATTACCTGGAGTTTCACTTTACGGCAAACGATCATGGGGGCGCGGAGACAGACTACGCCACGATTCGCGGAACGATTGTTTCCGAGACGGCGGGGAGTGAGCGCGGCTCGTTCAAGTTCTATACGAACGAGGATGGGACGCCAACGCTCCGAAGTACCATCGACATCACTGGACTCGCTGTTGTCGGAGTCGTCACATCGACTACCGTAGGCGCATCCGGTAACATCCATACCTCCGGCAATATCACCGGAGACAGTTCCTCCATCGTGACCAACATGGCGAAGGTCTCTGCCGTCAGCCTGGAGGGGACTACGCTCAAATCGAACAGTTCCACCAACACCGTCACGGTCGGGAACCTGCATACGAAGACAACCGCAGTCTTTCTCGACGGGTTCAATGCCACGGCTGAGCGATTCCTGTTCATCGCCCCGTATGCCAACACCGTCATCGAGCGCGTATATCTGGTCAGCGACACCACGACAACCACGGCTGACGGATCGAGCAACTACACCTTCAACGTCATCAACCTCACGGATTCAGACGAGAACCTGTCTTCGACGCCGCTCGTCACTTCGACCACGGAGATTACCGCCAACACGGCGTACACCCTCGCCGTCGATCAGAACCTCACGCTCGCACAAGACGATGTGCTGGAACTCCAAGTGGTGGAGATCGGCACGACCACCGACCTTTCCGGGGCCGAAATCCTCGCCACCGTCGAATACAGATAGCCAATGATCGCCACCACCGACAACCCGAACTCTGTTTGGCGCAACGATGCCGACGTGCGCGGCTACCAGGACGCATTTCAGGTCTCCATTGATTTCGTCTCCGACTATTGGGACGTGTATGTCAGGCTCTACGACCTGTGGCGCGGCAAGCGGCCCTCGCAACTCTCCGGCACTTTTAGCCAGATCATGCTTCAACTTGGTTGGCAGACCGAACAGGATCGGTCCCCGAAGATCCGCCAGAACATCTTTTCATCCCCGGAGTTGTTCGACTTGGAAGCCAAGGCCCCGGAGTTTGAACCGTGGGTGGAAGGGGCCGAGAACTTCCTCCGCGACCTCTACCTCTCCCAAGACAAGGTGAATATCGAGGCGTCCATCACGCCGACGATCCAATCTACCGTCGCGCTTGGGACCGCCTACCGGATGCCCTGCATCTCCCGCCGCCCGGTTGATTCGAGCAAACCGAAGGGCCGGTGGGAGAAGTTCCTTACATCAAGACCCCGCGACATCTTTCAGATCCTTCCTTCCGCGAATGGCGGGCTCGTCAATCCGCATGACAAGTACACCGCCGATGCGACTGACTTCATCTTCGACGTGGATTGGTGGACTGATGGGCAGATCAAGGCCCTAGAGAGCCTGCCCGGCTACAACAAGGACGGTGCCGAGGCCCTGTTCAAGACTGCCGTGGATACCCAAAGCGGCATCAATGACTACTACCACGAAATCTATAAGACGGTCGGCGGCGTCCAGTACGGGAACCGAAGCGATTGGCGCGAACGGATGCGGGACATCGAAGGGGTCAGCGGGCGTCGGCGCATCACGCATTGGTTCAGGCGCGATAAGTGGATAATCATTGCCCAGGACAACTTCAAAATCTACTCCGGCCCGCCGCCTCTGCCCGGAGGCATCCTGCCGCTCTCGAAGCTCTCCGTCTGTCCTGACATGACCAACTGGTTCGGCATCGGGACGCTCGAAATGACTGAGGACATGATTATCGCCCAACTCCTGAACTTCAACTTCCGCATGGATCACCTGGCCCGCGTCATGTTCCCGACGAAGTGGATTCGCTCCGATCTCATGGCCGGGAAACCGGAGAGCGAGTTTTACGACCGCCCGTATGCCGTCCATCAATTCCCCGTCACGTCGGGCAAACCCCAGGATATGTTCTTCTACGACCGCGCCCCGGAAGTGACGCCGCAGACGTTCATCGAGGAAGACCGCCTGATGGCCCGTAAGCAGGCTATCGAGGGACTTCCGAACTACAGTAAGGGGATGGGCGGCGAAGGCACGTTGGCGAACGATACGGCCACAGGCATCGTCTCCCTGATCCGTCAGGCCGAGGGACGGCTGAACATGGAGTCGATTCAATTCGAGCAA
>Ga0255048_10001564_pt1 | contig 15677 bp, 27 predicted proteins | sample JV7_2_2_MG_FD_183619 | JGI IMG/M metagenome (GOLD analysis project Ga0255048, IMG submission 183619) | Seawater microbial communities from Jervis Inlet, British Columbia, Canada - JV7_2_2 | ecosystem: Environmental > Aquatic > Marine > Inlet | place: Canada: British Columbia | collected 2016-10-06
TCTTACGAGTAGAGTCCCTATCAAGATAGCCCTTCACCTCAATGTACAACACACTACCATCCTTACGTGTCACTACAAAATCAGGTACATACAGACGCTCAGGTAGTATGTAGGGAAGGGCCTCACTTTCATATGTTACCTTAGCTTTAGCCTTCTTCTTAAGTTTGTCGAGCATCTTCACTACTTCAATCTCAAGAAGACTACGGTAGGTAACGCCACGATACACAAGGCTATGGGCTTTTCTCTTACCCATCCCTTCGACCAGCATTGTACGCTTCAACAACAGCGGCCACACTAACTGCGCCACGAATTGATGCTATCTGTTCGGGGAGCATATCGGCGTCATAAAGTAGAGACAGAAGTACTGGTGTTTCTGTAATTTGTTTCGAGTAAATTTTTAGAATTTCTGCTACCCCTTCTTCTCTGTCACTCATCACAGTTCCTCCAAAAACTCCACGATACGGTTACAAGATCAGTCTCTCGTTCTCCATCAACACAGCGAGAGGTGTGTCGTGCTGAGATGTCATAACTAAGGCTGTGCTTCTTTACCATACTTAGGGCATCAGCACTATCGTTGTCCATCTTTGTTACGTAGTCGTCTTGTGTTAGGTCGTACTCACAAGAGTAGTTAAATCGTTCACCTGTTGAGAAATCAAAATTATCTAAATCATCAAATAAATTACTGTCCATCCTTGTTTACCTCCGGTACATCTGGAACTCTCTCTACGTGAGTCAAAAATCTAGGTCCATTAGAGTACAAGAAGGTTCTCATTTCTGGCCAACATTTTCCTTTGTAGTCGCAGTAAGAACAGTTGACTGCGAGTTTAAGATTGCCGCTCTTTCCTTCAGGGATTGGACCAAAGGCTCTAGTAGGTGCGTCGGAGGATTGAAGCAATACTCCTTTTCTCTCTTCAATATCTCTGTTGATGTTATCAAAATCTTCCTCCGTAAATTCATGAACATCAAGACATAGCTCACCAGTAACCTTATTCATAACAAGGAACGCACCCTTGTTCTTCTCCTTCACTAAGGGGTCGTCCCTTGATCCCAATAAGTAACTCCCAAGTTGGGTGAGGTAGCCGAAGCTATCATCTTCACTTCGCAATCCAGCTTTGAACCTTGCAAAGGAATAGGGGCTGGCACTTTTAACATCAACAACAACTCCGTCGATAACAGCGTCTCTATGTCCTTTAACTCCATTGACCAGAATTTCGTCCTGTTCGCCTTCGACCAAGTGCCCAGCCTTGCGAGCCAGTTCGAGAACAAGAGTTTCAATGAGGTCTCCGTACAAGAATTTAAGTCTTGTGTGGGCAAGGAGAGGCTCACGTTCATCTGGAGTACGTAACCCGTACCATAGTTTACGTGCGCAAGGAGTTCCAATACTACTGAGTCGGAGTTTGGGTGAACCTCCCTTGATAATAGTAGGGTCCAACCGTTGCTGCAATATCTCTGTGGACTCCCGTCCGTAGGTTTGATAATCTTCACCCGTTACCCCTTCGTCTAATAGTTTATAAATATCTTCAATTAAATTTTCAATCATTTTCATCCGTACCTACTGTCATTGCCCATAGTAAGAAGAGCATTGAAGCCATAAAGACTACCCACATGCCACCATCAAGATCAGAAAGGAAGTCCATCACTCATCCTATTGTCTACTTCACTAGGCTCACTTGGCCCCTGTTCTCCCTCGTAGGGGACTAGCTCGTCTACACGAATCCCTTCTAGGCGGACAAAGGTCTTGGTACCTAGGGTAGTCACGTTGAGCTTAATAGAACACACTGAGCCATTACCGATAAGAGATGTTTCACCCCACCCATGACCTTCCTTATCTACTACAACAGGGGGACCACTCCAAGGCTCGATAAGTTCACCATCCTTGTTAAGATGGATGTGCTTACGCTTGAACTCAAAGTATGTCAGACCATCCTCACCTTCTTTGCCAGTGTAGAGACGGTTCCAACCCTTCACCTGTTTAGTGTCCTTAGGGTCTAGGCCCACACTGATAGTGTACTGACCCCCCTCTGGTGCATAGTCCCCTTTGTCACGGTTGAAGGAGAACACCTTAGCCCACATCACGGGGCCTTGGAAGTACACTAGTTTACTTGTTGCTTCGTTCATGTTAATTTCCTTTTATCCTATCCTCTATAAATATATTATACTGTGTTTAATCGGTGCTGTCAAGTGGGTAGTCGTGAATTTTTACAATCTTTCTACCTTTTTCTTTTTCTATCTCAGACTCTACGTATTTCTTCGCCACTTTTAAATTTAGGAAATGTCTATCCAGCCACCAAAATTTACAAACACCACGTGTGAATTCTACCACACATTGACCATTTGCCTGTTCCTTGATCCTAAACTTTTTCATCTTCAACCCTTTCATCTAAATAAATCCAAGTTGCTTTGGCCCAAAGACCAATCCAATGTAGTTCTTCATCAAGTGTCGAGTAGTTGTACAGGTCAAGAAGCTCATCCTTCATCTCCTTAATGTAATCAACTCCCTCCCTTGACCACTCTTGTTTGTGCTCCTCTGCGCCCCTCCTGTGTTTCTCATCAGCCTCATTAATAAACTTAAAGCGTCTGCTCATCTCTATGTTCCTTCATCGCTTGGTACAAATACAACTCCTGTAGGAATTTCTACCTCATGGGTTCTGTACGCCCTGCTGTCTCCTACAAACACAACACCGTACTCATGCTGTGCAAAGTAATCGTCATACCACATAGCGTCTCTGATAACCCTCTCTTTAGGATTGTAGGCTGGTCTAGAAAAGTTACTCATCTCTCTTCTCCTGCGCCCATCGATTAATGTGGCTACGCATCTCTCCTTCCATCATCGCTCCTTTACACGCACCCCACGGAAGATTCTCCCATAGAATTCTTAATACATAGTCCTCTACTTCTACCTTTTTATTCATCAGTGAGTCTCCCTCCAATTCTTTCCTAGTTTGTATTCACCCTTAAGGGCACACCGTACCCCCAACTCCTGCCCCGTCTTGATCAAGGCATCGCACTGCAACTGCCCTATCCTGTGTCCTACTTCCTCATCATCTACTTCTGTTTGCCACTCGTCGTGTACTAGGTCCACTAGTTTGTACCGTAGCCCATCCTCCTCTGCCCACTTACGCCACAAACGAGTAGCGTGCTTCATTAATGTTGACTCTCCATTTTGAAGGTACCCAGCGAGGACGTAATGTTCACTCGGAACGATAACCTTTCGTCCATCAAGACCGATAAAAAACCCTTGTCCTGCATCATACGGAATAGTTCTTCCCTTGAGTTCAGCCAATCCCGGAATACTGTTAACGAAGAGATGTATCGAGTTGGTTGCTTCTCCTTGTTTGCATCCCAAGATTTCTGCCACCTTTCGCACCCCAGCCCCGAGCAACCAAGCATAGATGAAAGTTTTTGCGTCGTCTCTAGAACGACAGACTCCTCCGAGGAGATTACGGTTAACGTTATGGACATCTGTTTTGTCTTCCTTTCTTCCACTAACAATAGCTTTTGTGTACTCGGGATCATTAATATAGTGAGCAAGAACACGTAACTGAATACCCTCTGCATCACACCCCACTAAGAACTTTCCGGGTTCAGCCCTCCATAATCCACGTAAAAGGCCATTGAATCTGAGCTTGACATCCTCAACGGGAGACGGACAGGTTGGTACTTTGCATTGATCAGGATGGAACTCGCTGAATATATTCCCTTGGTTGGGGTTTGAATGTGACATACGTCCAGGCCAGCTTCCAAGTCCATTGAATCTCCCGTGTATTCTACCACTATGTGGGTTATAAGCAGCACACCATTCTTCAAGATCAGACCTGCGACCCTCAAGTGTAAGCCACTTGGCAAGTAGACGTGCTCCCTCGGGGGCATCAGCACCCAAGGTTCCGAGATTTTCTTCATTAACTTTCCATCCATAGACTTTGTACCTTTCAAGTCTCTCTTCTAGTTTAGTTACTGACCTGCCGTACCGTTTGGCTTGCTTGATGTCTCGTTCACATTGGAGGTGGCCCTTGGTCTTATCCTTAGGCTTCCATCCACTTCTATTGAGCAACTCAATTCGCTGCTTGGCACTGCCGGGATTGAAGGGAAGGTAATGGAAACGGTGCCAAGTGGAGCCAGACAAAAATCTAGAGGGAGTTTCCCCCACGACCTCCATTGTTTTTTTAGAAATCCTACCGTCCTTGTTTCTCTTTAATTCTATTGGTGCATCTTGGTGTAAGACATCAGGAATATCATCCTTCATCCACTTCTCAAGTTGCTTCATCTCCCTGTTGATGACACAGATGTACTCCTGTGCCCTATCAAAGTCAAAGCTAAACCCATTCTCCTGCATCTCTATACAGGTACGCTGGTGCTCGTGCTCTAGTTCGATGCTTGGTTGCCACTCAGGGTCATCTATAAACCTTTGTAACTCTTTGTAGATGCGGTACTGTATCTCTACGTCGTGGTAACACCTGTCAATGTAATCCTCTATACGGGTGGGGTCATCATAGACATCAATCTCTGGCTTCACCATGTTGAACCTACCACCCCAAGCACGTACACTGTGTCCTCCGGGCCGACTATACCACACAAGACGGGAGACAATGAGAAGGTCACACACCTTGTATTGATTGATTACGTGAGCAAGACCACCGATAAGATAGTTAATGTTTGGGCCATCAAATACAAGGTTATTAACACCAATCCAACACGACACATGATCAGCAAACTCCCTAAACTTTCGTTCCCATCCGGGCTTATCAAACCTAAAGACATGATTTTTTCCCGTAGCAACATCCTTACAAACTATACACCAAACCTTTGTGGGGGTTAGACTGTCGAATTCAGCGTCGATAATAACCTTCATAATTTTATCTCATCTATATGAAGAGGTTTATAGTTTGTCATCTCTACACAACAAGACAGGTAGGGACCTTCTGGACTACCTCTTTCATGTGTGTGTCCATGCAAATTTAATTTAGCCTTACCAAAGTTTTCTTCCTTAATAGGGACGTGGGTACAAACAAAACCATGTTCCTTAAATAACCTCCACATATGTAACTTAGAGAAGAACCCACCCTTTGCTAAATACTTAATGTCGTCGTGGTTTCCGACTACCAATCTTTTCTGTCCATTGAGTCTTGGCCACAAGCTCCTAAATTTTTCCTTACTGCCAAAGAACACATCGCCTAAGTGATAAACTTTATCTCCGGCTACTACACGACTATTCCAATTATCAATCATAGTTTCATTCATATCCTCCACACTGTTAAAGGTACGAACAGGCTTACCAGATAGATCAGAAAACATCAATATATTGTCATGATTAAAATGAGTATCTGATACAAACCATATGTTTCTCATAATGTGACCCCATTTACTACTTCGTCATAGGCCCGCATGTAGTACGACTCACTATCGGTAAGTTCCCTGATGTACATAACCCCTCTTAGGTACTTAAAGTAGTCCTCATTGTACTCTGTGAAATTTTCCCCTTGCTTAAAACTATCTCTAAGGTACGTTCTCCAATTGTCTAGAGTGTACCACTGTCTTTCACTTGCGTTGACTACCACTAGGTTCATCTCCATATCTCCTATATTCAAGAGGAAGAAAGATCAAAAGTAAGACAACGAGGCCTCTACGGGATTAGGTGGGGTGCCCCATTTCCCTATGGTGGTGGGTAATTTACCCTTAGGGCTTTATAAATAGATTATACACTGTTTTTCAGAGTTGTCAAGAGAAATCTTCAACTTCACTTTCGTCATCGACACGTGAAGGACCATAGTTATCATGATGATAGCCTGCCAAAGTCGAAAGTGTTTGTCTTGGAACGACAGACCCTTCCCCATCCTGTTCTTCTCTGTCTTTCATATCTTGTGAGATGTACAACAATTGTGAGATTAATACGTCCAAAGTTTGTCTATCAATCTTCCAGCCATTGTTGCCGTCAGAAAATTTTAAAGATATTTTTCTCGGTTCAAAGTTGGAACGATAAGGTTTGATAGTAAGTAATGATTGGTTGTTGATTATGGTTGAGCTTTGTTGTACTCCCCCACTATTGTTAAACAGTGGAAGAACAGTTCTATCAAATCTAGCCATGTTTTTTGTATCTCCTCTAGAATGGCAAGAGTTGTTTAGTATTCTCTAGTCCATCGTCTTCTGGCGCATCCCTCACCTCAAACCCCGGCTGCATGGTGAAGGTTGTTTCATCAAAGAACAAGGTACCTGCTGGCCCAGTCTTTGCAAAGGGACGATTCTTAGATACATACAGTTGTGTCAAGTTCCTGCGCACCGGGTCTTCAGCCAATAGGTCACGCTTGATATCGATACGTACACTGCACGCCTTTGATATCATCCTACTGTTACGTGTATACCCATCATCGTTGACGTGCGCTGTCCACACAACACCACAAGGATGGTTGGATACGTATTTCTCTACCCTTTTACTCAAAGAGTCAAGGAACTCTACCCTTGATGTATCGTCAACAGGATCAAACTGGTTAATTGGGTCAATGAAGATATACTTACACCCACACACATACACCAGATAGTTAATCTGCTCCATGATCATGTTGATGTCAGGATTCTGTTTGAACTCAAAGACAAAGAGGTTCTCAAAGTTGCCGGTAACCTCCCGTACACCATCGAAAATCTCCTTGGTATCTACTGGATTGTCCGGGTCACGTGCGTTCTTGTTCAGAGAGTAGCAAGCAAGGCCCTTGTAGAGGGTGAGTTTAGTCTCTTCTAGGTGTAGCACCCCTATCGTGTAGCCCTCGTTCAGTGCGTCTATTTCAAGCGCTCTGAGGATTTCTGTTTTACCGAGGCCCTCGTTACCAGTGATCAAGGTGACGTGGTTCATAGGTATCCCCCGCACTACAGCGTTAAGGTCGGGGTAACTTGTCTTATAGTACGCTTCAAGCTCTGGATTACTGAGTACTTCCATCACATCTTCTTCTGTATGGTAGATATTATCTGGTGTGTACACCTTGGCGTTAGTCCATGCTTGCTTAAATTCGGCCACATCTCCTGCCATCAAATAGTCGTTGGCATCTTTGTGTTTTGTCAAGCTGACTTCCTTGATCTTGTTTGGTAACATCTGGCACAGCAGTTGCTTTGCCTTCTTACCTTTCTCATCGTTCTCAATAGCAAGTTTGACTGTTTCAAACTGTTTCAGGTATTGATAGATAGCGTCCCTATCCTTGGCTGCTATGTTTCCACTCTTGAGCCATACTACAGGATGTACCGTCTTACCCACATTGAGCATCTGGATAGCAGCACCACCATCCTCACCCCCCTCTACCACAGTGACATAGTGGGAAGACCCAGCGTTCCATAGTTCCATACCACCAAGGGCGCTCGGCCTTCCCTTAGTCCACATCTTCTTGTCGTGTACCCTGCGCATGATACTGCCATCATCCCCGTACTCGTACTCACGGAAGACAACATTACCTGCTTCGTCTACATAGGACCAAATACGAGCCATTTCACAGGCCTTTTTGCCGATACCTCTGAACCCATCAACATGTACTTGTTCAAAGTCCTCCGGTCTCAAAGGTTTAGGGAAATACCCCCTCTCGCAGGAGAAGCACCACCCGTGGCCGTCATCGTACTCAGTATAGGCATCACTGCTGCCACAATCATCTCTAGGACAAGCTATGTTTTGTTCCATTTTACCACCACCACCTGATCAAACAAGACTCAGTTACCCCTTGGTCCAAAAGGTATTTATCTATCAAAGGATACTCTTCAATCTCTTCTTCATCATGTGTCCAATCATAGTAGTAGCAATCATTCCCATACCCACAGTCCTTCCAAAGCCTTATGACTTCATCCTCTACATCTTTCGGACAATCACTCCATTGAGCTTCGAATACTGTCCTCTGTCTTACTGCTTTTGGTGGAGTACCAAACCCATTAGGCCAAGTCATCTTCTATCTCCTCTAGTTCTTCTTGTTCCCTGATAGTTCTTAGTATCGCGGCCTCACATATTTCACAATAATCTTCATCAGGAAAATTTGAACGAAATGAATTAACTATGTCCCAATCACAAATTTTACATCTCATTTAATTTATCCTCTTCCTATATTAATACCGTGGCGAGAGGCAAGTTCTCTAATATCATATGTGTCCATCTCCTCTAATGTTAGACCAAGTTCACTAGCAAAATAGTGTCGATAACTTAGTACCGTACTACCCTCAAGACCGGGGGCTGTGTTGATCTCAAGTACGTAAGCTTTGCCTTTCTTCTTGTTCCATATAACATCCACCGCTCCAAAATCAAGGCCGCTAACCTCTAATGCCCTAACCGCTTCACTTAATACACCTCGGGGTACAGTAATTTCATTACGGCAAAACACAAATCCATTGTCATGACTACGAATACGCCAGTTGATGTCCTCAAGATCGACCTCACTTCTTTTCTTTTTCTGTTGCTTATCTACCACAAATCCACCCGCCACGTGAATACGGAACTCATGTTTTTTCTTAATGTATTTGACCATTAGGGTGCCATTTGTGATCTGATCAAGATCGGTCACTGTATTTAGTTCAACGATTCCAACACCTTGTGACCCTTGAAGAACGGTACGAGCAAAGACACAGTGACCATCGCGTAACCAATCTTTTGCTTCTTCCTTACGGGTAGTGAAGTCAGGAATAGAAACGTTGCCCGCCTCCCTACACATTTCAAAGAAGTGTTTCTTATTAGTCACACGTGCCACTGTTTCTGGTTTATTGAGGATACGTGCGCCGTTGGTGTTGAAGGGGAGAGACGTACCTGAGCCCCAATTGATAACCGCTTTATCAGAGGCACCTAGCCAACGACTACCCTCCGGCTTAATCATCTTGACACCAAGGGAGCGGGCAAGTATCTTAGCCCCCTGTGATGCCGCGTTCTGACGAAAGATTACAACTTTGTTAGGGTTCATCTCTTTAGTCCCATTCTCTCGCATACCCAATGTCCTGAGCAACACGAATTCCTCGTTGAAGTTTGTGTTCATTGAATTCCAGTAGGTGTTGGTGCCCCTCTAACATCGCATTAAAGAAACCCTCCTCTCCTCCGAAGCTAAAGTTTTCTATTACTGATTGTGGGTTGTCGTACAACAGTGAGTTACGCTTCACCGTGCCTAGTATCTTAATCCAATCACCAACCTTTGATAGGTCTGTAGGGGTACGCAACTGTCTAAACTCTAACGATCCAAATTTATAAAGAGCGTTGAAATTAAGGGCCGCGTACCTTAGATCGTTATTCATAAGACAAAACAAATCATCACTACTTATCGCTTCTAGCACCTTAGTTACTACAAAATCTGCATCCATAGCTCGAAGGCAGAAGTGGTTACCTTGTCGCCCCTCTCCACAGAAATCAGTAAGTGTCTCCTCAAGGATATAATAGCAGGTGACAAAAGTCCACAGTTGTTTGACAGTGAGAGACCTACAATTAAGATGGATATGGACACCTGCTCTAACAGAGTCACTTACCACACTTCTGCTTATAATTAACTTACGTTTCAACCACTCAACAGCTTCAATAGCCTTACTTTCCGACAAAGGAGTGCGTAGAACAAACTCTCCATTATCACCCCCCCTAAGAGAACCGTCCCTAACTTTCTTCCAAAGTGAGTCTTCAAAACAGTCTGTTGATGGTAGAGAGGCATCTGTTTCTACCTCAATTTCTACACCAACATCTTTTCCTCTAGTCTCTCTCCTGCTAAAGACCTCACAAATTTTTGTACTAAGTCTCATGTTGATTTCCTAAATCCTCTTGCAGTGCTTCTGTTAAGTAGACGTATTGCTCATGTAAATTTGGTGTCCCACCTCCACCTGTACCCACCTTCATTGACCCTTTGTACCACAGCCTTGCTTGGTCATCCAAGGAAAATCTTTTTGAGAAGGCGCATGAAGTATAAATATCTTCTATTCTTTCCATTACTTCACTGTACTTAGGGTACCGTCCTTCTATTGGTATTAGTACTGGCACAAGATTATCGAAACAGTATTGTCTTGGCTGTCCTTGTCTTAGTGTAACAAGATTCTCTTTCCTTATTCCTTGACGCCAATCGTTTCTCTTTGGTATCCTTGATATGTAAAACGCTTCTCCGTCTACGTTAGAGTATCCGAGTGGGGGTGAGATAAGGTTGAATCGTTCCAATTTATCTTTTTTGTAGGAAGTCCTTTGTGCTAAATCACAGTAAGACACCATAAGACCATCTCTTCCGTAGCCTACATTACCCACAAATACCAACCCATCTCTTACGTGTCGTATAGCCGTACCGTGCAATCTACCACTTACATATTGAAGATTGTCTGAGGTATACATCAATAAATCCTCTGTCTTTTGGGTGGGAGTGGTGTCTTATTATGGACTAACCAGTATAATGCAGACGACACGTCACCGTTGTTAATTATATTCTCTACATCAGACACGTTGGTTTCTCTCTCGCTCATTAAGCTATAAATGGCACGAAAGGATAGATTTGCTACGTAGGTGGATAGTTCAAGGTTTCGTACCCATCTATTAGATAGAACTCTGTATTCTACACCAAAGTGGGTAGGCCGAAACGCCCCTGCCTTACCATAAAGACTGCGCCTCTTAGTGTCAGGGTCGTACAGTAGGGAAGCGACTCCTACAGTAGCGTCTAGTTCCTTTGCCACTTGCCCACAAATTTTCATATAGTCCTTGGTGATTTTGAAATTTTTACCCCACCCCAGTTGAATGTGCCCTGCTCCAGTACGATATTTCACCGTCGCATCGGGAGAGGGATTTGTCCTACCACCATTCCAAGCACAGTAATCTGCGTTACACCCAAGATCTTTTGCTATGTCCGGCACACGTTCCCACTCTTCGTCGTCAAATTCTACTGTAGATTCCACAGCCAAGGTTGTATTTCTTTTGTTGAGTATGAGCCTGTGTATTAATTCTTTACAACACGCCACCTCATACCCAAACCCAATAGCGTCTTTCCTTGGGGCAGTATTGAACTCAAGAGCCATGCCGTCTACTTGGATATAAGACCCTGGCCCCAACTGCCTTGGGTTATCCTTTGTGCCCTCTGTGACACCATGCGCACTGACATACCGACGTGTCCTTCTATCCTTAAGGAACACTTCAGGGTCGGAGCCAATAAAAAACTCAGTTCCTTTAATCTTCATCACCACTGCCTTTCTTATACACTTGAACAAGACTAACCAATTGCCGTTCTCCTACCCATCCCAACGCCACCCTCTTTTTCTTGAATTCAGTGGCGTGTAGCACCCCGGTATTGGAGTAATAAGTGGCAACCCAAACATAACCTTCCATCTTAATTGGCCTTTCCGCTGTTCATCTGTCTAACGATTTCATTCTCACATGGGCCACAAACAGGCTCGTCCTCTGCGTACCAAGTAATTGTCTTCCTGTCTTCCCAACACAAGGCGGTTTCACACCAATTACATCCATCTTTTATTCTCTTGTTGAATTCTCGTTTTCCAACCCACAGTTCTTCAAATGTTCTTGCGTAATCTTCCTCAAACACCTCTTGTTGTGGCCCGTTTGGTAAGCAAACTACATTGCTTTCTTGTTTTTGTTGACGCCTCGTTTTTTCTTTACGAACCTCTTTATCAATAGACTCCTTTGGCCCAACGTAGGAAGGATTTGCCCAAGGATTATAATAGGATACTCGGTTGATTTTACCTCCGACAGCAGGTGTGCTGGATTTAAGAGAAACTTTGCCATCGCCACCTTTTACCCAAATCAAGTGTCGGTCTGCAACAACAGATTTTATTTCATCTTGGGGTATCTTTAAGTTGTATCTATAGTTGACTGCGTGCAAAGGCCAATCCTCACTGCTCCAAAAGAGAGTTTTCTTATTGATAGTCTGCATAATGTGCAACTCTCTTTTATCATTTCTACACATGTGAAGATTGTTTTTCTTTTTGTTCCACCATGTCAAGGCCCAAGCACCACCCATAAACTCCACCATATCTGCCGGTGCCGTGCCTGAATCAAGTTCCTTTAGCATAATCTGTGAATCAATTAGATCAGTGGCGTAGGAGTCAAGATGATAGAGATCGTGACGATAAACAGTGCCGTTGTGTGCCCCTACAATGTTGTCAAATTCAAACGGATGCGCACTGTCAATGTCAACTGATCCCATTGTAGCGTGCCGATGGTGTCCGATAACACATTGTAAACCCAAGACTTTCATCTCCCAAGTGCTTTGGTTGAACACCTCCTCGTTCTCGTAAACAAGACTCTCTTGTCCACCCAAAGCCTTGGCTATAACTATTCCCGGTTTCTTTCCACATGGTATAAGAGCAACGCCACATGAGTCCCGTCCCCTCAGTTGAGACACCATTGACAGCATCTTAAGAACTTTCTTCTCTTCAGGTCCAATGAATCCGAATGCTCCGTATAGTCCACACATTTAAAGTCCCTTCATTTCTAACTGAAAGCTTTCATAAAAGTACATGTCACCCATAGAGTTACGAAGACGCACTTTATCTGACTGTTCTGATAGAAGACAGACCCTAGTCATTTCTTTTTGTGACAGCGGGTACTTAATATGTTTCAACCACGAATGATCATGAAGATACCTTTTCCATGGCACAGACTCTAGTTGCTCAACTGTTTTTATCTTTACTATATCCAAGATTTCACGCATCATTCTTCCTTTTCTTTCTTATCTACCACCCTCAACAGATGTTTTATCAGTTTGAAGTAGAAGATTTGACAGTCAGAGGTCTTAGAGTGGTGCTCGGGGTGGGGCTGGTAACACAGACTGTTGGTTTTCTCGTGGTACACAGCCTCAACATCGATATCATATGCAGAGTTAGATTTTATACTGTACTCTCTTTCTCCCTGTTTTTGTGTTGACATCTTACACCCTAACACAACAAGACCTTTGTCTGGTTTCATCATCTGATGGTGCGTAGAAGACACTAACAGTCCGTGGGGGGCCATGTACTTTAGCTTTGGTACTTGGATAAACGCCGTGTGGCTGGCCCCTATGTCATGTCGATCAACGTGCTGGTAAAGGGAACCACCATTCATGGCGTGTACGAACTGAGCACCACGACAAATACCAGCAATAGCGCACCTGTTCTTTAGACTCAGGCCCCACATAACCTTTTCGTAGCGGTCCCTTTCAAGATCGAGGTTAGTGAGGGGATGCTTCTTCTGCCCATAAAATCCCGGCCATATGTCCCTACCGCCACAGAATTGAACAAGGTCGGCATCTTCAATCAGCTCTACCGATGTCCAACCATGGTTTTCAAACATTGAAATGTAACTATCAAATCCTCCTACAACGTGAACTGTTTTCATTTTCTTGTTACCCTTTCGAACTCATTATCGATTGTCTCTCTGATATTTGGACCATTCTGTCTAGTCACCCTTCGTATAATATTAAAAGGATCATAGGACGGCTGTTCGTCTTCTACTGACACTGTTGATTTGAAATCAAATGATCTGCCAAACCTTACCCTGTCATTCCACATCATTCCCAAACCAGAGTAATGTTTTGTTTTTGAGTACGGAACAATGTTAGGATAGACTTCTTCGTATTCACCCCTTCCTATAGCCCGATTTACTACTATTTCAGTACTCCCAACCACCCCCTTTTTAAAATTCTTTACTGAATCCCCTTTAAATTTGTAAGAGTAGATGGCTTGATGGTCTCCGAAGTGATCAGGGACTATATTGTCTTGTTCATTAAACGAGAACAGATAGGAACAAATTTCTGCCTTATACGGCTCAACACCTAACTTCAACATTTTCAATAGGCTCATTGGTACTCTTGGGAACTCCCACCCCCTTCGTATAGACACACACGCAGCAGCAGTCATGTTAGCGGGCACATCGTCACAACGAACTACCACCCCCTCCATTTTTATTCTTTCCGGGTCCTTTGTCACGAAACAATCTTTGAATGTCGATTTATTAAAGAGAAAGTCATAGTATTCAAGGAATGGTATTTTACTGAGCAACCCACCTCTTTCTTTTTGTTCGTATCCTTTTGATCGTGTTTGTATTCTTGAGATGATGGCGACGGGGTGTTTATCTTTTTCTATATTATGGTTATAGTATGCTTTTAGCCCTCCGTGGCAAGCTGAGTAATTACTAACCTTTACACTACCATTGGATAAACCAAAGGCCATTGAACAATTTCTTTCTAAAGAGGCTTCACCCATACTCTTTAGTGCCTTTGGCCCAAACGACAATAAATCGGTATCTTTCATAGTTGTCACCACCCTCTACCCGGCTTCCAATCATGAATAGGACCATCACTTCCTCTCTTTGGCACGTGTTGGGCTCCTTCCACTCTTCCGTCACTGTTCCAGTGGTACATCCACACCTTGCTAGCAAGAAACTCTTCTATTTCTGTAACCCTGCGTTCATAGAAATTAGGGTGTCCTTCCAACCTATCAAGCCTAGCTAAGGTAGCGTCATCAACAGCGAACAGTTCTCCCTTCACTACACCCGCGTGGTAATGGTTATCATTATCAACAGGCTCTCGACACAACGGGAACCCGCCGCCAAACATCATAAAGGTTTTCTTTGTACCCACAGTAGAGATAAACCTTGATGATTTAAGTAAACGGTGGTTTCCATTGCCCCTTTTCAGTGTGCCGTAGACAAACACGTATGTCTCGTCTCTTTTGGTCACGTCAGTAGTCTCCTCAATGATGGGGGCTAGGTCTCGTGTGTAGTAGTCGTATTCATCTGCTTCAGATTTCACAAGATTCCCCTTTCCAACAGAACAATGAAGAACACAAGGATTGGTGTCAGCAGGTACTTAGTCATTATTAGTACTCCTCTGCTTCCTTACGTGTGATAAAGCAATGAATACCATAAGTACACTCAACACGAATATCATCACCAAACTTACAGGCTGCCACCGTTTCACCTACAGAATAAACAAAACTTCTCTCTCTCAATCCACCGTATTGTTTCTGGGAAAGGCCTGTTGTTGGGTAGTCTTTAATAACCTTTGCATGGGACACACGAACCTTTCTACCAATAAGAGAAGACGTTCTTTTGGCAGATGAAGGTACATAAAGTTCAAGCACTGCGCCTCTGACCTTTTTCCATGCAGTGAACCCACCTTTCTCAGGGATTATCTGAAAGTGAGGTAGGTCGGCACCACACAGGTCGGCACCACACAGGTTGGCACCGTACAGGTTGGCATTACGCAGGTAAGCACTACGCAGGTTGGCACCACGCAGGTCGGCATTACGCAGGTTGGCACCATACAGGTTGGCACCATACAGGTCGGCACTACACAGGTTGGCATTACGCAGGTCGGCATTACACAGGTTGGCATTACGCAGGTCGGCACTACGCAGGTCAGCACCATACAGGTCGGTACCACACAGGTCAACACTACGCAGGTTGGCACTACGCAGGTTGGCAAGGCCAAATTCCTTACAAATGTAGGTGTAGTCTATCATGGAGTACCTCCGTTATGGTGTTGGTAAGAGAGAAAAACCAAGACTCACCCCAATAGCAAGGGCAAACAGGTCAAAGGCGTAGGTGATAAGCACGTTCTTCATTATAGTTTTTCTCCTCTCTAAATGTATATTGCTGTGGTGTGCCCGATGATAAGGTTGGTCTGTTACCCGACAGAAGACCGGCGACTAGCCATGTCGAATACCGGGGTGTCGTTAGTGTTGGCGCTCGGATCGAACGTGTTGAGCACCTGCTGAATAGCCGCCAC
>Ga0255048_10001565_pt1 | contig 15677 bp, 16 predicted proteins | sample JV7_2_2_MG_FD_183619 | JGI IMG/M metagenome (GOLD analysis project Ga0255048, IMG submission 183619) | Seawater microbial communities from Jervis Inlet, British Columbia, Canada - JV7_2_2 | ecosystem: Environmental > Aquatic > Marine > Inlet | place: Canada: British Columbia | collected 2016-10-06
TAGTACATCTTCCCGTTCAAGCTCTCGGCCCAGAGCTCACGTCCGGGAGAGGACTTGACCACGGCCTTCCCCCACCCAAACACGCTGGCCACGATGACGAAGTCCCCTGCCTTGAGCCCGTCCCTGTCCTTGATGGTGGGGAGGTCGTAGAGAGGGTTGATGTCCTTCGGTAGATCGTCGGCCCAGAGGAACACCTCCACTCCGACGACCTCCCAGCACTGCCACTTGATCAGCGGCTTCTCGGTGTCGGCTGGGATGATCTCGATGTCGCTCATCGTGGCTCGCAGGAGCAGAGGATGAGGCCGCCGCTGTTGTCTGAGTTGCCCAGGTACAGCTTGTAGCCGGCGTCGCAGCTGAAGCGGGGAGGCATCAGCGTTCGTGGCGCTGTGGCCTCCTTCGGCATGGGGCCGGAGTTGGGCTCGAGCATGACGACGTAGTCCTTGCAGTCGCCGAGCGGCGCTCCCGGGCCCTCGGCATGGGCGACGGCGTAGAACACACCGACGGTGAGCAGGATGAGCAGCAGGGCGGGCCAGCGAGGGGTCTTGTACTTCATGTCAGTTCCTTCAAGAGCGTGGACAGGTGGCACCCGGCACACTCCTCTTGGCGGCAGTTGCCGCACTTGGGGTCATCGGGGTAGGCCAGCTCCACCAAGGAGGAGACCAGTGTGTTCCGCAGTCGGTCCAGCAGCTGCTGGTTCTTCATCACGATGTCAGCCTCCTCGACGCAGCCGTGCCGACGCAAGGCCGCAGTCACGAGAGCCATGTCTGGGCAGCTCTCGGGACCGACGACCTTGCGGAGAGCGATGAACGCCCTGGACCTTTTGCTCTGCGTCACCACTACTTGGCAGATCCCCATGAGGCAGCATAGCCTCCCGACGTAGGGAGACCTACCGCCAATGACTCCTCGAAGGGGTGAGCCATGTGGTGCCTGACCCGTTCCTCCACGTCCTTCTTGATGTCCTCGTGGTCTGGCACGGAGAACATCAGCTCGTCGTGAATCTGCAGAAGCATTTTTGCATCAGCCGCTTGCAGATCGGGGTCATTCTCACACCGGATCATCGCCTTCTTCACGATGTCGGCAGCACTTCCCTGGATGATGGAGTTGACGGACTGACGCTCGGCCTGAGTCGATAGCTTTCGATCTTTGGAGAAGATGGTCGGCAGCCGACGGAAGCGGCCCAGGTAGGTCTGGACGTAGCCCTCGCTGTGGGTCCAGGAGTGGGTGTCTCGGATGAACTTCTTCACGTCCGGGAAGACGCCGAAGTACTTGCCGATCAGCTTCTGTGCCTCGGGGCAGGTGTTCTGCTTCCTGCCCCGCTTGTTCACGCGAGTGATGATGGGCAGCTTGAGCTGCTGGCCCAGCTTGGCTGGACCGATGCCGTAGACCAGGCCGAAGCCGACGGCCTTGGCACCAGTCCTGACTGCCAGGATGGCCTGCTCTCTGTCGTTCAACTCGATCCCAGCACCGTCCTTGGCCTTGGCGGCGGCCACCTCCTCCAGCGTGTAGCCCATCTGCATCTCGGAGACGGTGAACCCGTGCAGGTCGATGCCACCGTTGATGGCGCCGATCATGGCTTGGTCCCCCGAGAAGTGAGCGAGGACGCGCATCTCCAAGGTCTCGTAGTCCCACACCCCCAGCGTTCGTCCACCGTCTGCGATGAAGGCGTGGCGGATGCCGAAGCGATCGTTGCGGACGGTGGGGATGTTGGTCAGGTTCGGCCGGCTGGCTGAGATCCTTCCCGTGCGGGTGACGTGCTGGTTGATGATGCAGTGGATGCGGAAGTCCTCATCAACGAACTTCTCCAGACCGTAGATGTAGGTGCCGAGGAACTTCGACAGCCCACGATGCTCAGTCACCGCGCTGGCGATGTCCTGGACGTAGTGTATGTCTTCCTCGTCCCCAGGGATCTCCCTCTCCCCATCGAAGAAGGAGATGTCCCCCTGCGCCCAGGCACCGAGCACCTCCTTGTCGCAGCTGGGAGTGACCAGCCCGGTCTTGGCGTTGGGCTTGCCGAACTTGGTGGGCATGACCCCCAGCTGGTCGAAGAAGAGCTCGCGCAGCTGCGGTGTGCTCTTGAGGTTCACCACCCGGCCGGCGGCCCGGTTGACCTTCCTCTCGACGAGGGCGATCTGGTCTTCGATGCCGGGAGCAATCTCCTCCAGGTAGTCCGTGTTGAGCATCACCCCGCGGCGTTCCATCTTCCAGAGCACCTGCCCGAAGGGCTCCTCGACATCCCAGTAGTGGTCGTAGAGGGTGTAGTCCTGGTCGTCGATCTTCTCCAGGGCGAGCTGGTCGAGGAGGTGGTCGCCGAGGCGCAGGGACTCCCACGGGTCACGGCTGGTGTACTCGATGGCCTTGCGGCGCTCGTCCGGGGACGCGGAGTACAGCATCTCCATCATCTCGTTGGCCTGGTTCTCCGCGCGGACGGCCTTGCCGAACACGTCCTTGAACGCAGGCATGGCTTCGCCGAAGTGGTCCTTGATGCACTGCTTGAGGCCGTGGCTCCGTCGGTTCTCGTCGAGGAGCCAGTCCAGCACCAGGGTGCAGATGATGCGGCCGTCGAAGCCTCCGCCGTCGGAGTTCGCGATGATGTGGCGGTCGTACTTGGCGTTGGTGAAGACCTTCTCGACGTCCTTGGCCATGAACAGGGGCGAGAAGACGGGGAGCAGGTCTCCCAGGATGCAGAAGCGACGGTCCATCGTCGCGAGTCCCCAGAACAGGACGACGTCCTTGTGAATCTGGAGACCGGTGGTCTCAGTGTCGACTCCGACCCGGTTCTGCTTCATCAGGTAACGAAGGACCTTCAGGGCCTTCTCTTCGGTATCTACGAACTCTGCGGGGGGTCGGAGCATGATGCCTCCAAAGGCCCCGCTCCCGTAGTGGGAGCGGGGCCTCGGTCAGTGTGGGTTGTCTAGTACCGGCCGCCGCGGCTGCGGCCCGAGCCACCGCGACCGGCGCCCTTGCTGGAGCGACGGCCGCCGTCGCCGCCGTCCTTGCCGCCGCCCTTGTCGGCGTCGTCGTAGACAGCGAGGTCGCCGTCCAGCTTGATGCCGAGGAAGTCAGCGAGGTTGCTGGCCTTCAGCCCGGAGACGCCGATGTTGCGGACCTTGCTGAAGTCGTACGGCTCCATCATCTTGGCAACGTCCTTATGCCAGACATACTTGGGCTTGAAGCCGCCGTCCTTCTCCTCGGCCTCGAACTCCGCCTCGATGAGGGGCTCGTCCTCGAGCACCTCGTAGTCCTCGAGCCAGACCCAGTTCTGGGACTTGCCCTTGCGGTTGGAGTCCACCTTCGTGTCGGTGCCGGTACCCGTCTTGCGGAGGTACCAGACGACGTCGAACAGCGAGGCGCGTGAGGCCTCGTCGCAGCAGACGTCATCCGTCAGGTCACCCTCGTCGTCCGGCACGCGGCAACCGAGCATCTCCTCCGGGTAGACGCCCGTGGCCTTGCAGCTGGGGCACTTCATCCCCTTCTGGAAGATCTCTTCGGCCTCCTCATCGGAGTGCCCGCTCTGGGTGAGGTCGATCATGACCTCGTCGCAGTGGGGGCAGAGGAAGGCCTCGCGAACGATGAGCCCCTCCCGGCAGGACCGGCAGTGGTCTTCGACGTCGAGCTCCAGGTCCATGACCTGCTCGATGTGGCGGGGGCCGAAGACGGAGTAGCCGCGACGACCGACCACGAGCGGCTCGCCGTCGTAGGTCCCTCCCTTCTCGTAGGGGACGCGGTGCATCACGGGGTCGCCGTTCCCCTTCTTCACCTCGTTGCCGTCCCGGTCGAGCTTGACCACCTCGTGGTGGGGCCGCAGGTCCAGGATGTTGATCGCGTTCTTGTAACCGATGCTGATCCGGTTGTCCTTCTCGTCGTCCAGGTAGTTCCAGAACGAGTCCTTGTAGTCGTCGCGGTCGTGGTAGACCCGCGCGTCGTCCTTCGGGTAGGTGTCGTCGGGGGCCTTGATGGTGCCCGGCATGCAGTCGGTACGCATGCCCTTGAACTCACCGCGGACCTTGATGACGGCCGTGCCCTGCTTGAACACGTAGTAGGGGACAGCGTCGTCCCAGGCGCCGGCCTCGCCACGAGGGCTGGGGTACTTGGCGTCGAGGAAGATGATGGGGATGCCGCTGGCCTTCACGGGCACCGACTTGAGACGGATCTCGTCGGAGAAGAAGGCCAAGCCGCCACCGCTGCGGCGCTTGCCTGCGGAGTTGCGGCTCTTGCGAGTTCGGGATCGGAAAGTGCTCATGCTGCGTATCTCCTGACCCACCGACGAAGCGGTAGGCAGTGGTCATTGAAGAGCCAGGTCAGCTCTTCTTCATCGAAGTGGTCTGGTTGCGCGAAGGAGTCGAAGGGATATTCGACGACCTTCAGTCTACGAACAGGGCGGGACAGCTTCTGTCCCACCTGGGACGTTTTCTTGCGCCCGGTGCGGTCGTTATCCAGGAAGAGGATGACCCGGTCGGACATCCGCTGGATCAAGGCAGCACCAGAGGTTGTGAGGGAGGCGCCCATGAAGGCGACGACGTTGGGGAAGCCGCACTGGATGAGCCAGAGAGCAGCCTTGAACCCCTCTACCAAGATCAGCCATTCCTCCTCGCGGGAGTAGTAGAGCCTTGGATAGACGTGGTCGGCGTTGTACAGGTGCCGTGCGCGGTCAAACTTGTAGTCGGGGTAGTCCTGGATGAGCTCCTTGTCGTAGATCTTGTACTTGGGCGGCTCCTCGCCGTGGATCAGCGGGGTTCGAGGCGTAGCTCTGCCGCTGAAGCCTGCGAGGCTCCCGTACAAGTCCCGGATGGGGAAGGTGATGCGATGGTTGCGGCGGTCGTAGCCCACGTCGTAGCGCTGGAGCAGGTCCGCATCGAATGCGTCAGCCAGCATGGGGTGGGGCGCGTCCACGTCGTAGACGCCGAGCAGTGCCTCGGGAAGGGGATAGAGCGCCCGGAAGGGGTCCGCCACGTCCTTGATCTTCTTCTTGGTGGGGAGGCGCAGCTCGTCCCGAACGGGCGCGAGTATGTGGTCGATCCTCTTTCGACCGTACTCCAATCGGTAGAGCAGGTAGGAGAGGCTTCCGCCCCCACACCCGCCGTAGCAGACCCACAGGCCTGTCTTCTCATTGATCGCGAAGGAGGGAGAGCTGTCCTCGTGGAGAGGGCAGCAGGCGATGATCTCGTAGTCCGCGCCCTCGCGGGCGCGGGTGAGATGTTCCTCCGCGATGCGACGAACAACGGAGGAGACGTTCACTTCTTTCTCTTGGCTCCTTGTCTGGCCATGGACACGGCGGAGCGTCCACCACCCCGGCGACGGGAGGGCGACTTCTTCTTCGCGTCCGGCGGTGGGTCGGCTTCGTCCTCGGCGGCCTTGCGCTTGGAGAGTTCGTCCAGAGTGATCCCCTCCCTCTTCAGCCGGAAGTTGTAGCCCGGCTGGCCGTGGATGAGGATCGCGTCGAGTTCCTCGTCTCGAGTAGCCGCCCAGACCAGGGCCAGCTCGTTCGTTCCTGTGTCCGGGTCGGTGCCCTTGATGACGCGGAACATGCCGTCGCACTCCATGCCTGCCGCGTCCGTGAACGCGACCTCTGAAGTGTCCACCTGCTTCGCGTTGTTCTTGGCGGCCGAACGGTTGGCCTGGGTGACTGCGATGCAGGGAATCCCCATGTCCACCGCGCCGTCCTTGAGGTCCTGCAATACGTGCATCTGGGTCTTCCAGTCTGCATCCCTCTTGCTGGTCCTCGAGTCCTGGAGCTTGTAGACAGCATCCACTACAAGTAGATCTACCTCGTAGTCCCTGGCCTTCTGGGAGATCAAGTCAACGGTAGCGGCATTGTTGGCTCCTCGGTCATTGGAGATGACGAAGCGGCTGCGTTGTCCATTGCCGATGTCCTCGCTGGAAGCGAGATCCTCCATCGCAGCCCACAGCTCCGACTCCGACGCCTCGGACAGGGTGGCTCGCTTGACGTCCCGGTAGTCCAGGCCGACGACGATGCTGGCGGCCCGTCGCAAGATCTGAACGCGGTCCATCTCCCGACTGTAGAACAGCACCCTAGCGTTGCAGAATAGGTAGGCGTACACCGCTATGTACAACGCCACCCAGGTGTTGTGGACCACGAAGCCCTCTACGACGAAGTTGGGACATGCGTCCGGGTCTTCGATGCAGATGTCGTAGCAGGGGCGATCCCCCACGTACTCTATGGACTTGATGCGGTCCCAGGCGATGTCTTGCATCGCGATGTTGAGCAACTCGTTGGAGCCCCAGGCGTTGGCGAGAGAGGTCAGCAGACTCCTGCTGATCTTCCCGCTTCGGCGGAAGAGCTTGCTCCGGTCGAGCTTCGAGCTGCCCATCTTGGGCCAAGGGCGATCTCCCTTCTCGGAGAGAATGAGGTTCATGAGGTCTTCGCTGTAGGGAACGCCGTCCAGGTTCCGCTTCTCGAAGCGGGACTCGGCAGCTTCTTCCAGCCCGCGGATCTTGTGAGGAACCGTGAGGTGCGGCCCGAGCCAGTCGAGCAGCTTCTTGTGCTGGGTGGTGCTGTAGACGTTGACGACCCACGCATTGCGCGTGGGAACGGGGGACAGTGTGGAGAACACTCCTTCCCGCGTCAGCAGATGCTTGATGCCCTGAGCCAGCTCGTAGCTGGAGGTGTTCCAGCGCACAAAGCGGTCGCCCTTCTTGCCGCTGGCACCGCCGTCGGTATCCAGCAAGCCTGCCAGGAACGCCCCAACCGACTCTGTGGACGAGGACAGCACGATGTCCGGCACCGACTTCTCGGGGGCCTTCTTTCCGTGCATGTCCAGTTCCCGCAGGCGGTCCAAGAGGGGGTTGCCCGCCTCCGAGGGACACACGAGTCGGTACTCGATAGCCCTGGATCCCTGCCTCACTTCGCATCCGTAGAGACGGCGAATCCCACGATCCATCTTCTCTACGATCTCTGCATTCTCACTCGTCAGCTGCACTTCTCCTCGTGTGTAGTTTCCATCACCGACCAGGGCTCCGAGTACCCATGCCTCTCGGGTAGAGAGATGCTCAGGCTCCGATGTCCCCGGCATCTGTCGGGCGGTGGCGACCCAGTCACCCCTCTTCAGTTCATTGATCCTCTTGTACTTTCCTTGGAAGGTCCCATCTGGCACCCGGTAGTAGTGCTCGTCGCTGGTAATCAAGGAGAACCCCGACTCCGTCGTCACACGAACACAGTTCTTCGTACCGCTCACCACTCGCCGAGCAGGTGCCCAGTCGATCGCACCGTCTTCCTCGTTGTACGAGGGCACGTTGCAGTACTCGGATAGCTCTTCAATCGGAACGAGCTGCCCTCCGGGCTGCATGATCCGCTGTCCAGCTGCCACGCACTTCATTGCCTTCGGCCTGCCGTAGATGATGATGAGCTGCCCGGCCTGCATCCCCAGCGTTTCGTCGTTCACGGGCTCCCAGGGGTATGGCACCCCGAGCAGCCCGTCTCCGTCCTTCACGGCGTAGTACTGGTCCTTCAACGTGCCCACGGCGTGGGCCAGGTCCAGGTCCCCACCGTCGGCCCGCTTGGCGGTCCACTTGCGAAGGAAGTTGGAGAGCTGCGACAGCACGTCGTCCAGGTCGTCCTCATCCAGGAGGTCCTGGATCTCCTCTGCCAGCTCCGCACCCTCGTGGACCATCTGGTTGTCACGAAGCTCCTGGCAGAGCGACGCCAGAGAGTCCTGGGCAGGGCTGTAGTCGAAGCCCTTGAATCTCCTCTTGAATTGAGCCGGGCTCGGGATCTGGTTGTAGGTCGAGCGGTTCTTGGAGTACCGGTAGATGTACCGGAACCATTCAGCACCCTCGAGAGTTTGGAAGTCCCCCTCTCCAATACCCGCCTCGACCAGAGGCTTGAGCGTCTGGTCTCGGAGGATGTTGGAGATGAGGGTTGGTTCGAGCGCGGCCACGACGTCCCCTTAGCTTTCCGTGGAGAAGAACCTCTCCCCCGCGTGCAGTTCAATCATGGCCACGAGTTCCTGGACGTGGCTCTGCAGCTCGGGAGGGAGATCCCGAGCGCGCATCACGCCGAAGGCACCGGTCACCCGGTTGCGAATCTCCACCTCGTACTTCAGGCCCAGAGCACCTCCCGCACTCGCCACCCTCTTCAGCTCCAGGTCGATGAGGGTGGAGCTGAAGAGGTCGTTCTCCGGGATGGGCAGCCCCATCAGGTGCCTGCCAGGAACTCGTAGAGCTCCTTCGCTTCGGCCCACTGTCCGTCCAGGCACTCCTTGGCAATCTCCCAGCCCAGCTCGTGGGCCTTGGTGATCGTCTTCAGATCCTGGTTGCAGGTGAGTTCGACGCTGACGAACACGCCGAAGCCGTTGCCGTAGTCCTTCTCACCCATGTCTGTGCCGACGGCGACCTTCGCCTTGCCGTCGCCGATCAACTTCATCGCTTTGTCCATGTGCTCTCCGCTGGGCTGGAAATCATCGCAGAACTGGTCCTCAGGTTCCTCCCCTTTCCGCGTCGCGGAACGGCGGATGGAAATCCTCGGGGCCTGCCTACTTGAAGAGATCATCATCCACCTTGGGTCCGATGACCTGGGTGGTTCCGGGGAAGGTGCTGTGCGCCTTCTCCTTGTAGATCTCGAGGGTGGAGGCCTCCAGGACCTCGGCTGCGCGCTTGGGGTTGAAGGAGTAGCTCAGGACTCCGGCCTCGATGAGCTCTTCCTGCTCGTCGCGAAGGCGAGCCAGCTCCAGGATCTCGACGGTGTCCCACTTGTTCTTCGTGACGACGCGGGTGCGGAAGACCCCGACGCCGACGCCGACATCCCGGACCACCTTGCGGGCGCGGTCGCAGAGGCGACGACGCTTCTCCATGGACTCCAGGAAGTACTCGTACCAGTCCTCTCCCATGTCCCCCTTGATGTCGTCGAGCAGTCCCTTGAACTCCTCTTCGGCTTCGATGAAGGCCTCGACGGCCTCCGTTGCTGCGCTGGTGTCGATGTCTTCGGGCTTGTTGCTCACCACTGTCTCCTCTCCGGCATCGGAGTGCCGCAGGTCAGTTGTCGTGTCTTGTCGGCCAGCGTGAAGAGGTGCTCGCAGTCCTCTGCGAACTTCACGCCTGGGCCTGTCTTGCTCAGAAAATCCCCCACGCGACTGACGTATGAGGGGTGGTAGGTAAGGAGCATCGGGTACCTGATCCCGCCAGATACCCCCGGGATTTCTACGTCGTACACCTGCCCCCGGCAGTCCTGCACGTTCAACACCTTCCCCAGCAGCGCCTTGGCCGCGACCTTGCCGGTGGCCAGAATGATCTGGGGGTCCAGTCGGTAGATGGTCTGGAAGAGGCGCTCCCGGCACGAGTCGATCTCGTGCCGGCTGGGGGAGACGTTCTCCGGGGGCCGACACATCACGGCGTTGAGGTAGTAGATCCTCTCCGTCTGGATGAGGGCGTCCCGAATCTGATCAGCCTCCGAGTCGGAGAGGTCCTTCCCCTTGGCGACGGACTCCCCCAATCCCCAGAGGGTGGCGTCATCCTTGCGCCCGAAGAAGGCGAGGAAGGAGTCCAGCAGGACCCCCGACTTGCCCACAAAGGGACGCACCAGGGTGTCCTCCCAGTACCCGGGAGACTCCCCGACGATGACTATGTCTGGGTCGGGGTCTCCCTCTCCGAAGACGATGCTGGAGCGGCTCTCGACCAGGCGGGGGCAGAGCTCGCACTCCCCCTCGACGTACTGGCCATAGATGTCCCCCAGGGAGGGGATCATCGACGCCGCGCCTTGGCCAGGGCATCCATGTCGAGGCCGGTGGGCAGCACGAGGCCGGCAGTCTGGGCCCGAGCTGCCGCTTCGATGTCCTTCTGCGCTCCGATGAACCCCCGAATCTGCTGCTGATCCGACTCGGACATGTCGTCGAGGAAGGCCCAGGAGTCCACGTTCGCGGGGTTGAGGTGGACCTTCTTCAAGGTCTCGGCGGAGAGCCCGTAGGGGACACGGGTCGGGGTCAGAATGACGGTGCCCTCGCGGGGCCCCTTGCTCTGGTTCAAGAAGCAGATGGTGGCGTCTCGGACTTCTGTCGGGGGACAGTCGTCCCAGATCTTGCCGGCCCAGGAGACTCGGTTGACCATCATAACGATGGCCTCTTTGCTGGTGCGCTTGCTCATGCTCGGTGGTGCTCCACGGTGTAGCCAGCCTTCCTCGCGAACGAGGCGAGCCGACGTGCTTGTTTCTTGCATCGGTCGATGGATGGGACGCAGAAGACCGCTACGGGGTCCTGCTTCCCGGAGAACGCCCGTTGGACCCGCCCCACCACTTGCTGGAAGTCGTTGGGGTTGCTGAAGAGGGTGGCGCACAGCACGGTGTCGAGCTGTGGCCGGTCGAGTCCCTCCTTCGCCAAGGTCATGGACGCGAAGATGGGGTTTGCGGAACGAAGGATTTCGTCCCTCTCCTCGAGCTTGACGGTGCCGAAGATGGACCGGCCCTCAGGTACCAGCTCATTCAAGGTCATCACCTGCTCGATGCGGTGGGACAGGACCAGCATGGTCCGTCCCTTCTTCAAGGCTGCACGAACTTCCTTCGCTATGACGGCATTGAACTCGGGGTCTCGAGAGAGCCAGGTCTTGAGACTGACATCGTCGTTCACATGCTTGGGTGGGTCGAATCCCGGCAGCGCGAGGAAGACGATCGTGGGCTTCAGGTCCTGCTCCAGGTCTACGTGGAAGACCTCGCCCAAGTGGTACTGGTAGATCTTCTCCAGGCCATCGTTCCGCTTCGCGGTGGCAGTCAGGGCCAGCCGTCGCCCGGGGAACAGGTCGGCGGCCTTGCAGAACTGAGGAGCTGAGACGTGGTGAGCCTCGTCGAAGATGATGAGTCCCCACCGACGCACGAACTCCCTCGGCAGCAGGTCGACGCGGTTGTAGAGGGTCTGGATGGTGGCCAGTGCGAAGGGTGCTTCCATGGGGAGGCTCTTCCCCTGCACCCACCGGATGTCTCCATCGAAGTCGATGAACTTCCGGATCTCCCTCTCCCACTGCTTCAGGATGGATCCGTTCTGGCAGATGACCATGGTCGGCACACCCATCCGGGCAGCCTCGTAGAGAGCCATGACCGTCTTGCCCTTGCCGCAGGCCACGTTCAGCGTGCCGTCTCCGACAGTCTCCATCTTCTGGGTAGGCTCCACCTGCCACGCGCGCGGCACGATGGAGTGCAGCATGTTCACGTGCTCGTAGGAGGTCGGCCGTAGATCGGTGACTGGAATCCCCATCTCCTCTACCTCTTTGACGCTCATGAAGTTGCGTGGCACAACCAGATGTCGCTCCTCCTCTCGGAAGGCGTGGAAGGTGAAGAGTTCATCCCGGTTCTTGCCGACGGCAGTCCGAAACGTCAGGCGCTTCTTGGTGACCCGCACAGGGATCGAGTCCTTCGGCAGCCAGAGGTTCCGGTTGATGTAGGCGTTGCCCGGCCTCCGTCTGTGGAAGGTGTACAGGCTCAACGGAAATGACTCCTCACGGTGCGTTCGACGATCATTTTGAGTTCGTCTAGGAAGGCGTCCTGGTCGTCCTTCTCCTCGACCATCCCCTCCACGAGTACGCGGCTCTCCCGAATGACCTCACCCACCGCACTGGCGACGGCGGCCTCGAGGTTCTCGCCGAGGTCAGCCTTACCCCGGGGTTCGTACCCGTCGCGGCGTTCCCGGGCAGCGTGCACGGCGTAGCGGAGCTTGTCCGCCTCGTCGTGTCCCAACTCCCACCCAGTGATCAATGCACTAAGCACATTCGCTGACGGGAGAGAGAGCCCTGTCTCGTATTTCCGCAGACCTTCACCGGAGAGGCTACGAGTACCTCGCGCATCCGAGAGCCGCACGGCGGCGGCGGCTTTCCGCATACTGCGGAAGCGCTTCTGTCGCGAGGCTCGTATCAGCCCGCCGATGTTGATGCTCTCAGTCGTCATCCTCAATCTCCTCAAGTTCTTGCTCTGAATATGGCTCTAGGGGAATCTGCTCCACGCCGAACGCCAGCTCCCTAAAGAAGGTGCTGCACAGGCGGATGAAGGAGTTGTGTTTGAGCGCACCGAACCAGCTGCCGCTCATCTTCTTGCGGACACGGAAGGTCGGGGCATCATCCTCTTCCACGGAGGATGATGATCTCTCGCCGCGGGATGGGGTGTTGGTGGTCTTCTTCAGCTTGCCGGCCTTCTTCTGACGGCATTGAACTTTACACCTGATCTTGGCGTGACAGGTGCGGCAGTCTTCATCTCGTTCGTTGAAAAAGGCAGGCTTCCCGAAGCACGGGGGGTCGGGAATTGCTCCCACTCTACTGATCGCCATCGTCTGGTAAGCTCCAAGCTGTGGTTACATGGTCCTTATGCCGACAACCGGCGGCTTCTTGCGTTGACATCAGCGGTCTCAGAAGGACATCATCGAGGCCCGCTACGGAGGATCAGTAATGCTCGCAGTCGACCTTCACGATTTGGGGCCGGGGCTACTCAAGACCGCCTCGATCCCGCTGCCCGAGAAGGTGGCGACGGCCTCTCTCCCCGAGCGCGATGAGTTGTCGCGCTACCCCGACTCAGACTTCGCCGTCGTCATGCTCGGCAGCGAAGGCAAGATGAGGAAGTTCGCGTGCCCGTCTCCCGAGGTGGCCTGGCTCAACAGCCAGTACCTCGACGCCGCCTGGGAGGGAATGCCGAAGACCGCCGCCGTGGTCGCCGCCGTCTCCCTCCTGGAGAAGATGGAGCAGGGCGGCTACACCAGCCCGGCTTTGGTGGCCAAGGTGGCCTCGCATGCCCTGAACATCACAGCCAGCGACGGTGAGTACCGTGTGATCGAGGGGCTTGGGGGCGTCGTAGACATCCGCAAGTGGGAGAAGACTGCCTCCACCCTGGCCGAGATGGGAGGGGTCGGAGCTCTGGGAGGAGGCACGGTCGGTGCTGCCGCCGGGCTCATCAAGGCACGCAGGGCCGGAGCCAACAAGACCGAGACCCTGAAGCGCACCGCCGGGGGAGCAGCCGTGGGCATGGCGGGGGGCATCCTTGGGTCAGCCGCAGCTGGTCTTATCTTCGCCAGCAAGTACGCTGAGGGCCGGACGAAGACCGCTTCCATGTCGAAGACAGCCGCTCTCGGCGAGCGCTACCCTCTCGACACCGAGGAGCAGGTGAAGGAGGCCATGGCCTACTTCGATGAGTACGGCACCAGCTTCCACCCGGCCGACCGCCGGGAGTACTGCCGCAACGTCCTGGCCCAGGCCAGCGCGATGGACCTCGACGTCACCGAGAAGGTGGCGGCCTACGGGGGCGACCAGCTCAACGAGGCGTTCGTCCTGCACCTCAACGCACGGGCCAGCCGAGTCGACGAGCGCGGCGGCGCCATCCTGATGAAGCTGGCCAAGATCGCCACGGCGCAGGGCCCCGACGCCTTCGGCAAGGCGCTGACCCAGTTCGACGAGCACTACGGACTGAGCCAGGAGTGGGACCGCAGCCTCCCCGACCCCTACAGCGCAGCCTTCTCGAAGACGGCAGCCACCACGGAGGATGCCAACTACCACTGGATCAAGGGGATCGACAAGGTCACTGGCGCTGACCTGCTCCGGCTGGCTCGCCAGGAGATCGGGCAGGTCCATACAGCCTTCGGCGGAGACATCGCGCACGCCTTCCAGAAGTCCCCGGTCACGATCTTCAAGTCGCTGCCCTACCCGCAGCAGGTGATCCTTGCTCGACTGGCGGGGAGTGGGAAGCATGCCCGTGGCACCATCCACTAGCTCACCGGCGCTCTTCTTCGGACACCATGACGCCCACCCATCAGTGCTGGCTGGGCTGCTCTTCAGTGAGTTCGGTGCGGACTGGCTGGACTGGGACTCTGAGGCGCTCTGGTACGAGATCGAGCAGGACTTCTCTGCTCTCTTCCAGAAGCACTACGACAAGCCGCACGCGGTCACGGTCAGCGCCCTCAACAAGAACAAGATCCAAGCGGTCCGCAACTTGCTGATGGCGAACGGGTACTGGACGGAGTGGAACCTCTTCGCTCCTCTGACCCAGGCCCTCAACAACAACATCCCCGACTTCTACACGCTGCAGCAGCCCACGGTGGCCCAGATGATGTCGGCCGTCGGCATGGTCGCGGGCATCCGCAAGGAGCCCTTCTCCGAGGAGGTGGCTCGCTTCGTAGCAGCCTCAGCCCTGGAGCAGGGAGTCTGGTTCCTCCCAGGCCCACTCTCCTTCGCGCAACGCCTAGTCGCCGAGCCCACCTACCGCTGCAACGAGTGTGGCAACGAGGACGACGACGACCTGGAAGATGGGCGCTGCGACTCCTGCGTGGGCAGGTACAACCAGGACATGGACGAGAAGGCCATGAATGGGAAGCCGGCCCGGGGTATCCCAGACGCAGTGGGTAGGAACATCGAGACCTTCTACAAGAACGACCCACATAGGCCCGCCAGCAGGTGGCGAGAGCTGTTCTCTCCAGAGGGTGCCGACCTAGAGGACGACGTACCGGAAGATGTAGTCTGTGCGAAGCTGCTGGTGGCGCACAACTACATGGTGCATCGTCAAGAGCAGGAGGCCCGGCAGGCTCGAATGTTCGGATGGCTCCTCAAGAACAAGGCGGCATAGATGGCTGAGGGCTTCAACTTTGGGTTGCCCCAATACGGGTTGGGGACCACGGCTGGTGACGGGTTTGCGAACCTACGAGGAGGCTTCTTCGGAGCGTCTGGTCGTGCGGGTGTCCCCTACCCCAGCCCCTTCTTCGACGGCGCGCATACCTACATGCCGAACTCGCAGAAGAAGCTGTTCCGGTGGTGCCGGTACTACTTCTTCACGAATCCGCTGGTCAACGCGGTCGTCTACAAGATGGCTTCGTATCCGGTGACGGACCTGGTGTTCGAGAGCACCCACCAGTCGGTGGTCAAGAAGTACCGCTTCCTCAAGGATCAGGTCCTCAAGTTCCGCAGTTTCCAGGTCGAGACCGGCCTCGACTACCAATGTTACGGCAACTCCTTCACCTCGATCAACTACCCCTTCGTGAAGTACCTGCAGTGCAAGCACTGCAAGGAGATGGCGCCGGCGAAGAAGCTCCGCCCCCACTACAAGTGGAGGGAGTTGAACTACCGCCTCACCTGCCCCAAGTGCAGGCGCATCGGGAACGCCAAGTCGATCGATGTCTGGCAGCGTAGCCCCTACAAGATTGGGCTGGTCCGCTGGGACCCCGAGCGCATCAGCATCGACGTCAACGAGGAGACCGGCCAGTGCCGGTACTACTACCAGATGAGCACCCGGACACGGTCCCGACTGGTCATCGGGCGCAACCACATTCAGGAGGAGATCCCGAACGTCTTCGTCGACGCCGCTCGAAAGAAGATGGGCCTGCGCTTCGCGCCAGGACAGCTCTTCCACATGCGTCGGCCCTCCATCTCCGGCAACAGCAACGACAAGGGCTGGGGTCTGTCCCGCATCCTGCCGGTGCTCAAGGACTCCTACTACCTCCAGATCCTCAAGAAGGGTCAGGAGGCTATCGCCCGCGAGCACATCGTCCCGCTCCGCGTTCTCTTCCCGCAGCCGGGCTCCGGCACCAGCGATCCGTACACCACGGTGCCGCTGCAGGGCTGGAAGTCTCAGATGGAGGAGGAGATCGAGCGGTGGCGCCGGGACCCGAACTACATCCCCGTCCTGCCCCTCCCCGTAGGACACCAAGTCATCGGCGGTCAAGGCCGTGCCCTCGTGCTGCACCAGGAGCACCGGGTCTGGGCCGAGCACATAG
>Ga0255048_10001567_pt1 | contig 15662 bp, 17 predicted proteins | sample JV7_2_2_MG_FD_183619 | JGI IMG/M metagenome (GOLD analysis project Ga0255048, IMG submission 183619) | Seawater microbial communities from Jervis Inlet, British Columbia, Canada - JV7_2_2 | ecosystem: Environmental > Aquatic > Marine > Inlet | place: Canada: British Columbia | collected 2016-10-06
GGACCGTCATTCACGGCACTCTTGCTCTTCTCGCTGTCAGATGTGTGTTTGGACAGATGTACAAACTATGCTGGATGAGTGTCTATTCCTTCGTCTGAATAGAAATCGCAAATAGGCTGTTGCACAGAACATGAAAAAGCTTCCCGAAGACATCTCGATCAAACTCCTCGAGGCATCCCAACACATGCCCGAGGGTTCTGGTTTCGACGTCAGTGTCGATGATGTCGCCCGAATGTCAGGTGTACCCCGGGCCACCCTCTATTACTACTTCTCGGGGAAGGATGACCTCGTTCAGTTCTTCCTGAACGATCTAATCGATCGCACCGCCACCGCGATAGAGAAAGCAGCAGTCAGCGAGGGGTCGGCCCCACAGCGACTGCAGACCATCATGCGTGCCGTGGTCGGATCGTTCGCCGAGTACCCGCGCATGTGCATCGAAATGGCAGCCGCTTTCAAAGCGTCAGACGATCACGCCGAGTTCTTGGGCAACATCGATCGAACCGTCATGACACCGCTGCGGCAGACCCTCACCGAAGGAACAGATTCGGGTGAGTTCGACATCAACGACGTGGAGATGGCCGCTGCCGCAATCATGGGTGCCCTTCACCAGACTTCGCTCACCAAGCTCATCTTCACCGGCTCGATCGACCCAGATGAAATCACCGACCTAGTGGTTCCGATGCTTATGAGGGGTGTTCTGCCCCGCTGACCTCAGGCCAGTTTGGCTTCAAGGGTGATGGGAACATTCCCGGCCAACGCCTGCGAAACCGGACAGCCGTTCTTGGCAGTTTCGGCCAGATCACTGAATGTCTCCTCACTGATCTCGGCAACACTGCCCGTCACGGACAACTCCATAAGGGTGATCCCTTCACCGGGAACGAATGTCGCGGTGGCCACCACATCGAGACTTGTGGGAGGGGTCTCATTCTTGGCGAGTATGTTGGCAAACGCCATCGAATAGCAAGAGGCGTGGGCCGAGGCGATTAGCTCCTCCGGGCTGGTGATGCCGCCATGATCCTCGGCACGAGCCTTCCAGGTAACAGCCATCGGTTCAGTCGCCCCACTATCGAGACTGGTGACACCACTCCCATCGAATAGATCGCCATCCCAGTGAGTACGGCCGGTGCTCCTGAGTGCCATTGCAACATCCTTGAGTCGGAAGCCGAGGACACTACCTACGGCGCCCTCACCACCACGTCGGTCATCAAGTCAACGGCCTCCGCCGTGGCGCAACCCTGTTGAGTCAACACACGCCAGGTGTCAAAAGATAGAGCGACGGCCACCGCGGCGACTCGACGCTCCTTGACCTCCGCGTTTTGGTCGTCGAACCCCCTCACAAGGATCTCAGTTTCGGCGGCAAGAGCCGCTTCAAACGCCGGAACAGTGAACTCCATCATTGAGGCCACGATGTACATGTCCCGGAACACATTCTCACTCATTCGTGGGTTTCGATCGAAGTTCTCATAGAGCTGTGTCAGCGCCAACTCCACACGGTCCCGGGGCTCTTGTATCTCCATCCAACGAGACGGATCGGGCGGGGGATCCTCCTGAAGCCAATGCAACGTGCAGGCCTGAAACAGTTGAGCCTCGCTGGGAAAGTACCCATATAGAGTCGGACGTGAAACACCGGCCAGATCGGCAACGGCCGACATCGATGTAGCCGCCGGACCCACCGTTCTGTGGAGTTCGACACCCGCATCGATGATTCGCTGTCTCGTTTGATCAGATTTGGCAGCGCGGGCCTTCTGCAAATAGGACCTCTTGAGAGTTGTCACCTTTTTACTTTACATGGCTGTAAGGCGAATATTTACCGACCAAGCGAACCGACGTTCCTATTGGTGATTACATCACCGCGATTTAGTCTGTCTGGGTGGGCAAGTTCCTCGCCGTTTTGACTCTCGTGCTGCTTGGAGTGATTGCCCTCGGGTTCCTTGGCTCTGAGCTTCCCGACACCAACCCCCTCGGTGGGCTGGCCTCAGGAATTCGTGGAGTGGTGACCGGAATCGTCGACTCCATTGCGGCTGCTGGTCGAGGGGTCGCTGGCAGCTTTGGGAATTGATCAGGAGGCGAGGCTGCGGCCGATCGCTGCTGAGATGGCATCAAGTTCAATCATCATCTCGGAGAATCCCTCAAGGGTGAGGCTCTGCGGACCATCACTGAGCGCATTGTCAGGATCGTTGTGAACCTCAACGATGATGCCGTCGGCCCCTCCCGCGATTCCTGCTCGGGCGAGATGAGGCACGAGGGACCGCTCCCCGGCCGCATGACTTGGATCGATGATCACAGGAAGGTGAGTCCGCTCCTTGAGAACAGGCACAGCGCTGATATCCAACGTGTTCCTGGTCGCGGTTTCGAACGTTCGAATCCCACGCTCACAAAGGACCACTCGTGAGTTGCCCGCTGAAACCACGTATTCGGCCGCCAACAGCAACTCCTCGACGGTCGAAGCGATCCCACGCTTCAGCAGAACTGGCTTCTCGTGGCCACCGACAGCGGAGAGCAGTCTGAAGTTCTGCATGTTGCGAGCGCCGATTTGAAGCATGTCGGCATAGCCTCCAACCAACTCGACGTCTTCTGGTGCCACCACCTCGGTGACCACAGGCAGGCCGGTGGCAACGCTCATTTGTGAGAGAAGGGCCAAACCCTCCTCACCGAGACCTTGAAAGCTATAAGGCGAGCTGCGCGGTTTGAACGCCCCACCACGCAATATCTTGGCACCATCTGCTGCCACGGAGGTCGCCACCGCCTCCAGTTGTTCCGCCCCCTCAACCGAACATGGACCAGCTATGACCACTACCTCGTTCCCTCCGATGACGGCACCACCAACCCGGACCTCGGTCGATTCGGGTTGATGCTCCCGGGAGACATGTGGATATGGGGGCGCCACCGCTCTGATCTCCGCTACGCCGGACATCACCGAGATATCCGGAGCTAGCGACCTCGCATCAGAGTCGATCAACCCGATGTGAGTTTCCTCACCAACCACGCTCACCAGAAGCCGTCCGCCTCGTTGCTCGACAAAGCGAACAACGGCTGCCTTCTCCTTCAACGAGCAGTGTCGATCGAGAACAACAATCACGCTGGCACCTCCTCGAAGCGAAGCCCATCGATGAAGACACCCGGGTCCTCATTCCGTTCGATGGCATCGATCAGCGCACTTCCCACCACCACTCCTGGCACGTGGGGTGCCAGCGCCTTGACCTGGTGTGCCTCCCTGATCCCAAAACCGGCGAGAACCGGAAGCGGTGATATCCCCCGAACCCGGGCGAGGTATTCGAGGCTCGCCTGATCAAAGTCAGTTTGACCACCCGTGACGCCAGTGGTTGTCACCGCGTAGACAAAGCCACCACTTGCGGCTGTCAGCCGGGCTAACCGGTCGTCTGGAGTGGACGGTGTTACCAATTGGACCAGCGCAATGCCAAAGGGGTCGAGTGAGCCACGAAGATCCTCCGACTCGTCGTAGGGGAGGTCGGGCACGATCAGCCCGGACACTCCAGCATCGGCAAGCGCCTTCCCAAGTCGAGCCAGTCCATAGGCGAGAAACGGGTTGTAGTAGCCCATCAGCAGAATCGGTGCCTGCAGCGCCGCCGATGACTCCGCCAGCGTCCCGAGGATCCACTCCAGATTCACCCCGTTTTCGAGCGCTAAATGGCTGGCGTGCTGAATCGTCAAACCGTCAGCCATTGGATCGGTGAAGGGCACCCCAACCTCGACCACGTCAGCGGCCCGCGCCACGGAGAGAAGCGTCTCGGGAAACCTCTCGAGCGTCGGAAACCCTGCTGTGACATATGCACAGATGGCTGGCCCGTCTGCACCCACAATGGCCTCGGTGATGGATTGATGGCGATCAACCATGGGTGGCGGCCTTGAGTAGCTGGAGGTCTTTGTCCCCGCGACCTGACAGACCGACGACCATTCGGCTTCCCTGATGGTTTGCGGCCCACCTGCGAGCGCCCGCCAATGCGTGCGCCGATTCCAAGGCGGGGAGAATTCCCTCAGAAGCCGAACACTCGTGGACCGCGTCGAGAGCCTCATCGTCGCTGACCGATTCATATGTCGCACGCTCGAGGTCTCGGAGAAGGGCATGTTCGGGCCCTACTCCCGGATAGTCCAGGCCAGGGGCAAGAGAGTGGGTCTCGAGAATCTGCCCATGTACATCCTGCAGCAGAGGGGTCATCGCTCCGTGCAAAACACCGGGGGTCCCGTGGACCAAAGTCGCCGAGTGGAGGTCCCCGGATCCACCAGCCTCGATGCCAAGCAGATCAACGTCTAGGTCACCGACAAACCCCCGAAAGAGTCCGATCGAGTTGGACCCTCCTCCGACACAGGCCACTGCCACATCGGGTAGCCCGCCGATCTGTTCGACGAATTGTGCCCTTGCCTCCTTGCCGATCACTGATTGGAGCTCCCGAACCAACCACGGATAGGGATGTGGGCCAACGGCCGAGCCCAGGAGGTAATAGGTGCCATCCGGATCCGCTACCCATGCCCGGAAGGCTTCGTCGATAGCGGCTCGGAGCGTTTGATCTCCGGCGGTGACCAGCACTACTTCAGCACCAAGGAGACGCATTCGGTCGACGTTCGGTGCCTGACGCTCGGCGTCTATGACTCCCATGTAGACAGTGCAGGGCAAGCCAACGCGAGCCGAAGCGGCTGCGGTGGCAACACCATGTTGACCGGCTCCGGTCTCGGCGACGATCCGATCCACACCCAAACTGCGGGCTATGAGAGCCTGGCCCAACGCATTGTTGATCTTGTGAGCTCCGGTGTGACATAGATCCTCCCGCTTCAGATAGACCTCAGCCCCCCAGGTTGCTCCCAGCGCGGGCGCCGGAGTCAATGGTGTCGGGCGGCCCACAAAATCCCGCATCTCACCGTCAAGTTCAGACAGAAACCCATCATCGGACATCAACTCGATCGCCCGCTCCTCGAGACGGAACAGAATCGACATCAGGGTCTCCGGTACAAACCTGCCTCCATAAGGCCCAAAACGTCCGTCGTCAGGTGGGCGCCCTTCGATGAGTTCGTCCAACAGGTCGGTGTCAATATGCGTCATGTCGCCACCATCTCTCTCTCGATCCTTCTGCATTCATTTACGAAATCCGTGATCAGCCCGACATCCTTGACACCTCGACTCGACTCGACACCACTACTTACGTCGACGCCAAATGGCCGCACCGAGAAGATTGCGTCAGCCACGTTGTTTGCGCTCAAACCGCCGGCAAGAAGCAAATGCGAACGGCGGGCGACATGGGCCGCTACCGACCAGTCGGCCCGCTCCCCAACACCACTACGACGACTATCGAACAAAACCCGGTGTCCCTCGAGGCCGGCTATGTCCCCGTTGCGAACCACTGGGAGAACCGGTTTGTCATCGAATCCGAGGAGCGAATCCCGATCCGCCTGAACCGTGTCGGCATCGAAACCTTGGAGAACCGCGGTGATCTCTTCATGTTGAGGTCGCCGAAACACGGCAACCTTCTCGACATGTCCAGGCAAGTTGCCAGCCAACGCGGTTGCCAAGGTCGGACTCAGCTGTCGAGGCGATTGTGCAAACACAAACCCAAGGGCATCTGCTCCGGCATCGATAGCCGCTTCAGCTGCCTCAGCTGTGGTTATCCCACAGATCTTCACGAAGAGACTCAACGACCTGCCCCGATCATCTCTCGGGTCAGCTGTGCGGGGCGACCGCTGGCGACCAACGACGTTCCAACCAATGCCAGGCTGTAGCCGAGCCGGGAGACCTCCTTCGCGTCTGCGGCGGTTCGGATGCCACTTTCAGCAACAGACGGCAGGTGGGGCGGCAGATCTCCCAGCAGCTCGGCGTGGCGGGTAGGGACTACTTCCAGCGATACCAGATCGCGAGCGTTGACTCCAACCAGGATTGGTCTGTCGAAGACCACCGATGCCAGGTCGAGCTCGGACTTCTCGAACACCTCAACCAGCACGAACATGCCCAACTCAAGGGCGAGATCGGTCATTTCCGCAAGCATCGATCCCCCGGTGATCCGTGCGATGAGCAGGACTCCTGCGGCACCGTGGGCTCTTGCTTCGAGTATCTGAATCGGGTCGACGAGAAAGTCTTTTCTCATGACCGGGGCGGTGACGCTCGATGCCACCGTTTCGAGATGTTGAATGGTGCCGTCAAACGCCTCCGGTTCGGTGAGAACGGAGATGGCGGCGGCTCCAGCCAGGGTCATCTCTCTCGCCAACAAGGCGACTTCTCCGCCGTCCCCGGCGACTTCTCCTCCGTCCCCGGCGACTTCTCCGCCATTCCCGGCGACTTCTCCGCCGTCCCCGGCGACTTCTCCGCCACTCCTGGCGATTCGACCCTCAGATGGGCTGGTCAGCTTGGCTTCGGCGATGAGATCGAATCCGCTGGGATCCAACACCAACGGCAGAGCCGGGCTAGCGGAGGCGACTCGGGATCGGAGACCCCTCTCACCCGCTCCAGCTCTTACCCCTTCGGCCCGGAGGAGGCTCGAAGAAGCCATTGAAGAGAGAAAATCAGACATTGGCCGTCGCCAGAGAGGCTGTGAGAGTCCTGGCACTGCCATCGTCGATGGCGGAATTGGCGGCAGAGATTGCCTCGTCGGGTCGAGACCCGGTCACACGAAGGGCAAGAGAAGCACCCAATACCAGCGCATCGCGATGTGGTCCCTGCTCACCCTCGAATACCGCGACGATCTGGGCTGCGTTGTGGTCGGCGTCGGCTCCAGCCAGATCGTCGGGCGCACATCGCGGAATCCCGAAGTCAACCGGATCCTCAATGCTATGGCGCACTGAGCCCGGCTCCACTTCGAGTAGGTGATACGGGCCGATTGGGGTCGGTTCATCCCACCCGGATTCATCGTGGACCACGTAGGCCCGCTCGATGGGCATGCCGGCGAGGGTTTCCGCCATGATCTCCGCCATCGAGAGGCTGTAGACACCAATCACATGAAAGGGAGGACTAGCTGGGTTGGCCAAAGGACCGGCGATGTTGAAGATTGTGCGAAGACCAAGCGCACGGCGCACCGGCGCGATCGACTTCATGGCCGGGTGATATCCAGGAGCAAACAGAAACGTGAATCCGGTGCGATCGAATAGCTCTCCAGCCGAACTCGGATCAAGAGGGATAGCCAATCCGAGTGCCTCTAGGACGTCGGCACTCCCTGACTTCGAGGAAATCGACCTATTTCCATGTTTGATCACGGGGACACCCGCCGCCGCCGAGAGCAATGCGGCACCAGTCGACAAGTTGAGACTCCCCGATCCGTCGCCCCCGGTTCCGACGACATCAACTGCCCTTGAGCCAAGGGGGGTTTCCGGTCTGATCGCCAATTCCCGGAGCCGCAAGGCGAAACCCCTCACCTCGTCAGCAGTCTCCCCTTTCATTCGCAGGGCGGTGAGGGCAGCAGCAGCTTGAACCTGGTCGAGATCAGGATCAGCCATCGCATCGAGAAGCGTGCGAGCTTCGTGCTCGGTCAGGGAGTGCCCGTCGACCAGTTTGTCGAGGAGCGATTTCATGATGTGACCCCCTCCATCGGTCTCACTGCTACCCGATCAAGAAAGTTCTGCAGAAGACGATCACCGGCAGGTGTGAGCAGACTCTCAGGGTGGAACTGGACCCCTTCCACGGGAAAACTTCGGTGGCGGACACCCATGATCTCCCCGTCTGAGGTGTAAGCCGCGATAGCCAAGACGTCGGGTAGCCGGTCCTCATGAATGGCAAGGGAGTGATAACGCCCTGCGGGGAACGGGTTGGGCAGCCCTTCGTAGATCGTCTTCCGGTCGTGATAGATGGGCGACGACTTGCCGTGCATCAAGCTCAAGGCCGATCCGACGGAGCCCCCAAAAGCAACTGCGAGGGCTTGGTGGCCAAGACACACTCCGAGCACCGGAATCTGTCCGGAGAAAGACTCAATCATTTCGATCGAAACCCCGGCCTCTTCGGGTCGACCCGGTCCCGGCGAGACCACAAGATGGGTTGGCGCCAGATCACGAGCTTGGTCCACCGTGATCGTGTCATTGGTTCTAACCGTGACCTCAGCCCCAATCGTCAACAGAGCTTGGACCAGGTTGTAGGTGAACGAGTCGTAATTATCGATCATCAACACGTGGCTCATAGACCCTCCTTCGCCAAATCAAGGGCCGCTTGAAGGACTGCAGCTTTTGAGAGGACTTCCTCGTGTTCTCGCTCCGGGTCGCTGTCGGCAACAATCCCAGCACCGGCTTGATAGCTGTACTGCCCTTCGCTGAAGACCATGGTACGAATGGTGATCGCCTGGTCCATAGAGCCGCCATGACCGAAATAGCCGATCGAACCCGAATACAGATCACGGTTGACCGGTTCGAGCTCGTCTATCAACTCGATAGCAGCCAGCTTCGGAGCACCGGACACGGTTCCGGCCGGAAAGGTGGCGGCGAACAGATCGAAGGAATCGAGATCACCACGAAGCTCACCCGTGACCCCGCTCACCAGGTGCATCACGTGGCTATAGCGCTCGATGATGCGGTAAGGGTCAACCTCCACCGAGCCTGCGACCGCAGTGCGACCCAAGTCGTTGCGAGCGAGGTCGACCAGCATCACATGTTCGGCGGCTTCTTTGGAGTCAGCAAGCAGCTCACGTTCAAGAAGCTGATCGGCAGCCTCGTCGGCCCCACGAGGACGAGTCCCGGCGATAGGTCGAAGCTCGGCAGTAGAACCACGGAGTTTGACCAGCGCCTCAGGTGAGCTGCCAACGACCTGAAGGTCGTCGAAGTCGAGGTAGTACATGTATGGCGAGGGGTTGAGGAGACGCAAGGCCCGATAGGCGACGAACGGCTCCAACTCGGTGGTCCCGGCGAACTTGATCGACAAAACCAATTGATAGACATCCCCTGCCTGGATGTATTTCTTGGTTTTGCCCACCGAATGCATGAACTCCTCTTTGCTCATGCTTGGCGTGGGATCGGTGTGGGCTCCGGCGACGTGACCGTTCTCGATCGGACCCCTCAGTGTCCCGATCACCTCTCTGCGGAGGGCTTGTCGATCCTGTTCCGACCCCGAGTGAAGAAGTGCGATCCGACGGGTGAGATGGTCGAAGACGAGAATCGACTCGGTCGTCATATACGTGCCGAGTGGCACCGATGTTGGGTGTGGTGCCTCTGGAAGACGGTACAACCGTCGGACGAAGTCGAAAGATGTCACTCCAACCAGTCCGCCACTGAACGGTTGACCGGCGATAGAGGGGCCGCACTCAGCGGCATTGGCCAGCGCCGATCGAAGATTGATCAGTGGATGCTCATCATCGCCCAACGTCACACGACTGGCGGCGCCAAACCCGATGAATGAGTAACGCCCCTGTGCGCCACCCTCGACACTCTCTAAGAGGTATCGAGGATGAAGCGTTTTCAAACGCAGATAAGCCGAGACCGGGGTGTGGAGATCGGCCGCAATGTCAAATGGTGCTTGCATCGTTTCTTGGTCCTTTGTGAACCGTGGGGAGCGTTCCCTAGATGCAGAAAACCCACCTCACGATCGAAGGTGGGTTGTTGTTACGGACAGAGCCAGTCGCCACCTCTATTGGGACGACCACCACCAAAGCTGGGTTGCCATGACGTTGTTGACTCTCATTGAGGCAGGAGTTGTACACGTCGGAGCAGGAAACGTCAACCTCCTGGCAGGGATAGCCAATTAAGTTGGCGCACATCGACACCAAATAGGTCTGACAACCGGCTCCGAGGTGGACGGTGCGCAGGCCGCGGCGACGAGCGCCAACGCAACAGAAATTCCACTCACCCCTTCATCGTCGACAACTTACACAGCAGGCTCGGGGATAATCCGCGCTAATGGGCACATCACGATTCGGTCGATTTGAGGTCGAGCGCCGTCATCTCTTGAGGACGGTGGTCGCTTCGTCTGTTCTCGTCTCGACGGCCACAGTGTTGCGGAGTCAGCGTTCGGCAAGGGTCTGGGCACGGACCGCCCGTCGCTCCCTGGGCATGGTCGAGAGGATCCAGGGTCTGGAAAACGTCGACCCCGAGGAGCAATACCTGGTGACACCACTACATGAGGGATTTGCAGACGTGCTCCTTCTGGCACATCTTCCCCTTGATCTTCGCTTTGTAGTGCGTGACGAATTGTTCGACTGGACCTGGCTGGGGCGCGCTCTCAAAGCGACCGACCAGATCATGGTGAACCCTGAGAGTCGGATCGGTGGATACCGCCAGCTGCTTGCCGACGCCGAAGCCACATTCAATCGGGGTCAAAGTTTGGTGGTGTTCCCCCAAGGATCGATCCTCGGGGTCGAGGCGGAGTTCAGACGGGGGCCGTTCCGCATCGCCGACCGTCTCGGCAAACCGGTATTGCCCGTAGTCATCACGGGCACCCATCGAGTATGGGAGCACCCCTACACCGACCGACTTCGCTTCGGACAACCCGTTTCGATGAAGATCCTTGAACCGATGCCGCCAGGTGGGGGCGTCAAGGGAATGCGAGAGGTGGAACGTGCCATGAAACGGCTCGCCTTATCCCCCGAGATGGCACCGGCCCGTCATTTTGACCCCGAACGTGACGGTTATTGGGATGACTACTCGTATGACATCGATCCCGACTTCGGGGACCTGGCCGAACTAGTGGCCCGTCACCGATCAGCCGTGGGTGGGGAATCCAAGATCGACACCCCGGTGGATGGGATCAGCCCAACGTGAGATGACGACCTTCTGACGGGTATAGAAATGCACTCCTTCTGGTCCGTAGATGGCATGACTGCCGAAGATGGAGTCCTTCCAGCCGCCAAATGAGTAGAACGACAGCGGGACCGGGATTGGAACGTTGATGCCCACCATCCCCACCTCGATCTCATGTTGGAACTTGCGGGCCGCCCCACCGTCATTGGTGAATATTGCGGTTCCGTTCCCGTAGGGATTCTCGTTGATGAGTCTGATCGCCTCCTCGTAGTGCTCCATGCGCACAGTGGACAGCACGGGGCCAAAGATCTCGTCGGTGTAGATCGACATCTCAGGTGTCACATTGTCAAACAGCGTTGGACCGAGGAAGTAGCCGTCTTCGTTGCCGTCGACCACGAGGTCGCGGCCGTCGGCAACAAGGAGGGCGCCCTCCTTCTCACCGGCGTCGACGTATCCCCGAACCCGATCCAAATGTGCCGCGGTGACCAGCGGTCCCATCTCGACGCCAGGCTGATCGCCAGGGCCAACGGTCAGCTTCTCCATACGCGCTTGGACCCCGTCGATGAGAGGTTCAGCGGCATCACCTACGGCGACCACCGCAGATATCGCCATGCACCGCTCCCCCGCCGACCCATAACCGGCCGAAACCGCAGCATCGGCGGCCAGGTCAATGTCGGCGTCAGGTAGGACGATCATGTGGTTCTTGGCCCCACCCAGGGCCTGCACTCTCTTGCCGTTTCTGGTGCCGGTTTCATAGATGTATCTGGCGATTGGGGTCGACCCAACAAAGGAAACGGCCGCCACATCGGGGTGGCTTATCAATCCGTCGACGGCCTCTTTGTCTCCGTGGAGAACATTGAACACACCATCGGGCAGACCCGACTCGGTGAGCATTTCTGCGACGAGCTGCGAAGTCGATGGATCCTTCTCCGACGGCTTCAGGACGAATGTGTTCCCACAGGCGATAGCGATTGGGTACATCCACATGGGGACCATCGTCGGGAAGTTGAACGGGGTGATCCCGGCGACAACGCCCAGCGGTTGACGAATTGTGTAGGTGTCGACACCGGTTGAGACCTGCTCGGAAAAGTCCCCTTTGAGGAGATGAGCGATGTTGCAGGCGAACTCGATGACCTCAAGCCCCCGTTGGACCTCACCCAAGGCATCGTCAACGGTCTTGCCGTGCTCTGAGGTCAGGGTTTCGGCCAGTTCTCGCCGCCGCGCCGCGACCGTTTCCCTGAAACTGAACATGATGTTCTGGCGTTGGGTCAGCGATGAGTGACGCCAGGTTTCGAAGGCTTTCCGCGCCGAACCGACAGCGGTGTCAACATCGATGGTGGAGGCGAAGCTGACCTCGCCAGTCTGCTCCCCCGTGGCCGGGTTAAAAACTGCACCGGCCCGGGTCGACGCCCCCGGCGTGAATGAACCATCAATCCAATGCTGAATCTGCTTCATAAGGGCAAAGGTAGTCGCCTGTTGTTCGAACCCAACAGGCGTCTCGCTTGCGAGACGCACCCTCGCATACCTGGAGTAGCACGCCCCCAGGCGGGGTGCATCCGCTCATCTTCGACGGCTAACACCTCCATGATCTCTCCACGGGGGCGGGTTTAGCTCTCGAGGAGGTTGTTGACCCGCCAGGCGCGGACTCGAGTCACGGTCATACGAATACCTACGGGGTAGTCGTCGGAAAACGACTGGGGCGTCCACCCCAACCCGGCAATCTCCTCGGCGTATTTCTCCTCATACCCGGGGAAGTCCTTGGCCGGGGGCAAGCCCGATTCGACAACTGCTGTGCCCTCCAGGGTCACCCCTGACCGGGCCCCTCTATCGGCACGAAGGTTGAGGGCGACATGGGGATTGGCGTTGATACTCCGAAGTCGGCGTGCGGCGAGCCGGTTGTAGATGACGATGTCTTCGCCGTCCCGCATGTACCAGATCGGTGACGTTTGCGGCTGTCCGTCCTCTCTGACGGCGGTCAGGAAGCCGATGACCTCCTGATCGAGGACATCGGTTAAGCCGGGAGTGTTGCTGAGCATCGTCAGACCGTACCGTCATCCCTATGAGATCCGTCTCCGGCTCCGAACGTAGTGCTCGTCTGGCCCGCCGCCACGGATTCATCAGCCCACCGACAAGCCCAGTCGACGCGGCCCGGGCAATGGTGGGGCTTCATTCATCGGATCCAGCAACTGTCTTCCTCTCGATTCACGCCCGGATCCCTGACATCACCGCGGCAGACATTGAAACTGCCCTCTATGTAGATCGATCGTTGGTGCGAATCCTGGGGATGCGACGAACCATGTGGGTCACCCCCACCGACTTCGCTTCGGTTGTTGACAGCTCGTCAACCCAAGACCTAGTCGAGCCGCAGCAAAGAAGACAAGCACAAATGATTGAGTCGTCTGGGCTGTCCGGCAACGGAGCTGCCTGGGCAAAAAGGGTTGGAGAGGAGACTCTTGCCGCGCTTCGACGACGGGGTGAAGCAACAGCAAGGGAGCTCACTGAGGATGTCCCGGAATTAGGCGAAACCATCACGGTGCGCAGAAAAGACGGCTCGGTCATGGGAACTGTCGGCGTCTCCACACGAGTCTTATTCCTACTGGCCACTGAGGGACGTGTCATCCGGGCGCGTCCGCTGGGCTCCTGGATCAGTAGCCAATACCGATGGACGCCAACCGAGTCATGGCTTGGGGCTCCACTCGACCGGCTTGACCACGACAACGCAAGACAACAGCTACTCGAAACATGGCTGATGACGTTCGGTCCGGGGACGGTGACCGATATGAAGTGGTGGACCGGGTGGACCGTCACTGCTGTGCGGGAGACCTTGGAGCGAATGGGTGCTGTCGAGGTCGAATTGAATGGCGACTCAGGATATCTGCACCCGGCAGACCTCGATCCTCTCGATTTCCCAGATCCTTGGGTGGCGCTGCTCCCCTCACTTGACTCGACCACCATGGGTTGGAAGCAGCGCGATTGGTATCTGGGTGAATGGGCCGATCAACTGTTTGACAGAAATGGCAACGCCGGACCCACCATTTGGGTTGATGGGCGAGCCGTCGGTGGCTGGGCGCAGCGGAAGACCGGTGCGATCGCCTACGAACTCTTCGAAGACGTCGGTAGCGAGACAACCGGCTCAATTGAGTCCCGCGCCAACGAATTGGAATCTTGGATCGGCGATATCAGGGTCACCTCACGGTTTCGCTCGCCCAACGACAAGAAGTTGACATCTTGAGACCAAACCACCGCAGAACGGCAGCTGACTGATACTTTCTTGTGTGTCCCACACGGAGAAATGATGCGACGACCGATAGCTGTCACAGTTATCGCCACGCTGATCGCCCTGCTGGCAGGGCCCGCAGCCGCCCAGGACCAAGAATTCGTCAACCCGCTCGACGTCGTGATCGACGCCTTCGATGCGCCAGAGGGAACTGAATACGTTGCCAATCTCGTCGAGCTGTCCACGTCACAGGTCAGCACCCACTCAGACCCAGTGGGGGATTTTGAGCATTCAACCGGTGAGGAGCCTGGGTATACACCGGATCACGTCGACATCGTCAGCACCTGGTCCCTGAACTTCGACGCCGGGCCATTGCAGGACGCGCTGTTTGGGCCCACCGACCAGAATGGATTCTGGGCACCCACCGGTCCATTTCACGTCGAGCCACCCAACTACGACCCGTTCCATACCTTCACCGGTGAGGAAGTCCATGATGGCTCCCAGTACGACGATGATGCGGTTCTGTTCGGGTTCACGCTTGCGGGGACACCCGACATTCCGGTTCCCGGGCGTTGCGAATACGTGGTGTGGATCAACGACCTGACCCGCGGTGCCACCTTTGTCAACCATCCATCGTTTCCCGGGGATCCGGCCGCGGGCACCAACGTCGCATTCGGCTTGGGCCTCAATCCAGAGGGCCAAGGCCTTTCTTCAACGTTCGCTCTCGAATATCTGGAGGGATCGGGGTTCATCGATAGCCCGCAGACCGATGTGCGATCATTTATCACCCCGGACTATGTCGGCCTCACCGTGCCGATCAGCCATCTCGGTGAGATGGCTGCGATCAACTTCCACACGTTTTGCATGGAGGAAGGCTTCACCTTCGACCCTGAGCTGACCGGGGGCGACCAAACGGGCTTGATCGAACTGACTGTCGCCGACTTGGGGATGGTGGCGATCGAAGAGCAAGCAATCATCGTCTCCACCACCAATCCAGAGACAACGACCAGCCTTGTAGACGAGCCCGAGACCACGACAGGGCAGTCCGAGACCGCCGTTGACGACGGAGACGGATTCCCATGGTGGTTGGTACTCATCGGTGGCGGACTCATGCTCGCCATCACCGGTTGGTTCCTGTTCAAGAAAGAGGACGACCCCTGCCAGGAGTTTCTCGAGGCGTGGACCGGTGCCCAGAAGAGGTGTGACCAAACGCAAAAGACGGCGGACAAGGCGGCAAATGACTGTGAGAAAGCCGAACTCAACCTGGAGGACCTTGAAGCGGAGCGCAAGGACTTGTGCACACTCTGGCCTCCCGCCTGTTGGGAAACCGAAGAGGGCGCATGGATGCAGGACGACCAGGGCAACCGAATCACATCCCGAGACGTCCACATGCGAAAGATGGCACTCGGCGAGATATGGGATGACTACAAGGCCGGCGAGCTGACCGCTGGTCAGGTCGAAGCCAAATGGCAGGAAATGGATACGCCCGATTTCCGCAAGGAGATGAGCGACAACGACAAGGCGTTCAAAAACCAGCTGGCCGAGATCGACGCCAGGATCAATGACGCGAAGAGAGACTTCGACGAAGCATGTGACAGGGCTGAACAAGCACAGCTCGACGCGGACACGGCATGCGCCAAAGCCGACGCAGCAAAGAGGGCGTACGAGGGATGTGTCAAGGCCAAGCCCGCTGAGACTGATGCCGACTAACTGGTTGCGTGTGCAGATGAGCCCGCTGGGCGAGCGAATCTGCACACGCGGCTAACTGAGTGTCCAGAAGTCGCCGGTAAGA
>Ga0255048_10001568_pt1 | contig 15662 bp, 9 predicted proteins | sample JV7_2_2_MG_FD_183619 | JGI IMG/M metagenome (GOLD analysis project Ga0255048, IMG submission 183619) | Seawater microbial communities from Jervis Inlet, British Columbia, Canada - JV7_2_2 | ecosystem: Environmental > Aquatic > Marine > Inlet | place: Canada: British Columbia | collected 2016-10-06
AGATTAAATCCTGAGTCCTTGAGGGCGCCAGCTTCATCGCTAGAATTAAGGAAACCCTGGTAATCGGCCGTTAAAAAATCCCAAGGTGGCTGGTTGAAGTCCCATTCGAGTTGGCGACGGTCTCGCACGTGAGATTTGTTTGGAATTATACAGAGCCAGTTTCGTTGGTCCCCACATCTTGATACTGCAATATTTGGATTTAGCAATAGTCTAGAGTAATACCCACCGGTCTCAAGTTCCTGTGCTGTATTATTAAACGAACCACCAAGGGTTGTATTCGCCGCGCCCCCAGACGGATATGGGTGATATCTATATCTCCATGCGCCAAATGCTCTGCCAAGAGACATATGGCCAGATTCTTGGAGTCTAAAAATAATCTTTACACTCGGCCCTGTATCTCCGCCTGGTCCGGCGTCTACTAGGAAAGGAAATCCCCCATCTATTCCTGCACCACTAATACTCGTTGGGATATTGGCCGACTTGGCAAATAATCCCGAAGGTGTGTGGCCGAATGGATTATGTAGGTGATAGGCGCCGACTCCATTATCTGCGTTCTTGGCGGCAATAAATAAATGTGGTAGCTGGCTCTGGTCCTCGACTGGAGTATTAAGAACCTTTTCGTCCAAGACCATGATGTTGCCCTGGAAGCCTTTGGCCGAACCGGTATCGCCCGCGCTACAAAATCCAGCAGGCCCAATTCCCGAAGGTGCCCAGTCGCCCCCAATAAAATCTTTCGCTAGTAGCTGGTAACATCCTGAATCGCTGTAACGGAATACGCAGTGAACGTTACCTGCCCTGTCCATTTCGGTATCAAAGTTATTATGAACATCAAATCCATCAACGGGAAAAGCTAGGCTGGGTGATGACCACGTAACACCACTATCAGCTGACGTAATATAGTCAACTTCAAAACTACCACTTGCGTATAAAAGAACTAATCTACCATCGTTAGGGTCTTGCCAAAAACAACGTCCCCAACTTGGTAATCCAAGACTAGCTCCTCCTGATGCTACTATAACCGACGACACCCTTAGCCTCCATTATTTTCCTTGCATAATTCTTCGACCAAACTTGGTGGAATAATACCTCTTTGCGCCAATGCTTTTGAATTCTCACAAAGTTGTTTGATGATAACCTTAATAACAGACTGTGGAACGTTTTGAGCGGTAAGCGCTCTTGTAATCTTGCCGATAAAATCATCAACCCCAACTGCATTGTTAATCTCAACGTCTACACCGAATTTTACATCCGCTTTAACCCCTGCGATTTTAACCCTACTAAGCGTCTGTGATGCTTGGTCTATAACGTTAATAATAGCGGTGCTAAATTTGTCTGCCGCTTCATCACCAGCCTGTCTAATGCTATTTGCAAATTGTTGTGTTTGAGCCTTCTGAGCTTCTTCACGTTCTTTTCTAACCTTCTCACGATTACGTCTATCTCCCTCGTCCTCTTTAAAAAGCTCTCCTTTTCCAACTTGTCCACCACGACGTTGTTGGTCGCGAGCAGTTTGTTTACGAGCATTTTCAAGGTCAGCCTTTAACACCTGGTTTAGAAGTCTAGCCTGTTCTCTTCTAGCTTCCCTTGTATCCTTTTGAAGCGCTTCGGTCAATTTGAAAACAAGATTAAGGGCCTTAACAGCCTCTTCTCTATTTGTAACTCCAGCTGCAAGTCCACTAAGACCAATATCTCCGAGTAATTCGCGTGTTGCAGCAGGGTCAACTTCACGAGCACGACGCCCCGTTACTCTAAATCTACCTCTTCTTTGTGCGTTGCGTAGCGCAAAAGAACCTTCATTAAATCCACCAATATTTAATAAGTCTCGCCTAATTGGTCCTTGAGTTAACCTACCCAATGTTGCTCTACCAAATTGCTGTAGTAGCCTTGGGTCTTGGAGAAGTCTCCTCGATGTCTCTCCTGCGCCGAATCTTCCTCTTCTAAGGTCACGTTGTTGTAAGAAATTAAGCCTTCTTTGTTGTGATGGAGTTGCTCCACGTCCCGTTCTCTTTGTGAATTCTGAGATTTGTTGTCTTAGTCGTTGTTGTTCGCGACTTCTAATTGTGAAACTACCACCAGAAAAACGAGCCGCATCTCTAACAACATCAATAAAATCCTTTCTAAAACCACCAGTTCTACCTGGTCCAGCAATACCCACGGCGGTATCACGGCGGGCTGGTGCCGCTGGTGCTGGAGCAGGTCTTCTTGCTAACCTAGCAACCAATTCTGCTTTAGTTATTTCTATGCGCCTTCTTTCTAATTCTAACTGTCTCTTTTTTACACTAGCGATGGCATCATCTATACGACTAGCACGCCTAAAAACTTCTAAATCTTGCCTAACTATTCTTTGATTTTGAACTGTAAGCTCGGTAATAGTGTTATTCAAAGTGGCTTGTTGTCTTGCGCGTTCTTTAGTTAATTTATTAATGGCTGTTTGATTTTGCTTGATATCTTTTTGAAGCTTTTCTTCTTCTATTTGTCGTGCTGCTCGAAACGCAGCATCAGCTGCAATAGTGTCGATAAGACGAAGATTACCTCCAACTCGTTTGGCCGACAGACGAATAGCTTCATCGGCATCAAACTCTGTTCGGGCAGCAACTTCTTTTTGGAGCGCTTTTTGTCTCGCCTGAGCGGTTTTTAAATTCTCACTATTTATCTTAAATTCACTACGTTGTAATCGTTCGCGCCGTACTATTCTTTTTCCTTCTTCTTTACGGGCTTCTAATTCTTCTTTTGCAAAACCAAGCTCTGCCTCTCTGTTGATTACTAATTTTTCTGAAGAATTAAGATTTTGTTCAGTCAATTTTCTTGCTGCTATCGCAAATTTCAATCTTCTTTCGACTTCTCGCCTGAGTCCAATAAGAACATTGCTCGCTTCTTCGCTTCTTAGCTGACTCCTAGAAATACTTGCTTGTGCACCACGAATTCTTTGATTAATTCCAGTTAATGCTTCTGTTGTCCTGTCTTCAATAAGTCGATTTCCAACATTACCTCTTCTTAATCTGCGAACAGATGCGGCTTCACCTCTATCTGTAGTAATTCTCTCTCTTCGTTGTCTAATTTCTCTATCTGAAGAAGTTATTGTATTAACAAGTTCATCAAGCTTTATTCTAACTTCTTCTGGAACTGGAGCTAATCTTTGAAGATTTCTAGTTACACCAAGAATCCCTCTATCGGGCTCCCCACCAATACCTCCAGTTCTCACTGCTCTCGGTCCTGCTGGGATAGCAGGAACTGGACCTGTTACTTTAACCTTCGCGATTCCAGCGGGAACAGCCGCTGTATTTTTGGCAACCTCACCAGACGCTCTACAGCATTGTTTGCAACAAGTTAATAGTTCTCTAAGAATTCCTTCGATATTACCAAGAGTACCGCCACCAACAATAAGTGGGGACGCAGAAGTTCCCGCTCTAGCCCCAGTAGCGCCAGTAATTCCAGATGGAGTGCGGGCCGCAGCACGCCCGGCGGCAGCGCCTATTGGTGTAGCTGTTGTGGGAATTGTTGCTCCAAATTGAGCAGCCCTAGCAAGTGCAGCCTTCAAATCGTCCTTTGTCTTAAGCTGCGCTGCCAGTTGAATTCTAGCTAGGGCAATAAGCCTATTACGCTGGTCAATAGCTCTATCTCTGGCTTCTCTAGCAATCCTTAGCTGCGCTTCTTGTAGTTCCCTATCTGTAGTCGCTAGATTAAATAAATCCGTCTGCCTTTTCTTAATTGCTTCTTGGGCCGCAGTTCTTTGTTGCGCCAGTCTTCCTTCTTCACCAAGTTGTTCACTTAATTCACGTGCTGTAATTCTTGGGTCAAGAACCCTTAATAATGCATCAAGCAATCTCTTATTATCAACCTGAGCGACAATCGGCCTTCCACCAGTTTCGATTTGTGTTCTAACACCACGAACGACTTGGTTTAATTGGTCGATTTGTCCACGAACAATGGCACCACGTGCTCTACTAAAAATACGTTGAATCGATTGTTCGTTTAGATTACGTAAGCCACGGAAGAATCTTTGCGAAGCACGAATATCATTAACCGCTTGACGAAACTTTTCTGGTCCTTGAAGAAGAATTTCGCCAAACTTTCTTTGCCCCTCTGCTCTTTGTCTGGTGAACCTTGCCTCGGCCTCTGAACGTTGCTGTAATAAGCGAATTTCTCTACTTAAAAGGTCGCGACGCGCACCAATCTCGTTTCTTGTTTGTTGAATTCTAACTTCAAATAAAGCCCTTTCCCTTTTTTCGCGCTCTCTCAAAAGGGTTAGTTCTTGGTCGAAAATACTCCTTGACTCTGTAAACTCTTTATCTCCAGCACGAGCGGCAGAAGCGCGAATAGAATCAATAAGTCCCTCTACTGCCTCATTAATTTCTCCTGCAGAACTAAACGCCTGAATTCTACCGCCCTGAAGTGCTCGACTCGCAAAGTCTCCAGCGCGACGAACCTCGGCGATTTGGCGGTTTGTTGATTCTTGAATAAGCAATAGGCGACGCTCTGCGCTTAATCCCTGTGCTTCTAGGATAGTAAGTGTTTGGCGAGCACGCTGTTCGATACCTTTTGCGGCAATATCACCTTGCTTTGTAATAAGCTTGGCCAATCCAGACTGAAGACCGACAACCTTTTTAAATGCGCCAGCCACAGTTTTTGCCGCTTTAACCCATGCCTGAATTTGTTTTTGGGCCTCACGACTAGCAATCGTGACAGCTTCTCTTCTGAGTTTAATTGTATCGCGCTCTAATTTAATACGTAGGTTTAATTCGCGCGCACGAAGCTGTGTGATGGTTCTTTCGAGTCCTGCGCGAGCGTTCCTATCTTGTGCAATATCGACATTGCGAAGCTCTGCTTCCTGCTGCCTAATCTGTTGTAGAACAGCGTCAATCTCGTTTTGAACCTGCGCGCGACTAAATTCAATTTTAATCTGAATGGTTCTTTCTTTTTGCTGTCCTTCGATTGCAAGGTCCTGCAGTAGATTTAATCTAGCCGCCTCGCGTTGTTGCTGAATTCTGATATCCAATAGATTTTTAGCTAGAAGAATTTTGCGAGCTTCAATTTGCAAACTCTCTAATGCTGTAGCTTCTCTTTTTGCCTCAAGCTCTACTTGTAATTTAACTAACTCATTTGCCGCAGCAAGCTGGTCTTTAGAACCTCTTTCGAACTTTTCAATTTTTGCAGCCAATCTCTCAATTTTCTGCTGAGTATTTTTAAGAGCTTCTTGGGCCGCTCCTCTGGCAATAAATAGTTTGTTAATTCTGGCTTGACGGGCATCGATGACTTTAGTTTGTGCATCAAATGCCTTGGTTCTTGCCTTTTGAGCTTCGTCTCTTCTTTTTCTATCTTTAGCTAATGCTTTTTCTTCTGAACTTGTGGCGCCAAAGAAGCCCGCCAGACCACCAATGATTACACCGCCAATACCACCAACAATAGTTCCGATGCCAGGTATAATGCTACCAAGTTGGGCGCCTATAATACCACCGATACCGGCATTTTGGAATGCTGAACTAACTCCTGCTGCTAATTTTTTATCTTGACCACCAATAGCCTTACCTAGGTTGTCCCCAAAGAGAGTGGCTGCAAATAATCCTGCGCCTGCAAAAAGAGCCAAGGAGTTGCGGCGCACAAAACCACCGCCGGCTGCAGCTGCTGCATTAGATTCTAGTTGAAGTGCTATTTCTCGTTCTTTTAGAATATTAATTTCCACTTGAGCGGCGGTTTTCAATTGCTCTAGTTCAAGTGACCTTACTTGTGTTATTGTACCAGCTTTTCTTTCTACATTCTCAGCAAGAAGAAGGGCGTCTAATTCAGCCTGGGCAAGGGCTTGCGCCTGCGTTAGTTGTAGGTTTCTACTTCTAAAGCCGGAAGCAGCTTGAGTTGTAAGTAAACCTTCTTTCTCAGCAAGATTAATACCTTGAATTCTTGTTCTTGTTTCTGCTAATAAAACATTTATTTCTTTCCTAACACCAATTTTCGTTACGTTGTTAATAACACCAGAGAGGGCACCACCAAGGGCTGCTGCAATTTGTGGACCAATTTTCGCAATTGCAAATCCAGCTAAAGCTGGCCCGATTTTGCTTATCACCTTAAGGACTCCGTCAAAAACACCAATTAAGGTAGATGCGCCAGAAATAAGGGTCTTAAATATATCGGCAGCACCCGCGCCTTTGACAAATTCATTAAACTCAGAACTTAAAGATTGTATTCTACCAGCCAGACTTTCTGCGGCAGCACTATCAGCTAGGAACGTTTCTCTTACCTGGTCGGCCACTCTTGTGGCTTCTCCGGCACCTTTAGATAATTCAATTAGAGATTTTGCTATACCTTCCCTTCCAAGAGCTTTGGCCGTAGCTTTAAAGTCCGACAAAGTTCTTCTGTCAGCAAATAACTTAGCAAGCTTCTCTGCATTAGCTGGCGATTCAACAGAAATTCTATTGAAATCTACTAGAGACTGGATTAGTAACGGCATCGTTACTTGACCAAAGGTCTTAGACTTCTCGTCTGTATCTCTAATTTGGATACCAAAGGTTGACAATGCTACTTCATTTTGTTGAACAAGGGTGGCTAATTGGCGGAACAGGGTTCCTAGACGACTCTCTGTAGCACCAGTTGCTTTAGCAGCCTCAGAAACGAGCTTAAGAGTAGCGGCTGGGTTGGCCCCGGCAAATTGGGAGAATGAAGCGCCTAATCTCGTTGTGGCTCCGGTTAATTCAGCGATATTAAATGTGGTTTCTCTGGCTACGCCGGCAATTTGCGCACCAATATTGGCAATAGCAGTTTGTCTAAGCTCGCCCTCGATTCCTTGTAGTACACCCTGGAACTGATTAAATACGGCAACCAATCCTCTAGTGGCTTGTTCTGTAGAAAGCTGGCCAGCTTCTAGACGAGAAAGTGCAAGGATGGTTCTTAGGAGATTACTCTCAAGAGCTTGCTGTGCTCCGCTAATATCCTTTGTTGTATCAACAACTGTTTCGCCAACACGTTGTAGTGTGATGATAGCTTCGGCAACACTACCAACCGCCACACCTGTTCTGCGCGATACTGTATTAAAAGTATCGATATCATTTGATACATTGCGTAATACCTCACCCAAATTTCTTGCTTCACCAGTAGCTTGATTAATCAATCCTCCTTTGCGGAAGAACTGTAATCTAGTAGCCTGGGTATCCAACTCAACAATTGTTCTTACAGAATCTTGTAGAAGACCTATTGCCCTAAATAGGAACGCTGCAGGAGTGGCCCAAGCAAGTAGTCTTTCGGCAGCAAATTGAACTTGCTTACCAAAGTTAAATGCGGCGCGAGTTCCACTTGTAATTCGAGCCTCTAGCGCGGCAGTAAAACCAACGGCTTTTTGGGATGTTCTAGAGAACCTATCAAATACCTTGGTTACATTGTCGCCTGCACGAGCGGCGCCGAAAAGTGCCTTAGTAAATCTATCTAGCTGCTGTGGATTAAGTCTACGGCCAAAACTTTCGATGTCTCTGGCGCCACGGAATGTAACTGTACTACCTATATTACCTGCACCACCACCGGGTGCGCGTCTTTCAAGAGATTGACGTGCAAGTTGACCGGACCTTCTAGCTTCGGTAACCCTTCGTACTAATTCGGTATTAAGGTCTCTTTGTAACGAAGCCCCACGTCTTACAAATCCCGTTGTTTGTGCTGTAGCCAATCTTTGTTGACGAAGAATAGCAGTTTGTTCTCTCCACTCTTGATTTCTTTGTTTAATATCTGGCGCGTCCGCATCAAACAAATTCTTTTGTTCGGCAATAATTGTTCGGCGCAATGTAGCGTTTAAAATGCCATCGTTACGTAAACCTTCTTCTGTTGCCCGTCTTCTTCCTCTAGTAACAACTTCTAATCTTGCTAATTCTTGAATAACTCTTTTTTGAATCGCCGCATCACTATCGTCGCCAGCAGCGGTTATTCCTCGTGCCGCAGCGGCCTTAAAGGAAGCTAGTCTTTTTTCTTGAAGCCTTCTATCTTCTTTAACAAGAGCAATTAACTTACGTTCTTCTTCTTGAAATCTTTTTAAACCAATAGAACTAAGAAGAGCATTACGTTTTTTACGCTCATTCTTTTCTTGTTTAATAGCGTTCTCAAGTTCGCGTAGCGCTTCCTGTATTTCTTTAGCCCTATTATCCGTAACACTCTTTGCTATTTTCAGACGCTCGTTCTTCTCTTTTTTGATAGTGCTTTCAAGCTCACGTAGCGCTTGTTGTATTTCTTTAGCCCTATTCTGAGTAACGCTCTTTGCGATTTTTAAACGTGCATTCTTCTCTTCTTTAATGGCATTTTCAAGTTCACGCAGCGCTTGTTGTATTTCCTTGGCTCTATTCTGAGTAACGCTCTTTGCAATCTTTAAACGCTCATTCTTCTCTTGCTTGATAGCATTCTCAAGTTCGCGCAGCGCTTGTTGAATTTCTTTGGCTCTATTATCAGCAACGCTTTTTGCTATTTTTCGGCGTTCATTCTTTTCTTGCTTAATGGAATTTTCGAGTTCACGCAATGCCTGCTGTATCTCTTTAGCTCTACTGTCCGTAACGCTTTTTGCAATTTTTAAACGTTCGTTTTTTTCTTTCTTGATGGTATTTTCGAGTTCACGCAGCGCTTGTTGTATTTCACTAGCTCTACTTTGAGTGACCTTTCTTGCAATTTCTTGACGAGCCTTTTTCTCTTGTTTAATAGCACCTTCAAGTTCGCGTAATTCCTGCTGGATTTCACTAGCTCTACCTTGAGTAACTTTTCTCGCAATTTCTTGACGAGCTTTCTTTTCTCGCTTAACAGAATTGGTGAGTTCGCGTACCGCCGCATTAAACTTTTTCTGTTCTTGTTGGCTTGATTCTTTTGCAAGCGCATTCCTTTTTGCGATTACTCTTTTTTGTTCTGCGATAATTAACTGACGCAATGTGGCATTTAAAATACCCTCTTGCCTAAGACCAGCGTTGGTTATGGCAGCAGCGTTTCTTGTCGCAACCTCTCGTCTTGCTAGTTCTTTAAGAACTCTTTGTCGGACCGCTTCTTCTTCGTTTGCTCCAGTCGCGCCTTGGCCTGTACCAGAAACGCCCTCTCCTAGCGGGGTAAGCTTTGTTGGAGACGGCAAAGCTCCAGCGGTTTGAATTCCTTTACCGGCGGCTTGTAGTCCTTTACCAGCAGCTGTCTCTATGGCGCGCTGAATTTGATTTTGGAGACGAGTAAGAGAGGCTTTAGAAAGGTCACCAAGTTTAGCACCCTTGAGGGCGTTTTCCACTGCCTTCTTGAGAATATTAGCATCACCCTCTTTAATACCGGCAATCCTTAGAAGTAAGGGGCTTGTGGCCGCTTTCTCAATAGCTTTACGAAAACTGGTTTCGTCTATATCGGCATTAATAACTGGGGTAATATTTGAAAACGCACTTCTTACCTTCGACGCAATATCTCTAAGAGATGTGTCTATAAGACTAAGACCTATACTAATATTAATATCAGCCATTATCCACCTACGAAATTAGGCCATGACACAGAGCGGGTACAATCCCAAACTGTCCATGGCCTTTGATTAATCCGTGCTAGTTTTTATGCCGCTAGCTTGCTTTTGTCTTCTTGCGAACTTTTCTTTTCTTCTTAACTTTCGCTTTTGGCTTCTCTTCTTCCGCTGCATCGTCAGAGTCTCCATCCAGCAATCCACGCTCGGCCAGCCATTTATTCTCAGCATATTCCTGCGTGAGGTCGCTTGGCAAGTCGCGTCCGGTCTGGGCTTCTAGAGAGGCAATCATAGCTTCGCGATATGCATCGAGTGCCGCAGCTTCGTCAAGCCTATCCTGAAAGTTCTCTACATCTTTATACACCCTGAGGCCAGTTTTGTTGTCGTGAATACAGGTCGCGCAAAGATACTGGTTGCGCGCTTCGTTGGCCATATTCTCACAAGTATTATCCGCAACAGTTGTATAGATACTATTATGGCGGATTAAATTAATCCTGACGCTCGTAATCTTCTCACAAAGCGCCTTGCCTTGCTCGTTATTTAGAGTTGGGTCCTTTAGCTTCTCTTCAAGTTCACCAATCTCGGTACGGAACTTCTCCGCTTCAAGCTCTTTGTCGTCGTCCCAAATACCGCGTTCGCGAAGAATCTTATCAACCTCTGCTGCGGTCAAAACACCCTCGCGTAGTGCATTGGAAAATGACGTTCTGAAAACAAGGTCCGCTTTATTCAAAATCTTCTGAGATGGTCTAGCGAACTTAAGAACAAGGTCTTTATCGTCCTTGTCTTTAGTTTTGAAAATTCTATCCTTACCCATTTGTCTCTCCTCCCACAATAGGGCCTAGCCCTTCCACCGGGATAACCTTAAATTCCATGTGATATGGAATAAACTCTACATTGTAACGGTCGTCAATTTCTTTCCTCATATTGCGAATCTGGTCGTTCCCAATATTCAGAATCTTTGACCTCAACGCCGTCTTCCTCTCTGAATCCATATTACCACTTTTTTCTTCCAAGTCAAGCAAATCTAAGATACCTACATAAATTCGCTTCATCTTGTGCTCTTGTGACGCCTTTAGTTTCTTTTTCGAACTAATATGCCAGTTCGTTTCTTTCTTCTCTACGTGTCTTGATAACCTACCCCTCATACCTACTCCTATCCAATGTTCTCCCCAGGAACAATATTTTTGGCACCTTTGCCACCCCTGGCCTTGCCAGTTAAAGAACTCTTACTTATAACCGCTGCCCTTGAGCCGATTATTTTACGTGATAGCTTATTTCTTCTATGACGCAATTCCTTCTCATTAATTAGCTTTTCTTTCTTAATACGCTGCTGTTCCCTTCGCTTGAACTTTCTGACATATTCAGGATTCAATGACTCAATATCTTGAATATCCGGCGCATCTGGATTAATTGCTTTATTTGCAACCACAAAGATTTCGCCATGTTGCGAGATTCTATCGCTTAATTTAATACCACTTACGGTCTTGCCCTCTAGGGTCTTTTCGGTTTTTTGCTTCTTGTCTTGGTCTTTAAACCATTTGTCTAATTTTTCGTCATCGTTAATAACGCTGTCGTCTGGCTTCTCATAAGCCTCATAAACAGAATCATAAACCTGAGACCAATAAATTAGAGCCTGCTGATTCCCGTCCAAATCCAAAAGGCGCCGTTCAAATAATCCACCTTGTGCTTTACCAGCGTTCCATCTAAATCGCCAACTTGGTGCGCGAGCTATTTCTCTAATTACTTTAGTCTCAAGGGTATATACCTTATTTATCTCCTGAACTATATTTGTAATTAAATCACTATCGGCCTCGTCTAAGAACTGTTTATATGAGGGCCAATATTTTTCTTCATTGTCCATATAAGTCGAACAATAAACTATTGCGGCACTTTTGGTTTCCTCGGCGTAATTTTCGGCACAAGGCCCAAATAATTCCTGTCGCCTCACCAACTTCTTCATCAGTTGATTTTTCAGAGACCCTAGGAGCGCCTCAGTTATTTTGTAAGCCCTGGTTTCCGCTCTCAGTCCACGTATATCTTTCTGAATTTCCTCGATTTTTTCCTTAAGCGATATTATTTTCTTGTTGTCATTCAGGTCCCACATTCCTTTTAATTTTAGGTCATGCTGGAGGTCAAACTTAGTTGACACACCTTCGGCCACAGCTTCTTTAAAAGACTCTTCGTAAATAAACTCTACGAAATTCTTGTCTTTGAGGCCAAGAGATTTGATGATAATAGTGAGGATTTCTCCACAGCTATCTTTAACAAAGGCAAAGCGCCCACCCCAACAAATCTTATTGATATGCCCCTCAATCTCATCGGGAGACATTCATTCCTATCCTTCCCTTACGGGAAAAACAAAAGGGCGGCATACAACATGCCCGCCCTTCTGTAACCATTCCGAACAGTTAGAGCAGTCCAGCCTTAATTAAAGGTGGAGTGCGTAATAGTGAGGTCGTTGAAGTTACTGTAGTTATAGGTGATTGTCATGTTATCACCACCAGCTTCACCACCAGCGACATCAATTGATTGTAAACGGTTTCTTGAACCTAAGTCAAGCTGTAGTCCCTCGCAAAGGGCCAAAATAATCTGTTGGTCAACAGTATTCTGGAATCTCTCGCAAGCTGCCGGCTCAGGTGAGATAGCGTCAATTAGGTCACCCTGAGAGGTGATGACTTCGATAGCCGTTGTTACCTCAATTGGGAAAGTAACAAACTTGAAGAATGGACGCTTACGACCTAACTCGAAGATATCTTCACGACCAAGGTCAGTTGAGACAGTAATCGTCTGGATGTGCTCTACAATACCAGCTAGTGTTCCAGATGCGCTAATACCAGGAATTTCGGTTGGTAGACGAGAAGTGGCAAGGTCGAAGCTTTCACGACGTTGAACGCCAGAACCAATAACTAGAGCGTTTTCACCACCGGTAGTTGAGAATGGCAGTATACCACCTGGATTTGGAGCCAGAATACCACTTGGGAAACCTAGTTGAGTTTGGTCACTACCTTGGTCAGCGATTCCTGAGCCACGAGCAAGAGACGTTGGATAAGGGTCGCCAGCCAACTCGAAGTCAGACCAAAGCTTATCGTTTCCAACTAGCGTGGCCGACTCAGTGAAGTTACCATCAACAGGGAAGGTATAAGTAACAGAGCTTAAGAACATACCAGAACCAACAACCATAGAGATTGGAAGTCCAGTTGCGCGAGTTTGTGTGTCGGGATAGATAGGAACGGCAATATCAACCTTATAGGCGGCAGTTCTACTTGTTAGAGTGGTGGAGCCACGAGGTCCCGTAGTCATAAACCAAAGAGGCTTGGTTCCATCGAGAACTCGCTCAACAGTAAACTCAATCTCTGGCTCTAGCTCTACGAACTCATAAATCTCAATCTGACCTAGTTGGAAGACCTGTTCGAAATTGAACGTAGTTGTCATGCCGACGCTTTGGGCACCACGAACCAATTCCCAACGACCAGATGGAACTACGTCGACACCTGGAATAATAGGGACTACTTCGTTGGTAGGAGTAGTTCCGTTTTCTTTTACGGCAACGCTGTGAATAGCGTAGAATACTCTGTTATTAGGCATTTTTCTGCTCCTCGCTCGGAATGTGGTAAGCCCTTATCCTACTGAATAATACACCAAATCGCTTAGAAGTTAGGATACACTCTAATATTGAACTTGACCTTACTTCTTTCGACCTCGTATAACGGAGTGTCTTTTTGTGGAGACAACTCTTCTAAATAAATCCTTCTCCAGAAAAAAGGGCCCCATAAGGTAGCTAACGTGTTATATCCTGGGAAGTTAGGGTTTTTAGCCCCGAAGGCTAATAATGGGTCGGGCGCACTATTAAAATCGATACCCAAAAGCACCTGTCTATACTCGTCTGAAATTATTTCCTCGATATGACCACACGTAAATTCATCTCGCGCCCATACATGAAATACACCGAAATAATCTTTAACCGCTGCCCTGGTTCCTAATTCGTATGCACTATTATCCCTAGACAAAATATCTACTAGGACAAGAGGTAATGTGCGCGCATCCCAGGACGGATAGACTATTACGCCAGTAACGCTAGGATTATCTTTTAAAGCGGTTTCAATAAGAAGCGGGCGTTTTTCGTTATCAAAAATATTCGCGCCATCAACGCCAAATTCTTTATATGCGAAAGTTGCCTGGACTATAGGTGTGCCGGCTAATGGTGTAGTAAAAATAATACGGCCATTTGGGAAATCGACGGAATGAGCAAATGTTCCACTAGTGGTGGCCGTTGGATAGAATGTTCCGCCAACGGTTACACCAGACGCCACAGTCGGTGGTGCTATACCAGAGCCTGGACTTGGAATTCCTTCTTCGTGCACCCAGTTCTTGAAAGCGCTTTGGAAAACCCTATTGGGAACTGAAGAAATAAAATCTGGTTCAGGATAAACTTGGTCCCCAGGTTGAAGACGACTAATATCCGTGAAGTATGGGTTAAGCTCACCTACAGATACATTCGTATAGAGACCATCTTTCAAAAGAAGGTCTTCTAGAAACAATTTAATATTTTGCTTAACCAACGCCTTATCGCGCACGTCTAAATCTCCTTAAGATTCTGGCGGCAATTCCTTGTTTTAATCTTTTATTTATTGTCCGGCGAACTTCATCGAGAGTCCTATTAAAAGCGTCCTGACCTTTTGGCGAAAATACCCAAACTCCGCCCCTAATCATAATTCCTCGGCCGGTTCTAGAAACTTCCCTATTACGGGCACGACCACTAAATCTATGGCCACCAATTGTCTGACCATTAATAAACCAATCCATCCAACGGATTTCATCAACCTCATCACTATCGGGCGTTGAAATCTTTGAAATCTCTTTATTAAAGAAAGCGTCCTCATTAATTGTTATTTGAATTTCGGTAACAACGCCGGCTCTTTCTTCTGAGATACGCGTTACTGTAAATTTTGTAACATCACCAGTGCCTTCTGGTATAAGTAATTGGCGCCACGCATTTGTTCTTTTTCCATCGTCAACACTTCCACCAGCACCAATACCTAATTCGCCAGCATCTGCTTTACTTGGGATAAAACGATTCTTACTTCGTTCAATACCTTCGTTAATTGCTTTTACAATAATAGGATTGGCAGCACCAACAGATTTTCGTAATCTACTATTAAGTAATCTTTTTATAGTAGTGAAACCTCTCTCGATAGCACCCTCTTTAATTGTAACCTGAGTTTTAATTCCAACCACAGTTATGCCTGCTTATTAGATTTTTGCCAGAAAGACGTAACATAAAATAGCTGCCCGCCCCAGCCATGAGGTCGCGGCTCTTCCCACAATATACAATTTGTTCCATCAATATCAGCACTTAACGCTTGCTTAATATGGTTCAGTGATTCAATAACGGTTTTAGTCCTTATGAGATTCTCTGAGATACGGCCGGCGGGAGTATCCTCTCCCCCAGCCCTTTTTGACGCAAGTGTTTCATTTGTCCATCGAATATTGGCGCGATAAATCGTTTGGCGCGGCTCGACCAAAAATCCCTGGCCTTTACAAGTCCGACACATCTTCCCGTCCAGACCCAAAAATCTATTGTATGTCGAATTAAATTTGCAACCAAAGGGACATGCGGTTTTGGCTGGTGGTAAGTGGAGCGTTATATCTCTTCCTCCTAGTAGCACTGTGTCCATACCGGCTTTAAATCTCGAAGCTAAAGAGCTTACAAGAGTTCCCGAAGCTTGTGGACTAAATGACTGACTATTAGGAACAATGCTCATTTACCAAACCAACTTTCCGCCATCTTCGCCACTCATTAGGCGATTCATTTTTTCTATTTTCAATTGAGCTTCTAGTTCTCCACATGGACTATGCGGACTATTAAAAAACGTGCCGCGAGCAATAGCAGACGCGCGAGTATCAATTGTCTGTTCTCCATCATCAATTTTTACGCCATCCGTCCCATTAAGTAGGGATTCTTGGGCGTCTCTTTGAGAAATCATACACTCGGCCTGCATAAGAACTAAGTCTTCAAGTCCACCATCGCCAGAAGGTGAGGTGATGTTTCCACCACTATCCACAACGACTTCGTCAGTTGTACCGAAAAGACACAGTCTCCTATTAATACGGCGACCAGCCTTTTGTAGGATTTGGATTAGTTGTATATCAGAAAATCTGGCCATTAGTCACCCTCTAGAGTAAAGAACTTGACCTTTGCATGTAGTTCTATTTCACGAATACGAATAAA
>Ga0255048_10001569_pt1 | contig 15659 bp, 11 predicted proteins | sample JV7_2_2_MG_FD_183619 | JGI IMG/M metagenome (GOLD analysis project Ga0255048, IMG submission 183619) | Seawater microbial communities from Jervis Inlet, British Columbia, Canada - JV7_2_2 | ecosystem: Environmental > Aquatic > Marine > Inlet | place: Canada: British Columbia | collected 2016-10-06
CGGGAGCCTTCTTGGCCGGAGCCTTCTTGGCCGGAGCCTTCTTGACGGGAGCCTTCTTGGCCGGAGCCTTCTTGACGGGAGCCCTCTTGGCCGGAGCCCTCTTGGCCGGCGCCACCTCAGGTACCGGGACAGACGCCGGTCGAGTGTCCTGAGTCGTCTGCCTGGAGGCAGTCTTCTTGGCGGGAGCCTTCTTGGCGGGAGCCTTCTTGGCGGGAGCCTTCTTGGCCGGAGCCTTCTTGGCCGGAGCCTTCTTGGCCGGAGTCTTCTTGGCCGGAGCCTTCTTGGCTGCCGCCTTCTTGGCCGGCCGCTCGACGGACCTGGGCGACCCGCCGCCGGCGCGATCGCCGGGCTTGGCCGCGTCAGCGAGCGCAGCTTGTGCCATGTGCGGCAATGCGGCGTCGATAGACCGGCGATCAGCCACGTACCCGACGATCACGGCGGTCACCGCTTCGCCGGCTGCCAACACCGATCGTGCGCTGCGTGGCGCTGGGCTGTCCATCAACCGCAGCGGGATATAGATCAAGACATCGCCGACCCTCGCGTAGGCGCCGTGCGACGCGTAGCTCTCGACGACGCCGGTGCAGCTGGTGCCGATCGGGTGACGCTCGACGAACTCGAGGAACGGCATCAGGTCGTTGACCTGACCGCGAGATGACGGCGCACGACGTGGAGTCTCGACCGCTTGGGGTTGCTCGATGGCCTGGCCCGCCGTCTGCTTGTCGGCGCCCGATCTCCCACCGCGACTGCGGCCCGACCGGCCACCACGGTCAGCCGGCTCGGCCGCTGGTTCGGTCGCCGCTTCCGCCGTGCCGGCTTCGTCGCCCGGTTGCGATCCCGCCTTCGCCCGAACCCGCCTGTTGGCGCGCTCTTTGGCTTCGGTTGGCGCGCCGACCTTGGCGACCTTGGCGACCTTGGCGCCGGCCGACGCCTCGCGTACCGACTGACGGCTCTTGGGGCCGCGAACCGGGTTGCGAGCGACGAAAACCCATCCGACGTGAGGCACGGGCTTGCCGCCGATCAACCGACCTTCATCGAACAGCCAGTCGTACTCGCCGTGGAACTCTTGGAACGAGTCGTTCGAAAGTACGCCGGCAACCGCCTTGTTAGCGATCGAGAGCACGAACGCGTCGCCGCGCCCGATCGCCCCGGCGGGTGGGGTGACCAGTTCGTTGTTGGCAACCGCCTCGTCGAACGGCTTCACTTCCTTGGTGGCGATGCGATGCCCGAAAGTTGCGTCGACCACCACCGTGATCACAGCATCGGGGTGATCCTCCATGAAGGCGAGCACTGCGTCGTTGAGTTGTTCGAGGCTCGGCTGGCTGCGGCCCTCGGTTGCGATGTTGGACCCGTCGACCACGAAATGGTCCGGTCTACGTACTTTCGCCATGTGGAGAAGTTCTCGATTCGTGAACGCGTGCACCAGGTGGGCGCGACGCTGTCGTACATCGTAGGGTGCCCGCCGATGCAGACCACAGCGTTCAAAGCCGTCTTCTGGGACTTCGGGGGTGTGATCCTGACCAGCCCGTTCGAGACTTTCAACGAATACGAGCGCGCCAACGGGCTCCCAATCGATTTCATCCGTACGGTCAACAGCCACAATCCCGACGCGAATGCGTGGGCACTGATCGAGCGCCGGCAGGTCACCACCGTCGAATTCGACACACTGTTCGCCACCGAATCCGAGGCACTCGGCCACCGCCTGCCCGGCCGCCACGTGCTCGCCATGCTCGGCGGAGCCGTGAGGCCCGAGATGGTCACCGCCCTCGATCGCGTGATCGAGGCCGGGTATGTCACCGCCTGTTTGACGAACAATGTCTCATCGGACCACTCCCGACCTGATGTCGACGCCGTGATGACTCGATTCCACCATGTGATCGAATCGAGCAAGGTCGGCTGCCGCAAGCCCGAGCCCGGTTTCTATCGACTCGCCTGCCGAGTTGCCGACGTCGAGCCGACCGAGTGTGTGTTCCTCGACGACCTCGGCATCAACCTCAAGCCGGCGAGAGCGATGGGCATGACCACAATCAAGGTGCTCAACGCCGAGCAAGCGATCGCCGACCTCGCCGGCGCACTCGGCCTCAGCCTGTCCTGAACCAGCCGATCACCGACCGGTGTTCGTCAGAGCCCGTTGAAAGTCTCATCCATCAGCTCGGCGAGCTCCTGGTCGTGGACCGTCTTCGAACCGGTGGCAGGGCTGCCCGACTCGACCCGGGCGACATGTCTCAGGGCAAAGCCGAGTTCCTTGACGCGCCAGGTGTGATGCTCGATGAAGTGCCAGGCTCCCATGTTCTCGGGCTCTTCTTGCAGCCATAGCAGTTCGGTGGCGTTCGGGTACCGCTCGAGAACGATTTCGAGCATTCGCTCGGTGGGCAACGGATACAACTGCTCGATACGCAGGACAGCCGCTGCAGCCCCACGCTCGTCGCGGGCTGCGATCGCATCCCAGGCGACCTTGCCCGAGCAGAACACAACCCGCTTGACGCCGGCCGGGTCGACGACGTCGGGGTCGTCGAGGACTTCTTGAAACGAGCCCGTCGTCAGCTCTTCGATGCGTGAGCGGGTCTGCTTCATGCGGAGACCCTGCTTGGGTGTGAACACGACCAGTGGGGTGCTACACACGCTGTTCACCTGGCGCCGAAGCAGGTGAAAGTACTGCGCCGCGGTGGTGGCGTTACAGATCTGCATATTGTCCTCAGCGGCAAGCGTGAGGAACCGTTCGATCCGTGCCGAAGAGTGCTCAGGCCCCTGGCCCTCGTAGCCGTGCGGCAGCAGCATCACGACACCGTTGCGCTGGTCCCATTTGTCCTCGGCGGCGACGATGTACTGATCGATGATGATCTGGGCACCATTGATGAAGTCGCCGAACTGGGCCTCCCACATGACGAGCGCGTCTTCGTTGGCCTGGGCATACCCATACTCGTAGCCGAGCGCGGCGTACTCGGAGAGCAACGAGTCGTAGACCCAGAAATGTGCTTCGGCGCCCTCGAGGTCGGTCAGTGGAACCCACGGAGTGCCGGTCTCGAAGTCGACGAGCGCGCAGTGACGCTGGCTGAACGTCCCGCGCCGCGAGTCCTGGCCGGCAAGTCGAACCGGATGTCCTTCGAGGATCAGAGAACCGAACGCCAACGCCTCACCGGTCGCCCAGTCGACATCATGTTGAGTCTCGAACTGGTCGGTGCGCTTCTCGAACTGGCGCGCGAGCTTGGGGTGTGGCGTGAAGCCGTTCGGATAAGCCGTGAGCTGGGCGAAGATGCGCTCGAGTGTCGAGCGTTCGACGCCGGTCTCGATGTGTGGGGCGACGCCCAGCGGCTTCGGCGATCTGGGGACTTTGGGTGTCTCGCCACCGCGTGAGCGGGTCTCGTCGAGGGCAACCTGAAGCTTGTCCTGGAAATCACTGAGCGCCCGCTCGGCCTCGGCGATGCTGATGTCGCCACGCTTTACCAGTGCTTCGACGTACAGCTTGCGAACACTGCGACGCTGGGCGATCGCCTTATACATCAGCGGCTGGGTGTAGCTCGGATCGTCGCCCTCGTTGTGGCCATGGCGCCGATAGCACACCATGTCGATTACAACGTCTTTGTGGAATGCCTGGCGATATTCCCAAGCCAGGCGAGCGACGCGTACACACGCCTCGGGGTCGTCGCCGTTGACATGGAAGATCGGCGCCTGAACGGTCTTGGCAACATCTGAGCAGTACAGCGACGAGCGACTCCATTCGGGCGCCGTCGTGAACCCGATCTGGTTGTTGATGATCAGGTGCACGGTGCCGCCAACGCGGTACCCGCCGACGTCGCTCATTGCAAGGCACTCCGCCACCAGTCCCTGACCGGCGAAAGCGGCATCGCCGTGGATCAACAGCGGCAGCACAGAGAACGCGCCGGGTGGATCGATCTTGTCCTGCTGGGCGCGGACCATGCCGATCACGACCGGGCCAACGGTTTCGAGGTGACTCGGGTTGGCGGCCAGCTCGACCTTGATCTCGGCTCGCGACGGGCTCTCGTAACTGCCGGTCGCGCCGAGGTGGTACTTGACGTCGCCGGAGCCTTGCACGGTGTTGGGGTCGACGTGGCCCTCGAACTCGGAAAAGATCATCTCGTAGCTCTTGCCCATGATGTTCGACAGCACGTTGAGACGGCCGCGATGCGCCATCCCGATCACGGCACCGTCGAGCCCCTCGTCGGCAGCGCCCGACAGGATCTCGTCGAGAATCGGGATCGCCGACTCGGCACCCTCGATACCGAACCGCTTGGTGCCCACATACTTGGTGGCGAGGAACTTCTCGAATGCCTCGGCGGCGTTGATCCGCTCGAGGATGCGATCCTTCTGATCTTTCGAAGGTGCCTTGGGCTTGACCTCGACGTGGTCTTGAATCCAGCGCTGCTCGTCGGTGTTCTGGATGTGCATGTACTCGACGCCGATACTGCGGCAATAGGCATCGCGCAACACTCCGAGCAAGTCGCCGAGCGTCAGCTTGTGGGTGCCGGCGACGCCATCGGTGAGGAATTCGCGATCGAGATCCCAGATGGTCAGGCCGTACGTGGCCGGGTCGAGCTCGACTGGGGTGTGGGGTTGTTTCCAGTGCAAGGGATCGAGATCAGCGATCAAGTGTCCGCGCACGCGGTGTACGCGGATCAGCTTGGCGACCGCCATTTGCTTGGCCAGCATCGCTTCTTCGCGGTCGATCGGGTTGATGTCGGGGCGCCACTTGACGGCCTCGTAGGGCATGTCGAGATCGTGGAAGATGTCCTCGTAGAAGCCGTGTTCGCCGAGCAACAACTCGTGCACGCGCCTGAGGAACATCCCCGACTCTGCACCCTGGATGATGCGGTGGTCGTAGGTGCTCGTGATCGTGAGAACTTTCGAGATGCCGAGCGACGACAGGTTGCGGCGATCGGCACCCTCGAACGCGGCCGGATAGTCGATGTTGCCGACGCCGATGATCACGCCTTGGCCGGGCATCAGCCGCGGCACAGACTGCACCGTGCCGATCGTGCCCGGGTTGGTGAGAGTGAGGTTGGCGCCGGCGTAGTCGTCGATCGTGAGCTTGTTGCCGCGGATCTTGCGGATCAACTCTTCGTAGGCGGCGAGGAAACCGTTGAAGTCAAGCGTGTCGGCCTGCTTCAACACTGGCACGACGAGGGTGCGGGTGCCGTCACCCTTATCGATATCTGCAGCGAGACCCATGTTGACGTGCTCGTGGCGGATCAAGCGCGGCTTGCCGTCGCTGCCGGTCAGAAATCCGTTCTTCATGTTGGGCACTGCCTCGGTGATCGCCCGCACCAGCGCGTACCCGATCAGGTGGGTGAAGCTGACTTTGCCGAGACCCGACCGCACCCTGTACCCGTTGATCACCTTGCGGTTGACCTCGAGCAACTTGGCCGGCACGTTGCGGAAACTTGTCGCGGTCGGCACTTCCAGACTGGCCGACATGTTCTTGACGATCACGGCGCCGGCGCCCTTGATCAGCTCGCCCGGTTCGGCGGGCGATGTAGCTGTCTCGGGGTGGACGGCCGAGACGGTTCGATAGTCCTCGAAGAACTCTCGCCACGACTCACCGACCGAGTTGGGGTCGGCGCGGTACCTCTCGTACATCTCCTCGACGAGCCAGGAATTGGCCCCAAACGCCGAACTGGTTGAATCTGAGCCAGCCATCGCGCCAGATCGTACCCGCAGGTTGCGATCGCGCATCCAGACCGCGCCGCGATCACGCTCGGGCCCGGAATTTCGACTATCGCCTGCGGTCGATGCGCAGTCGCCAAGTATCGCCGGCCGATCTGGCACGATATGGAGATGCAACGAGGTGATGCAAACGACACGCCCGAAGCGGGTCTGCCCGCCCCACCGGAATCGCCGGAGGGACCTTCGGCCTCTACGGCATCTCCCAGGTCGACATCGACTCCGCCACCACCTCCGCCACCTGAGCGCGCACCCGCCGACTTGTCGCCCACCCTCCCGACCGGGTCGACCGGTGATCCGTCGACGGTGGGAACGACCACAGGTGTACAGCCGAAAGCGGGGGCATCAACCTGGTATCGCTCCGATCAGGCGCGCTTCAGAAGTGTGAACCGACGGGCGAATCCCTGGTATCGCCGCCTCGGTCGAGGTTTCGTCTTGCTCACGGTGGTGGGGGCGCTCGGGACCGGCTTGTATTTCGGGGCACGCCAGCTTCAGGACTATCTCGATCGTGACCGGCTGCCGGGCCCCGGTGTCGAGGTACCTGAGATCCGAACGACGACCTTCCAGGTCAGGTCGAGCGAACCTGCCCCCGAGGTCGACGGAACGCTGACGATCGACGCCGAGTCGCGGGCGTTCGGGTTCGTCGGGCGGATCGGCGGACCACACTCGGGGATCGAGGTCGTCAGTCCGAACGGATCGACCACCTATATCCGCGCTTCGCAAGGCGAGTGGGCGCTGATGACAGGTTCCCTCGGCGACAGTCTCGACAGACAAGACTTGTTGCTGGTCGTGCGCTATCTATCGAACGACAAGAACTCCGACGCGATCCTCACCAACCGGTTGCGGCGCGGGTACGTCGACCTCGTCGAACAAGCCACAGAGGGTCTCGGCGACGATCGACTAACGCGTTACGAACTCGAGTTGGACACCCTCAGGTTCGGCAGCGACTATCCGTTGCAATGGCAGCACTTCCAGAACGACGCGATCCCCGGAGCGCAGAAGGTCAACAATCTTGGTGTGATCATCTGGCTTGACGCCGACGAGGTGCTGGTGCGGGTCCGAGATGAGCAGACGAACTGGTCATGGGAGCGCCTCAGCTACTCGGACCGCCCGTTCACACCGATCGATCCGGCATCGACGCTGCTCGAGGAGACCACCGATTCGGAGGCCGAAGCGGGCGAAGACCCAGAGGCCGACGACGAGACGACGAACGGCTGAACAGGGTCAGATCCGGTCGAGCGTCTCGCCGAGCCAGCGGTCCGAGGCGACGCAGAACCAACCGAACGCGACGATTTCGGACCACCCGGCTTGCTCACGCCCCACCCGGTCGCACAACGCGACGCAGCCCGCCCGCACCGAGCGACCGTCGAACCCGGATCGATCGACCGCCGCTGGGAGCTGAACCGCTGCCCGAGGCGACGCCGGTGACGCTGTTGACCAGGTAGGCGCCGAACACTGCCACGGCGCTGCCGACAAGCGCGATCGACTCGACGCTCTCGCCTCGGATCGCGATCCCGAGCACGATCGACACACCGGGAATCAGATAGGTCGTCGACGATGCCCTGGTGCTGCCGAATCGCCCGGCGTTGGACGCCATCACCACATAGGCGACGCCGGTGCCCAAGACACCCAACACGGCGAGCGCCACAGCACTACCCCACTCGAACGTCGAGTCGGAGATCGCTGCGAGACCGAACGGGGTCGTCAGAACGAATGCGATCCCCAACGCGCGCCCGATCACCGGCAGCGAACCCAACTGCCGCTGAATCGGTCCGGCGAGATTGAGTGCGATGCCGTAGCACACCAGCGCCGAGAGAACCATGACGACACCGGTTGCGCTCGATGACCCCTGCGACAATGACGGGACTGCGATCAGCACGACCCCGGCCAGTCCAATCCCAAGTCCGAGTAGTTGGCGACCCGGAGGCAATCCGCGAACGATCATCGCAGCGATGATCGCTGTGAAGATCGGGTTGGCGCCGTTGAGCATGCCTGTGACGCTCGATGACACACGCTGCTCGGCGAGCGGAAACAACGACAACGGCACGGCCATCCATACGACAGCGAGGACCCCAATTCGCGACCACGAAGAGGATGGAATCGGGCGACGGGTGGCGGGAACGGAAATCACCACGCAGAATCCGAAGCCGATCCGCAGCCACGTGATCAGATACGGCGAGAACGAGTCGAGCCCTTCGGCGATCAAGTAGAAACTCGATCCCCAGATCAGGCCGGGGATAGCGAGCATCACCCAGTCCCTCGGAGCGAGCTTCACGTGCTCGGGGGCGAGCGGAGGAGCGACCTCGACCGGTTCGGTGGGTGACGACATGTGCGCAGCACCCTATGCGGCGAGAACGGATGCGCCATGATGGCTTCATGACGAACGGTGATCCTCCCGGGTTTCGGACCCGCGCCGTGCACGCCGGCGGCCGACCAGATCCGACAACGGGTGCACGCGCAGTACCGATCTACCAGACATCGTCGTACGTGTTCGCCGACACCGATGAGGCGGCCAACCTGTTTGCGCTGCAGACCTACGGCCACATCTACAGCCGGATGTCGAACCCGACGGTCGCCGCCTTCGAAGAAAGGGTGGCCTCGCTGGAGGGCGGCCTCGGAGCGATCGGCACGTCGAGCGGGCAATCGGCCGAGTTCCTCACCTTGGCGGCGCTCGCCGGCCAGGGCGACCACATCGTCGCCAGCGCCCAGTTGTATGGCGGCACGCGGACCCTGATGGAGGTCACGCTGGCCCGGTTCGGGGTCGAAACCAGCTTCCTGTCCGAGCCGGAAGCCGACGCAGTGGCGGCGGCGATCAGGCCGGCCACCAAAGCGATCTATGTCGAGACGATCGCCAATCCGTCCGGGATGATTCCCGACTTCGCCGGTCTCGCCGACGTCGCACGCGCCCACGGGCTCCCGCTGATCGTCGACTCGACGATGGCGACCCCATTCCTGTGCCGGCCGCTCGAGCATGGCGCCGACATCGTGCTGCATTCGGTGACCAAGTTTATCGGTGGCCACGGCACCTCGCTCGGCGGGGCGATCATCGAGTCCGGCCGGTTCCCGTGGGACAACGGGCGTTTCCCGTTGATGACCGAGTCGATGCCGGCCTACGGCGGCCTCAGCTGGTGGGGCAACTTCGCCGAGTACGGTTTTCTGACCAGGGTCCGTTCGGAACAGCTTCGCGATGTCGGAGCGACGATGACCCCGTTCAACGCATTCCTGTTCCTGATGGGGCTCGAGACATTGGCGCTTCGGATGCGACAGCACGTCGAGAACGCGTTCGAGGTCGCCCAATTCCTCACCGAGCACCCGCTCGTCGAGTGGGTGCGTTACAGCGGTCTCCCCGACTCACAGTGGTACGAGCGGGCCCAGCGTTACATGCCAGACGGTCCCGGCGCTGTGTTCGCGTTCGGCGTCAAGGGAGGGCGCCGGACCGGTGCTCGGTTTATCGAAAGTGTTCGCCTGGCATCGCACCTCGCCAACATCGGCGACGCCCGTACGTTGGTGATCCATCCTGGCTCGACAACCCACCAACAGCTCTCCGACGAAGCGCTAGAGGCGGGCGGAATCAGCCCGGACCTGGTGCGGATCTCGGTCGGGCTGGAGGATGCGGCCGACATCTGCTCAGATCTCGACCAGGCGCTCTCCGCGTCCCAGGCAGGTCGATGATGGCGATCCTCGAACGAGCTTCGGAGCGGCTGGCGCTGATGCAACGCACACGCTCGGTGGCGATCATCGGCATGTCGGCCAATCCCAGCCGCGCCAGCCATTTTGTCGCCACGTATCTGACCGGCAGGACCGATTGGCGGTTGTACTACGTCAACCCCCGCGAGACCGAGATACTCGGGCAGCATGTCTACGGGTCGCTCGCCGATCTGCCAGAGCCACCCGACATGGTCGACGTGTTTCGCCGCATCGAGGATCTCCCATCGGTGGTTCAGGATTCGATCGATGTCGGAGCGACAGCGGTGTGGTTCCAGCTCGGGCTGATCCACGAACAGGCCGCAGCAGACGCTTCGACGGCAGGTCTCGATGTCGTACAGAACCGCTGCTTGAAGATCGAGCACGCCCGTTTCGCCGGCGGTTTGCATTGTGCCGGTTTCGTGACAGGCGTAATCGACAATCGGCGTTCCCGCCTGGTTTGAGATTCCCGGCGGCGCCGATGAAACGGCGTGGTGATTCCCTTCGTCCCGGCTAGCTTGCCCCGGACACCACTCCGTCACGGCTGAATCTCTCAATTGTTTCTTCGAGGTAGCCAAGTTCACGTAACACTGCTTGCGTATCGGCACCGATCGGACGAGGAGGGTGCGATACGCGGCTCGGGGTTCGGCTGAATCTCGGGGCCGGGGCGGGTTGGGTGACACCCCCTACCTTGATGTACACGTCACGTTCCGCGTTCGCGTGATAGCGCGGGGCTTCCTCGATATCTAGTACGGGGGCAAAGCAGACATCCGTTCCTTCCATGATCTTGCACCATTCATCTCTGGTCTTCTTGCGAAACACATGGTTGAGTTCGGCGCGCAGCTCGGGCCATCGGATCTGGCTGTGTTGGTCAGCGAACTGCTCGGGGTCGACACCGGTCTTCTCGATCAGCATTGCGTAGAATTGGGGTTCTATGGAGCCGACGCAGACGTACTCACCGTCTGCGCACTCGTAGGTGTTGTAGAAGTGTGCTCCGCCGTCCAGCATGTTCGACTCGCGTCGCGTGTGGTCCCAATCGCCTCGGGCGAGCATGCCGTGCTGGAGCCACATGAGCTGTGCCGTCCCGTCGACCATGGACGCGTCGATTACCTGACCTGTCCCTGAAATGCTTGCTTCGAGTAGCGCGGCGAGGATTCCGCCCCACAGAAGCATTCCGCCCCCAGCCATATCGCCAAGCAAGTTTAGGGCTGGCATGGGACGGCCGACGCGTTCGCCAACCGCGTGAAGCGCTCCGGTGATAGCGATGTAGTTGATGTCGTGACCTGACGCGTGAGCCAGCGGACCAGTTTGACCCCAGCCAGTCATCCTGCCGTACACCAGCCGTGGGTTGCGATCTAGGCATGTATCGGGACCGATGCCCATGCGTTCACATACCCCCGGCCGGTATGGGTCAATGAAGACGTCGGCAGTTTCGATCAGGTCGAGAAGGAGGTCGATCCCGGTCGGGTTCTTGAGATTGATCACGACCGACCGTTTGCCGCGGAAGCTGATGTCATCATCTCCTAGGGGGTTCCATGACCCGTGACGCTCGACGCGGATCACGTCTGCTCCCATGTCAGCGAGCATCATTGATGCCATCGGTGCTGGACCGAGCCCTGAGAGTTCGACGATGCGGATACCGACAAGCGGTCCCGAACGTTCTCCACAGGTATCGGGACTCGGAGGGGTCGTTGGTTTGGTCGTCATTTGCGTGCCTTCAGGTTGGCGAGTTGGCTGAGGAGTTAACTAAGCGAGCGTTCGCTTGGCATGGTACCGTAAGCCAATCGCTTGTGTGATCAAGAATGTGGCCGGTGTGAAAGGGCCCGACTCCTAGGAGGGTGCGAATGAACGTCACCGAGAAGATGCGTCTGTCGGCACGATTTCATCGTGACAAGCTCGCGGTAGTTGCCGGCGGGCGTCGACTCACCTACGACGAGGTCTGGCAGCGCGGTGTCAGGATGGCAAACGCTCTGATCTCGCTCGGGCTTGAACCGGGGGACCGGGTCGGTTCGCTCGAAGACAACTCCCTCGAAGCAGTCGACTTCTTCCTCGGGGCCGCAATTGCAAACCTGGTGCGTGTCCCGCTCTATGCGCGAAATGCGCAAGCATCACACGAGCACATGCTTGCTCATACCGGGTGCCGAGCAGTCGTGGTGAGTGAGCAGTACGCGCCAGAACTTGAGGGCTTCACCGAAACGATCCCGTCCTTGGAACACATCGTTGTTCGCAATGTCGACGGATATGAGGAGTGGTTGGCATCGCACTCCGACGTTGACCCGATGACTCGGGTCGAGGCCGACGATGGCTTCATGATCCGCCATACGGCGGGTACCACGGGCAAGTCGAAAGGTGTCCTTTTCACTCACTGGCAATGGCTGGCGGTTGGTCGAGACTGGTTTTTCCCGCAGCCGCCAATCGAGGTCGGCGATGTGTGCATGCATCTGGCACCTATCTCGCATGCGTCTGGCTATCAGTTTGTTCCGATCTTCATCATGGGAGGCGTAAACCTGGTTGTTGAGAACTTCACCTCCGAGTCAGCACTCGATCTCATGGGGACCGAACGAGTTGCGTACTGCTTCCTTGCTCCCACGATGGTGGGTGATGCGTTGCAGAGTCCAGGGCTGGAAGACCGCGACTTCAGCTCTCTGAAGGTACTCTTGATCGGTGCCGCGCCAATCGCGGTTCCTGTGTTGAAGCGGGCATATGATGTCTGGGGGGACACCTTGTGTCAGTTGTATGGCCAGACCGAAGGGGCGCCTGGACTCATCACTATGGCACGCGACTGGATCGCTGATGTACCCGGGTCAGAACCCTTGAAATCTCTGGGAAAGGTCCACCCATACGTCGACTTGGAGATCCGCGACCCGGATACCTATGAGGAGTTGCCCTACGGAAAGCAGGGCGAAATATGCATGAGGATCGACGGGATGATGACTGGCTACTGGGGTGGGGACACACAAGGTGGTTCCAAACTCGTCGATGGCTGGCTCCACACGAACGACATGGGTTACATGGACGAGAACGGATACGTGTATCTGCACGACCGTAAAGACGATATGATCATCTCTGGCGGTTTTAATATCTGGCCGATGGAGCTCGAGAATGTTGCTGCAGCTCACCCTGCGGTGCTGGAAGTAGTCGTCATCGCTGTGGCAAACGAACGATTCGGGCAGTCCCCATACATGATCTGCTATGTCAATGATCGTGAAGCAGTCACCGAACAGGAACTGATCACAATGTGTGCTGACGAGCTCGGTTCCTACAAGAAGCCGATCGCCGTCGAGTTGCGAACGGAACCACTTCAACGAACACCAGTTGGAAAGATCAGCCGCAAGCTGATCCGCGAATCGTATCTCGATCGTTCGTTCTGATGGTGGTCGGTGCCGCCGTTCGGCAGCTCGCCCTTCAACACAGCTACCTCGCAAGAGCGAAATCACATCAAGGAGCCGAACATGGCGGATGACCAGAGAGACGTCGGGCACGCATACAGGGAGACACTTGAACGGTACGAGACCTGGTCAGGACACGAACTCAAGGCCGTATATGGGCCAGACGACATCGCCGATCTCGATTACGATCGAGACCTGGGTGATCCGGGGGAATACCCCTACACACGGGGGATCTACCCCAACATGTACCGCGGTCGGCTATGGAGCCGACGCCAACTCTGTGGGTTCGGGTCGCCCGCTGCCACGAATGACCGGATTCACTACCTGATTGATACAGGCGAGAATGCTGTCAACGTTGCATTCGACATTCCGACAAATTCGGGAGTTGATAGCGATCATCCGTTGGCAATCGGTGATGTAGGACTACAAGGTGTACCCGTCTCAACGATCCAAGACATGGATGAGATACTCGAAGGCATCCCGCTCGACAAAGTCTCGGTCAATCTGAGCACGGTCGGTGTCACAATGATCATGGCCTACTACCTGGTCGCTGCCAAGCGTCGAGGAATTGATGTTTCTGAGCTGCGAGGTACGATCCTCAACGACACCATTGGCGATACTTTCTGCGGTTACAAGCGTTCCTTCGTTCCTCCCGATCTTGGGCTCAAGCTGTCAGTTGACTGCATCGAGTACTGCTTTGAACGATCACCCAAATGGAACCCGCTGTCTGTGGATGGGTACAACATTCGCGAGAATGGTGTCAATGCGGCCCAAGAGATCGCCTTCACATTCGCTATTGCCAAGGAATATCTCAACGAAGGCATCCGCCGCGGAATCAATATCGATGATCTTGCGCCTCGGATCACCTTTACCGCCAGCGTTGAGATGGACTTCTTTGAAGAGATAGCCAAGCTCCGTGCCGCTAGGAGGCTGTGGGCGCGATTGATCCATGATGAATACGGAGGACGTGATCCCAAGTCGCTCAAGTACAAGTACCACGTGCACACCGCCGGCTCGTCCTTGACCCGTCAACAGCCCCTTAACAATGTTGCTCGGGTGACGATCGAGGCACTCGCCGGAATTCTGAGCGGCGCCCAGTCTCTGCATACCTGCTCCTATGACGAGAACATTGGGCTGCCCACCGAGGAGTCGGTCGAACTCGCTGTACGTACTCAGGAGATCCTGGCGTACGAGAGTCGCGTTTGTAACGTTGCCGACCCATTGGCCGGTTCGTACTTTGTCGAGAGCGAGACGGATCGGATGGAGGCCGAGATCAGTTCGGTACTGGCCGAGATCGACAAGCAAGGTGGCATGATTGCGGCGCAAGCTTCTGGTTGGGCCGACAACATCATCAACTCCGAGGCACTGAAGATTCACAAGCAGATCGAGTCTGGCGAGCGAATCGTTGTTGGTGTCAACAGGGGCATCGGCGAACGCGAGGAAGATTTGAAGATGACGGCGCACGAAGTGTCGACCTCAGACATTCAGCGCCACATCAACCGGCTTAAGGACTTTCGCTCCAAGAGAGACATGATCCAGCTCGAGCCTGCGCTGCTGAAGCTTCGTAGCCAGGCAGCTGCCAAAGACATCAATCTGTTCCCCGCTGCGATGGACGCAATCGAACTAGGCGCAACCCTTGGCGAGATCAACGGAAACATACGCCTGGGGTTCGGTTACACCTATGACGATCTTGGCGTTGTAGAGCCGTCATTCTGAGCCGAAAGAGACTCCCTTGATCGCTAGAACGACTGCAGTTCCGCAACGAATCTTGCTGGCCAAGCTTGGCTTTGATGGGCATGACCGAGGCGTCAAGATCCTGGCAACCTTGTTCCGGGAAGCCGGACACGATGTGATCTATCTAGGCAAATACCTCACCGTAGAGGCCGTAGTGAACGCGGCGCTTGAAGAGGACGTCGACTTCGTTGGCCTGAGCTTCTTGGGCGGTGCCCATGTTGTTCACTCAGCTGCATTCGTCGAGGCAATGAGGCAATGTGGACTCGACCATGTCCGGCTCATCGTCGGCGGCGTCATTCCCCGCAAGGACTTCTCAGTACTCCAAGAACTGGGTATCGAGGGCATCTTCGATGCCAACACGCCTAGCGCCGACATCCTCCGGTTCATCGACGAGCATGCGAGGGAGCAGACCACCACGTAGCGAGTTACAAACTCGACGCGCAGCAGGTCGCACTCGTCGTCGGCACAGCGGGTACCCAATGGTGGGGTGTCAGTAGCATGAGCGCCATGGCTGCAGAGATTGAGCAAGGCACACCTAGGACGCTCATTAACAGGAGCAGCGATCTGCTCAATGCGGCAGCCGTGCTATTCGCCTCCCAGGGTTATCACCGCACAACTATCCGCGACATCACGTCGGCGATCGGGATGACGTCGGGGTCCTCCTACTACCACTTCTCCTCGAAGGCCGAGATCCTGCTAGCGGTCTACGAAGAAGGCATTAGCAGCGTCCGAAGGTCGGTCGAAACCGCGCTGGCAGAAGCCAACAATCTTGAACCGTGGGGTCAGCTGGAAGCAGCCCTAACCGGCCATATCGCGGCCGTGCTCGACGAAAGCTCCTACGCCCGCACGATCATCGCGGTGCTTCCTGGGGATGTGCCCGAGCTTCGCGCTGAACTGACAGAGTTGCGCGATGCCTATGAGACGCAGTGGCGAGAGCTTGTCGAGGCGCTCGAGACGCCGCTTGACACTGACTTGTTGCGTTTGTTCTTGATCGGCGCAGCAAACAGCACCCAGGTTTGGTTCAGGGAGGGCGGTGCTGGTGTTGTTGAGATTGCTCGCTTTATCGTCGACGTCCTACGACTTCCTCTGGAGAACACCGCAGGAACGAACCTGTGACGCTTTCACCTACCAAACCCGTGGAGGACCTGACGCTCAGAGTTCTCGCCGCGTGCGTCG
>Ga0255048_10001570_pt1 | contig 15646 bp, 10 predicted proteins | sample JV7_2_2_MG_FD_183619 | JGI IMG/M metagenome (GOLD analysis project Ga0255048, IMG submission 183619) | Seawater microbial communities from Jervis Inlet, British Columbia, Canada - JV7_2_2 | ecosystem: Environmental > Aquatic > Marine > Inlet | place: Canada: British Columbia | collected 2016-10-06
CAGCGATCCGGCGGTGGCGGCTGCCGACGGATACAACGTCGACGGGATGTACGGCACCTCTTTCCACGCCTCCAACGCCGCCTACAAGTCCGACGATCACATCTTCGATCCGGAGAGGCCCGAGACCTTGGTCTATGCAGTCGGCAGCGACGGACCCGTACTGCTGGGTGCAATGTTCGAGATGGACGGGTTGCGCGACGCTGGTCCCGCACCAGGCGGTCCGCTCACCGTATGGCACGCCCACGACCACATCTGCTTCTCGCTCACCCCGCCCGCTCTGGCCGGCCTGGTGTCACCCTTTGGGGGGTGCCCGCTTGGTTCGATCGCCATCCCGATGACCGGCGAGATGCTCCACGTGTGGACGCTGCCCGGTGTGGAAGAGCCGTTTGGCGACATAGACGAGGACTGGCTGAACGAGTACCTGGCCGGGTAGGTCGAGCATCAGGAGCTTTCAGATCGAATCAAGCCAATCCGAGCTTCTCCATAAGTGCGTCGGCTCCGGCTTCCGCCATCCACGCCTGGGTACGAACCCTCATCGCCTCGGCTCGATCACGGTCACCGAGACCCTCGGCGATACGCACCGCATCGGCGCTAGCGAAGGTGGCCTCGACCACGGCACCCAAGCCGGCCAACTCGGTCGCACTGGGCTCGATTGCTTCGACCGCCGCCACGGGGTCGTCTTGCTCGACGAGGAGTGCCTCGACGACTGCGATCAGTGCCCGGGGTCGCGGCATGTCGAACCTCCGCAACTCGGGGAGCAGGACTCCAATCCGTTCGAGTTCGTCGGCCCGACGTAACAGCCACACCACTAGAGGCCAGACATCCAGCAGGAATCGGGTACCACCGGAGCGGTCAACCACCCGGCGCGCAAACTCGACCGCATCCGACTCACTGCCGAGCATCACATGGACCCAAGCCGCAGTGTCATACACCGGGACGATCGCCTGCATGTCCTCTAGGACTTCAGCCTCTGCGACGAGAGCTTCGATACGCTGGATCGCCTCGGGTTCCGCTTCACCACGAGCAGCGACGATGCCGATCCTGAAGCTGCGGTTTCCCCCCTCAAGGTAGGCAACCAGCTCTGGCATGGCGAGCACAGCATCGAGCTGCTCGATTGCATCGTCCCACCGACCGGCTTGGAACAGATCAGCAGCCAGCGAGCCGCGCAGGAACTGTTCTACTCCCAGGGTCCGTCGCTGCAGGGAAACCTCTAATCCACGGTTGTGAACCGGCAGCGCCTCATTCGGGCCCCATCCGGTCCGCAGCTGCTCACCCAGGTTGAGATAGCCGCTGCCGATCGGCATCGATTCATCGGCCTCGATAGCCATCCGCAGCACCTGACGAAACACCTCTACAGCCTCAGGATCACCCGAGTCGAACCGGCTCCCGCCCTCGGCAGAGAGCAATCGCCGCCGCGCCAGCAAATCACCATGGACCTCGACGATTGGGCGCACCCGGGCCACATGGTCGAGCGCCTCTTGCATCGAGTCGCCCCTGAGCCACAACCGTCCTGCCTGCTGGGAGTAAACGGCGGCCAGAGCCCGGCCCGGCGGGTGCTGTTCGAGCCGAGCTGCCGCCTCGTCGAGCAGCCTTTGTGCCTCACCTGGATCACCTGCTACCCAGAGGTAACCCGAAAGCAACGCAGAGGCTCGGCCCCAGCCCTCGATGTCACCCGTCCGATCAAACTCCTCACGCGCTTCCAAGATCGTCTTGGTTCCGGCATCGGTCAGTCCAAGATCGAAATACACCTCGCCGAGGTCGAACAGAATGCTGGCCCTACGATCGTCGCCATCCGGCGTCAACTGCAGAGCCGCTTCCAAATGAGAGCTTTGCGCGCTTAGGTCGAGCTGACCCGCCTGTTCTGCAGCGCGTCGATGGGAGTTGATCGCCGCCTCCACGTACGAGGTGACATCTGCCAAATCAGTGGCCGTCGCCAGCCGCAGCGCCTCGGCATCGTGATGCGCAATCACCTCCGCGCGGTCCGCCACTCGATCACCCGCCATCCGCTCTAGCCAGCGCCCGGTCCGCTGGTGTCGATCTGCTCGGATGGCGCGTGGCGATTGGCTGTAGGCGACGTCGCGAACCACTGAGTGGGTAAAGGCATACTCGATCTCGCCGGCAACCGTTGAAGACCTCTCCCGTCGAATCAACTCGCGTCGGGCCAGCTCACCAAGACTCTCTTCGATCTGCTCAGCATCATCGAGCAGGTCCGCCACCGCTCCGGCCCAGAAGGATTTCCCGATCGTTGAGGCTGCCTGGATGGCGGTCTTGGTTTCGGCATCGAGCAGGTCGATACGAGACGCGACAACCGCCTGGACGGTGTCGGGGATTGCCAGATCGCCGCTGTCGGATGAGCGATCGCGGAACATACGGACGAACTCTTGAGCCCACAATGGATTGCCCCCGGATCGGTCGAGGATCATCTGGCGGGTCTCCGCATCGAGATCCGCATCGGCCAGCAGTTCGTCAAGGAGTTCCCGGGTGGCACCGGCATCCAACGGTTCGAGCCGGATTGTCATCGCATTGCGTTGACCGGCACCCCACGTGGGATGAGCCTCGAAGAAGTCGGGGCGGGCAGTGCAGACCAACAGCAGAGGGATGCCGCGGGCGGCCTCCGAAATGTCGGCCAAGAACTCGACGAGGTTGGGATCGGCCCAGTGCAAATCCTCGACGATGATCACCGTCGGACGCTGCTCACCCAACGCAGCCACATAGCGGTGCCACGCCGCAAAGCGTTCGGCCCGGTCGACGCTTCCCTCCTGGTCCGATCCGACCAGCGGCGCCAGCCGCCCCACTACCCAGGACCGCTCATCGGGGTCAACAAACAACGGCTCGAGAGATGCGCCGAGCTTGCCCAGTGCAGTACCCGGGGTGTCGGTTTCGAAGATGCCTGCCTCGGCCTTTACGGCCTCACCGAGCGCCCAATAGGTGATGCCCTCTCCGTACGGCAAGCAGCGGCCCTGCCTCCAGCGGATGAGGTCGGGAAGATCGTTGATGTGACGACGCAGTTCGCGAACCAGGCGCGACTTCCCCACACCCGGTTCGCCGGCGATCGTGACTATTTGGCTGGCTCGATCGGCAACTGCTCGGGTAAAGGATTCGACGAGCAGGGACAGCTCGGAAGAGCGTCCGACCAGGGTGGCACCGTCGTCTTCGAGATCGGCCCCGAGCCGAGCGACCGGTTCGATCGCCACCCAAACCGGGATCGGCTCACCCTTTCCCTTGACGGCGACCGGTGGGCGCTCCTCATAATGAATGGCTCGCCGGGTAGATCGATGCGTGGCGTCGTCGACCAGGACCGTCCCAGGCTCGGCTTCTCCCTGAAGACGAGAAGCGGTGTTGACGACATCGCCGATCAAGCCCTCCCGGTCCGTCGTCGCTCCATCGACCAGCACCATCGCCTCACCCGTACCCACCGCGACGCGGGCTCGCATCCCACCTGAATCGGCCAGGGCATCTATCTGTTCTTGGATCTGGAGACCGGCGCGGACTGCGCGTTCTGCATCGTCTTCGTGAACGGCGGGTGCACCAAATACGGCGAGCACACCATCGCCCATCAGCTTCTCGATCCGACCGCCATACCCCTCCACGACCTCGCGCAGTGCGGTGTGGAAAGGCTGCACCCGCCGGCGCACGTCCTCCGGATCGGCCCCGTCGCTCGACGCGGTAAACCCAACGAGATCGGCAAAGAGGACCGAGATGACCTTGCGTTCTTCGCCGGAATGCTCGACGTGTTCACCCGCCGCGCTGTCGATGGAGGCACCACACGAGGGGCAGAAACGAGCGTCGTCGGGAAGCACCGTGCCGCAAGTGACACAGCGCTGTTGGAGTCCCGAGCCGCAATTGGCACAGAACTTGTCTCCAGCGTTGGTCGTAGATCCACACGAGGGGCAAGACACGGCGGGGATTGTATGGAACGAGCCGCCCCCATGCAGACCGCGTGGTCGGGGCTTCAGGCGAAATCCGGAAGAAGCTCGCGACGTGCTAAACCTTTAAGTGATGCCCAACTCGGATCTACCAATCGTCGACGACCGTCTTGCTTGGCGGCTAGACGTTGCAGAAGCCGATCTCGCCGTACTCGAATCGCTCACCGCACAACAGAGGTGGGATGGCCCGCTCATCACGAGCATGCCCCGCACCGGATCAACGCTGCTCGGCACTCTGTTTTTGTTGCTGCGCGATGCTGATGGCCAACACGTATTCGATCGATACGTTCACGAGCCCGTCGCCCCAGTCTTCTGGCAGGACCAACCGGTGTCGAGCATCCCCGAATTCGTGGGACACCTATCACCTGGAGACATAATCCAGGAAAGCGCCTACCAATTCGGTTCGAAAGAAATCGCCCGTTGGTTTCTGCACAACGCTCGCCAACCGGTCGCATTCGTCATGCGCCACCCGCAACTGGCGTGGCCTTCGCGCTGGCGGATCATGCTGCGCGAGTGGCTGGCAACCCACCCGGACTCTCCCGACGCAAGCCGCTGGCATGCTTCGTTCGAAGCAAACGACTTCACCGAGATCGGCGACATACTCACCACGAAGGTGACTCAGCCCGACAACGGGTCGTACTCTTTCCTGAGCCTGATCAACCTGTGCCGCGACGACGGCATCGACTTCGTAATCGTCGACAACGCCCGCTTCCGTGCCGACCCCGATGGAATCCTCGCGAAGATGTGTAGTCGGTGGGGCCATGAGTACGACGATGCCATGACCAGCTGGGACGATCTCGCAGAGGCCAAGCCACGGGTGGCGATGAGCGAACTCGCGGCCGGACCCGAGTACGACTGGTACTACGCCCGAACCCTTGAGAGCACCAACGGGATCATCCGCACCGATCGGGAGCCAGTCCCATTGGATAGGTTTCCAGCGATTCTGCGTGGCAAGTCGACCGACCACCTCACCATCGACACGGCCGTCGAGTGGTACGAAACGCTGCTCGCCCTCCCCGAAACCATTCGCTAACCGCTACGAGCCCCTGCCAAGGACTCAAGCACCGACGGCGCTTTCGAGAATAGCCAAGCCACCCGGCACGTCGGCACCAAGACAGACCCGCACCACCCGACGTCCGCTATCGACCAAGGCGCGATAGTCGCCGTCCGCCTGGGCGGCAACAAGCGAGCCAAAGTCGTACTCGGTGGTCGGCACGTCCAGCCGCGGCGAGAAGTGGTCCACGATCTGAAGGAACACCCCTTGGTTGGCTCCTCCTTTGTGCAGTTGGCCCGTCGAATGGAGAAAACGCGGCCCGAATCCCACTGTGGTCGCAACCCGGAAACGATCGCGTACCGAGTGGCGAATTCGTTGCAGCACAGCCTCCGCCTCGATGGTGGGAGCCACAAACGCCTGGATGGCAAAGAAGTCACCTTTGCCGAGCAGGCCCAACAGTGATCCCACGGTCACCGTCAACGCTTCGCCGTCCTCAGCCCCCGTTTCCGCGATCTCCTCGCTCTCGAGTGCCCCCGCCATGGCGTCACTGGCAAGTTGCTTGGCGAGTTGAACGTTCGGTTGATTGAAAGGGTGGACATGCAAGACCGCGCTCGCCGCCGCAACGGCCACCTCAGCGCGGAACATCTCCGCCGACAGGTCTTCGAGCCTGTCGACGACAATCCGCACTACGGGGTGGCCGGCGTCGGCAAGTGCGTTCAACGCAGCCACCTGATCTCCATCCTCATCGCCCGCAAAGGCAAGGTAGACAAAGACCCGATCATCACCATATGCGTCCGGTGGACCGAGCGTCTCACCGGCAATCGGAACGATTCCGACGCCGTTCTTGCCCGTGCTCTCGGCAACGAGTTGTTCGAGCCAATCAGGCAGAGCCGATAACGATGCCGACGTGACATAGGTGGCTTTGTCACGTCCCGTCAGAGCCAAGTGCCCCAGTGCGGCACCAAGTCGGGCACCGGGATTGCTCTCGGCGGGAAGTGCCGAAGCTTCCGCCATTCGAAGCGCCTGATCCAACAGGCCCTCCACATCGGCGCCGATGAGCGCAGCCGGGACAAGCCCAAAGTGGGTCAGTGCCGAGTATCTGCCACCGACGTCTGGAGTGGCTTCAAAGACCTTGCGGAAGCCACGCTCCTTGCCCAGGCCGACCAGGGATGTCCCCGGATCGGTGATAGCGACGAAATGGCGTCCGGGATCATCGACTGCGGCTGCCACCCGGGCCCAGAAGAACTCGAGAAACGAGAGGGGCTCGATGGTCGAGCCCGATTTGGAGGCGACAATGAACAGAGTTGTCGTCGGATCGATTGAATCAGCGAGAGATTGCACTGCCGCCGGGTGAGTGCTGTCGAACACAACAAGTTTGGGGTGCCCGTCAGCGACGCCGAGCGTCCTACGAAAGACGTCGGGTGCCAGGCTGGAGCCACCCATCCCCAGCACTACGACATCGGTGATCCCGTCGGCCTTTGCCTCATCGACGAACCAGCGGATGTCCTCTAGTTCGGAGTGCATCGATCTGGGCAGAGTCAGCCACCCCAGCCGATCAACGATCTCGGGCTCATCCTCATCAATCCACACGGTGGGGTCCTTGTCCCACATCCGGGCGACCAAACCGTCCTCGGTCCACTGTGCAACGATGTTCTTGACGGCATCTGCGTGATCGCCAAGCGACATTGCCTGCACATCGACGGTCGAAGCCAAGAGGTGCTTCGACTTGAGTTCGATGGTCGCCAGCATCGTCTCGAACGCCTTGGCGAACGAGGCAACGCCGTCGACCTGGAGTTGATCTGTAATCGCCTCGAAGTCGACTCCCACCTTGCCGAGTCCCTCAATGGCGGCCGCAGCCTCATCCACCCGCTCGACAACGGCATCGGGGCGGGCCACGCCGTGGTCTATGAAGGCGTCGAGAGTGGCCGGGGGAACGGTGTTTACGGTGTTGTCCCCCACCAACTCCTCTATATACATGACGTCTCTGTATGCAGGGTCTTTGGTGCTGGTCGAGGCCCACAGCACCCTCTGTGGCTTGGCACCCTTTGCCTCCAGGTCGGCAAATTCGGCACCCTCGAATAGCTCCTGGTAGCGGCGGTAGGCGAGCTTGGAATTGGCGATGGCAGCACTACCCCTCAGCGCTGCGGCCTCCTCCGAGCCGACCTCATCGAGCGCACTGTCCGTCGCAGAATCGACCCGGCTCACGAAGAAAGAGGCGACCGAAGCGATCGCAGCCGGGTCGGCAGCTCGATTGAGTCCCCGGATATACGCTTGGGCAACGTCCTCGTAGTGCTGCATCGAGAACATCAGCGTCACATTGACGTTGATTCCCTCGGAAATCAGCTCCTCTACTGCCGAGATACCGGCCGCGGTCGCCGGAACCTTGATCATCAGGTTGGGCCGGTCCACAGCCGCCCAGAGGCGACGGGCATCACGGATGGTTCCCTCGGCATCGTGAGCCAATGTCGGAGAGACCTCCAGGCTGACAAACCCATCGGCTCCTGCGGAGGAGTCGTAGACGGCTCGAAGGACATCCGCGGCCTCCTGGATGTCGACCACGGCCACAGCCTCAAAGAGGTCCGACGGCATGCAATCGGGGTCGGCATCCAGCAACGCCAGCAAGGCGGTGTCGTATTCATCACTGCCGCCAATTGCCTTTTCGAAGATCGAGGGGTTGCTGGTCACGCCGCGCACGCCCTCTTCGACAAGAGCCGCCAGCTCACCACGGCGCGTGAAGTCACGGCGGATGTAATCGATCCAGACCGACTGGCCATGGCTGCCGAGCGCTTCAACCGGTTTCATTTGCATGTGCCTTCTGTGGGTGCAGGAGTCCAACATACGCCACGTCCGGATGCTCCGATCGAGTTGGCTATCGTGCCCAGGTGTTCCGGAGTGAATTCTGAACCGGCGTGTCGCCGTACCTCTGTGGGTTCTTGCAATGCTGGCGGTAGCGTGTGGTGGCGGATCCTCTGACGGTGTCTTTGGTTCGCCGGGGAACCAGGGGTCGGCGACCTCCGGTGGAGACGGCCAGCCGGGACCGGGCGCCTCACCGACCACAACCCCTGAGCCCGAGTACGAGGATGCCTTCGACTTCATCGCTCAGTACGAATGGTCCGGCACACCGGCACAGCCAACCACCTCGGTCGGCTCAACCGACATCGCCACCGCCACTGCGATAGCCGCCGAACTCGTCGCGGGTGGCATCGATCTCACCGGCCTCGAACTCTGGGTATTCGACGTCGTGGGCAGCGACGACCGTTTGCTGGTGGTCGAAGCAGGGGCGACGGCGGCAGGCTTCGGAGAGGATCCAGAAGGCGGCGACCTGATCGAGGCGCTGGCCGCATCGCCGACCACTCAGGAAGCCGGGCTGACAAGGCTGGTCATCAACTACCACGACGTGGACGATGAGGGAGAATTCGTTCTGACGATGACCCTGCCGATGGAAGTACTCCTCGGTGAAGTAGACGAGGAAGCCGACTTCAGCCAGTTCCTCGATCTTCAAGTAGTCCGCGTTGATCCCTCACCTCCAGCCGCTGCCCCCTCGACGTCGACGGACACATCCGTCACACCCACCCCCTTGCCGACTGGTGTTCCACTCATCTCAGATTCGTTCGATGGGCCGACCACAGCGACCCCGCTATTCGGACCAGGCGTGATGACGAGCACGATCAATAGCGCCGATCAGCTCGAGATGATCGGACTGACGACAGGGGTCATCCCCTCGATGTACCCGCTTTCTATTCCCGCGGCGGTAGAGATCACGTTCGACCTCCACCCACAACCGCTCGATCCAGGTTCCTCATTCGGCGCAGTGGTTCTTTCAGAGGATCCGTCCGATGGAGCGCTCGACCACTACGTAGGTGTATTTGCGTTCCCCGGCGACTCACGCCTCGTCGTACTCCCCTGGAACGCGGCAACCGGTGGTTGGGGCACCGATCTGTCGGTCGCCATCCCATCCGAAGCCGGGTTCGGTTCCAATCAGTTCCACACTATGCGCCTGGTCCTGGCGGACGGCGGGATCGACGTGTTCATAAACGAAGTGTTCGTCACCACTTGGAACGGGGCAACACCGGTCACTACCGGCTACTGGGGTCCGGTAATCGTCGGTGCGACCAGCGGTGACGCAATGCTGGTGGACAACGTGCTGGTGGAGGAATCAGGATGAGACGAATCCGACACATTTCCATCGTCATGACTGCTGTAATCCTGTTCGGGAGCGCCTGCGCCGCCGGCGACATTGACCTCGACCTGGCTCTCGATGAGATCGGCGCAACCGACATGTCGGAGTCCGACGACCCGGGAATCCGGGCGGCTGGCGAGACGTGGGTAGAGGTCCTCAGCGCCCGCGAGGCCGAAGATAACCACGCTCGGGCACTGGCCACCCTTGATCCGGATGCCGCTCACCAGGCAGCGGTCTTGCGCCCCAACGATCCCCGGTATCCGATGACCGAGGCCGTACTGCTGCAGGCGAACGACAGAGGCGGCACCGCTCAATCGTGGATGTCTTTCGGCTCGGCGCTGGACCTTATTGCAGCCGAGCAGGAACAAAAGGCCGCCCAACAGGGCAAGCCCAAACCGTCCCCGACTGAGTTGCGAAGGATCTACAACGAAAGGTATCTGGACGCCGCGGAAGCCGCGATCCGAGCCTCCACAAATGGGGAAGTTCGCGATCGGATAATCAAGGAATACTGCGCTGGGATCAACGAAAAGTACGTCAAGGCTCATACCGACGAGTTTCCCCTTGAGGTTGCCGAATACCTTGCCTGGGAAGCCGATCGATCCCTTTGCCCCAACGCCTCCGGGTGACCAGGTGCACAGATCACGAGTGCCGATAGTGTTCGCGCATGCGCCGGACCGTGCTCCCCGTGCTCGTGGTGGTGCTCACAAACGCATGCTCTAGCGGGCTCGGCATCGAGCCGACGTCTCGTTCGGTGGTAACGGCCGCACCCTCGCCCAGCATCACCATCCTCGGCCCTACAGCAGCCCCACGCCTCGGGTTGACTGAAGAACCGGTAGCCGTCCCCAACACAATCGCACTCCCCGCGACATCTGACCCCACCACCCCCACCGCGACCCCTCCGAAGGAGGAAGGCACATTCCCGGCAAGGGCCACGGTGATCCCTCGCGGCACCGAACCCGAGCCGGGAACGGTGACCCTGACTTTCGACGACGGTCCTTTCGACGAGTGGACCGAGATCATCCTTGAGGTGTTGGCGGCACACGGTGTGACCGCCACCTTCTTCATCAGCACCTACCGACTCCCCCAGGTCGCCCATCTCATTCCCGAGATGGTGGCGGCTGGCCACAGCGTGCAGAGCCACAGCGACCACCACGATGATCTCACCGAGATGTCGGAAGAAAAGATTCGCACCGAGCTGTCGACATCGATCGACAAGCTGGTCGAAGCCGGTGCCCCCCGCCCCACGTGCCTTCGACCGCCCTACGGAGCAACCAGCGACCTGGTGAATCGAGTTGCCGGCGAACTTGGCCTCGAAGTCGTCGGATGGTCGCTCAACACGCTCGACTACTCACTCCAAGACGCCGATCGTGTCATCGACACCACCCTGACCCACATCCATCAGGGCGACACCGTATTGATGCACGACCAGTGGGCGCCGATCTGGGAAACAGCCCTGCCGGTCGTCATCGCCGGGTTGCGCGACCGCGGAATCGGGTTCACCCCGATCTGCGTCGCTGAGCCACGGGATTGAAGGGCGGCCCCCTCTCACTCGCCTCAGGCCAAGCCAACCTCGCCTAAGCGCTCTTTACGCACCGAGCCCTATACCTCTTGGTGGCACTCTTGAGCACCCAAGCGCCATCCTCGTCTTCGAAACTGGGCGTGGCGTCCTTGCCCTTGGGCCACGAGAACAGCACGCACTTGCAGCCGGATGCGCATTTCTCATCCGGATCCTTGGGAACGGCTCTCACGGTGTTCTTATTGTTGAGCTGCTTACCTTTTTCGACCTTGCACGTGCGAGCCGCGCAGATGCTCCAAGTATTGCCCTTATCGTCGGTGAATACTCCGGCCTTCATCACTGAGGCGTTGTTGAACGCCATCATCAGCCCGGCCCCCAAGAGCAACGCAACGAAGATCGCGATCAGGAAGAGCCACCACGGCACACCACCGTCAGAGACGATCGAGACTCGCGTGTCATCGACGATCTCCTCGGCCTCAGTCGTGGTCGCACCCTCGGTAGTCGTCACCGCTTCCGTAGTTGTTGCGGCCTCGGTCGTCGTAACCGCCTCGGTCGTGGTCGGTGCGACGGTCGTGGTGGGTGGCGGCTGAGTCGTGGTCGTAGTCGTGGTGGGTGGCGGCGGCTCCTCGACCTGATAGTCAAAGGTGGTGAAATAGTTACTCGGGAAGCCACTGATATCCAGTGGGTGCATGCCCGGCGGCATCAGCTCATCGATCGTAAGACTTACCGTGAAACTTCCTTCGTCGTCGACAAAGGTGACCACCTCGGTACCCCCGAAGAAGACCGTTATCTCGTCTCCGGGTGTGTGGCCGTCGCCGAAGATCGTTATCTCGGTGCCGGGAGGAGCCGACCCCGGTGTCACTCCGACTGCCTGTGCAAAGCCCACCGAAATCGACAGCGCGACTGAAACCAGAATCAAGCCGAATGCGAGCAGCACGCGGCGCCCGTGACGAACCATCACCGAACCCCCTCGGTTGTGAAGTCGGAAACCATAGACGCTGGGCCGGCGCCAGTCCTTTTCCACGGTCCCCGCCCTAGCCGGCCAACCCGATCCCGGCCTCGATGGCGTTGAGGTTCGCGGTCTCGAACGGGCCCGCCGCTGCAGCCCGTACCGCATCGCTGGGAACCAGGTCGGTCAGGATCGCGGCAACGGTCAACAACACCAGCGACAACTGCACCTTGGGGATGCGGCCCTCCCAGGCCTTTGGATCAACTACGACGAGCCGGGCCTCGGTCTCCACATCGGCGAATTCGGGCAGGGTGACGACCAGTTGTTGAGGACCCATCGCCGCCAGCATGCCACCGACCTTCTTTAGGCCGTCCTCCGACACCAGAACTAGCAGGTCGGGAACGTCGATCGCCACCGGTGGTATCTCGACCGGGCTGAGGATCACCGAGGTGACGCTGTGGCCGGTCTTTACCGTCACCGGGTAGTCGCCGCGAAGTGTTGCCCACAACCCCGAGCGCATTCCGGCCTCAGCCACCAATCGGGCCGCCGAGCGCACCTTGGCCCCGGCCGAACCCGCCACCACGATCGACAGTGACGACTCGAGCTCTGACTTCAACTCGACTGGAATTGTCACCGGAACGCGCCTCTCCCCTAGGTCCGCTGCCGCCTCTTGATACGCCGCCGAGTACTCGATCACGTCCCGCTCATACAGCACGCCCTGCTCGAAACCGAGTCGCTCGATCGTCGTGTCGAGCCCCTTACGACCCAGCTTGTTCATCGGCACGAAGTAGGCGGTGCACAGCTCCCAGATGTCGAGCAGGGCAAACCCCGGATGCCGGATGGCATCGACCATTCGCTCTGCCAGGTCTTTGTCGAACGAGGTCCCACGGTGGACATACCCGGCACCGTTTACGCCGACGGTGGCGCAGATGTCGAGCGGGTGCTCGAGGTTGCCACCGGGTGTCGTCGACGTGACCGAACCCTCCGGTGTGGTTGTGGAGTGCTGCCCGCCGGTCATCCCAAAGTTGAGGTTGTTGAAGACGAGGACGGTGATCCCGGCGTTGCGGCGGGCTGCATTGATGAGGTGAGTACCGCCGATCCCGGTCCCGCCGTCGCCCATGATCACCACCACCGTCAGCTCGGGTCGGGCCAGCTTGATGCCGGTCGCATAGGTGATGGAGCGCCCGTGCAGCCCGTGGAACGCCGAGGTCTTGAAGTACTGGTCGGACAATCCGGCGCACCCGATATCGGAGACGATCACGACCTCTGCCGGGTCGAGTTCCATCACCCCCAACGCCTCGTTGAGGGTGTCGAGGATGCTTCCATGACCACAACCGGGACAGAACGGATAGGGGGTGTCGTTGCGGAAGCTGTCGAGTGGGGTGATGGTCACGCTCACCGGGCCACCTCCAGGATCTGCTCTGGTGAGATGAGATCGCCATCGATCCGCTCGATCCCGACGACCTCACGATCGCCGGCGATCCGTTCGATCTCCCTCCGGTACAGACCGGGGTTCAGCTCGGGTACCACGACCCGGGTGACTCCCTCCATCGCCGCGCCCAGAGCTGTCTCCGGAATCGGCCACAGGCTCTGCACCACTGCGCCCGACATCGCTTCCCCGGCAGCCCGCGCCGCGGTCACTGCCGCACGGACTGCCCCGCCGGTTACCCCGTACCCGACGATCAGGGTCGTCGCCTTCTTTTCGACATCGGTCTCGACGAGTTCGATCACGTCGCGATGGTCCTCGATCTTGGCTATGAGATGCCGGTTCAAAGCGTCGATCGTCGGACCGTCCTTGGTCAGATACGCCTCCTGGTTGTGGGTAGACCCGGTAAAGCGCACCGGCTCGCCCCGCCCGTATTCATGGAGCGGGAACACCTCGCTGCGAGGCTCGTAGGTGTAGGGCGGTCCGCCCGAACCGGTGCTGCGCTCCACGGCCGAAACCTCCGGATAGGCAGCCATATCGACCGTGGTCAGCGACATGGCGAGTTCCTTGTCGGTGACGAGAAACACCGGGCAGCGGAAGCGCTCGGCAAGTTCGAACGCCTTCGCCGTGAGCCAGTAGGACTCGGCCACGGTCGAGGGGGCGAGAGCAATGATCGGATAGCCGCCACCGGTACCCCAGCGTACGAACTGGACGTCGCCCTGAGCGACGGTGGTCGCCGCCCCGGTAGACGGCCCCAGCCTTTGCACGTCGACGATGACCAGGGGGACCTCCCCCATGATGGCAAGACCGATGTTCTCGGAGTAGAGACTGATTCCCGGCCCACTGGTGGCGGTCATGGCCCGCGCCCCAGCAAGAGTGGCGCCGATACACATGCCGATAGAGGCGATCTCGTCCTCCCCCTGCACTGCTACGCCACCGGTCTTGGGGAGTTCACGCATCATCTGCATCAAGATCGCACTTGCAGGCGTGATCGGATACCCGGCAAAGAACGAGCAACCAGCGTCGAGCGCCCCGCGCACTATCGCGGTTGCTCCGTCGATGAACTCGCGCACGGGCCTCCCTCCTCGTAATGCAGACAGTGTGCGCAGCCGTCGTGAGCCGGACTAGGGGCTTATGGCGGCCTGGATTCGATTACGCAACCGGCGGCACCTAGATTTCCGACTCGATCTGTCCGAGGAGTCCCACCGTGATCACCCCCATCGTTCGCGCAGAAGGGGTCGTAAAACACTTCGACGAGGTAAAGGCACTCGACGGCGTCGACATCGAGTTCGAGAAAGGGATCATCTACGGCTTGCTTGGCCCCAACGGTGCGGGCAAGACCACCCTGATCAGGGTGCTCACGACGTTGCTTCGCCCGGATTCGGGCACCGCCATGGTGGCCGGCATCGATGTACTGCGCGATCCGGTCGCCGCCCGCACCCGCCTCGGTCTGGCCGGTCAATTCGCCGCAGTCGACGACTACCTCACGGGGCGCGAGAACGTCGAGATGGTCGGTCGGCTCTATCGCCTTGGGTCCACCAAGGCTCGAGACCGTGCCGCAGAAGTTCTGGACAAGATCGGGCTAAGCGATTCGGCCGATCGGCCGGTGCGGACCTACTCAGGAGGGATGCGGCGCCGACTCGACCTTGCGGCCTCGATCGTGGGTCGTCCCGATGTCTTGTTTCTCGACGAGCCGACCACCGGCATCGACCCCCGCAGCCGGATCGACATTTGGGACCTCATCACCGATCTGGTCGCCGGAGGCACCACGATCCTGCTGACCACCCAGTATCTCGATGAGGCCGACCAACTTGCGGCCAGGGTCGGCGTGATCGACCAGGGCAAGGTCATCGCCGAAGGCACACCCACCCAACTAAAGGACCAACTGGGCGGGTCGGTGGTAGAGCTCACCGTGGCCGACGCCGATCGAGACAACACGATGGCTGCGCTCGCAACAGTCAACGAATACGAGCCTACATTTGAGCCATCATCGAAGAAGATATCGCTCACGGCGCCCAACGGACCCACCACCCTCACCCGGGTCGTGCGCAGGCTCGACGAGGTCCAGATCGCTCCGGAGGACATCGCACTGCGTCAGCCGACGCTCGATGACGTGTTCCTCTCGATCACGGGTCATACCGCTGAGGAAACAGTTGTTGAACCAGCCGGGGCAACCCGAGGGCGCCGATCGAGGAGGTCGCGATGACCGCAGCCACATCGAGGGTCACGCTTGCCGAGGCGGTGGCGGACACCATGGTCATCACCCGCCGCAACCTGCTGCGCAACCTCCGACTCCCTCAGCTACTTGTGTTTGCAACGGTGCAGCCCGTGATGTTCCTGCTGCTGTTCAACTACGTGTTCGGCGGCGCCATCGGTGCCGCCATCCCCGCCGCAGCCGCCGGCAAGTACATCAACTGGCTCGTGCCCGGCCTGCTGATTCAGGTGGCCGCATTTGGTGCCGGTCAGACTGCCCTGGGCCTCACCGAGGACCTCAACAAGGGTGTTATCGACCGCTTCCGCTCTCTGCCCATGGCTCGCTCGGCGGTACTGGCAGGCAGAACGATCTCTGATCTGATCCGCAACGGTTTTGTGATCACCCTGATGTTGTCGGTGGGCCTCCTCATCGGATTCCGCTGGCAGACGAGCCTGTGGGGA
>Ga0255048_10001572_pt1 | contig 15627 bp, 30 predicted proteins | sample JV7_2_2_MG_FD_183619 | JGI IMG/M metagenome (GOLD analysis project Ga0255048, IMG submission 183619) | Seawater microbial communities from Jervis Inlet, British Columbia, Canada - JV7_2_2 | ecosystem: Environmental > Aquatic > Marine > Inlet | place: Canada: British Columbia | collected 2016-10-06
AGTAGCTGCGATTACTTTACCTGATACACTGTGGTCAGCAGCAACTACAACGTCACCAACACGGAAAGTGTCAACTGGTGCAGGAGGAGTTCCCTGTGGCTGAAGTGTAAGAACAAGTGTGTTACCAGCGATTGCGCCAGCAGCTACTTGAGCAATAACGTGTCCACGACCCATTACTGATTTCTCGTACTTGTCAGTGTCGAACTGCTTTCCGCCTCCGAAAGGTAGATTCAAAATGTTAACGATCATTCCGAACTTGTTGTAACCCCCTGAGAGGTCATATACATTTCGGAAATCGTTACGGTCAGAAAGTGACCGAATGGTCAAGTTTTCTGCTACGTTTAAAGGGCTATTTTGTGCCATTTTAGATTTTTTTTAGTTTTTTATTAAAGTGTAATGTTCCCTCCATTTACACCCCTCCTGCCTGCGGCATCGCCTCTTGCCTTTAGGTATGCGTTGTGATCATTAGATTTGCCTCCTACTTTTGTGGTTTTTAAACCCGTTCTTTTCGGTGCAGCCCTTTTGATAAACTCTGCCTTTTGACCTTTAACCTTGCCTTGGTGAACTTTATTCTGAAGGACATCCTTCTTGTATAAGTCCCACGCAGCGAAGTCAAACATCTTATTGACATTTACAGTACCGTCTTGGTTGACGAAACCTATTTTTCCTGAGACTACGTGGTCGTGAATAGCTTTGGTCATGTCTTCGGTAAGATTTAAACCGTAATAACCCTTACCCTTCATCGAATTAGTAAGCCCCACAAATTGCTCGTGATTCTGTTTCTGTATCTGTTGCATTCTCTTTTGTTGCTCGGCAGACTGTTCGTTAGCCTCAAATGCAACATTCTTGATTCTTGACTCTTGCTCAGATTTCATCTCTGCTCGCATCTTACGAGTTTCAATTTTTTTCTGAACAGGAGAAAGGTCATCGAACCTATCCATCTCATACTCAATTTCTTCCTCTGTTAGGTCAAGATTTTTAATGCCCATCTCGTACACCTTCTTGTCAGACATGGCATCATAGTCCTTGTCTAACTCAAAAGACTTTAAGTACTCTCGGAAGTTACCGTTGCCAGACTGCTTAAACTTTAAGTAGCCATCGATAAGAGGGTCGCTCAATACAGCCTCTGCCTGTGAAACCTTCTGCTCCATCTCTTGAAGCTTTTGGCTCTCAGTAACTGTAGGTTCTTCTTTGGTAGGCTCATTGTTAAAAGAGAAAGGGTCTTTCAAGATTGACTCTTGCTTAGAATCTTCGTTCTCTTGCAGTACAATGTCCCAAGCGTCTTCATCGGAAAGTTCGGAGTTGCCCTCACGCTCTTTCACAGAGTCGATTCTTTTCAAGTCTTCAATTGCCTGAGATTTTTTACTCTCAAGCGTCTTTGACTTCATTTCCTCAATCTGCTCGGAGAGTTCGTCCTCTTCCTTGCCTGGATTGTCCTCCATGAGCTTTGAGATAATGGATTGCTCCTCATCCTCCTCAAGAGATACATCTACATCATAATTCAAAGAACCCTGATCCTTTTCTTCTTCAGTGTTCACATTATTGTCATTTAAGACAACATCTTCGTTCGTTTCTTCCATTTTACAAAGTTATATATAATTTATTGATTTACAACATTATGCACTCTGACCGTCCATTCCTTGCTGTTGACGCTGCTGTTCCCCTGCAATTTGAGCCTCTTGGTCAATAGCAGGCTGCATCGCTCTCTGGCGTAGATTAGCCTCTTCTCTTGCGTTCCTGCCGCCCTCTGCCATCTGCTGCTGTTGCATAGCGAATTGTCGTTGCTTCTCAGCCTCCGCCTGTTGCTGTAGCATAGCCATCTGCTGCTCCTGCTTTTGCTGCATCTTGCGCTTCTTGATTTTCATGGTCATCTTATCCTTCAGCTCAGTATATGTACGTGCAGTCTCAAGTTCGATGTAGTCATCCCAATCGAAGCCTGTCTTGTCTGCGTTCTGAGCCATAGCCTGTGCAACGGTAAGTAGTCTCTGTCTTGACTGCTCATCGATAACGTCCTCAACGTCAACTTTGACCATCATATCCTCCAACTGAAACTCTGTCGTATTTTTAAAGAACTTAATAGCATCCTCGGACAGCATTACTTCAGCAGCCTCCTCACCGTCCATATCCATCAACATAATCTTAGCCTTGTTAAGTATATACTGCAATAGATACGTGTAGTAGGTCATAAAGCCATCGTAGTATGTTGCCATGCCTAATTGGTTCTGACTGATAGACTGCTGTTGAGATCCGTAACCTACATAGCTTGTCAACTGCCCCATAGAAACCTTTGATGCGTTGATAATCTCTTTCATCATTCGCTCCTTCTCCTGAATCAACTGTGTGTAACGAATTACGTTTTGGTCAAGCGTCATATCGACAGTCTCAACCATTCTCTGTCCGTCAAGTACGTTAGGGTCTTCCCCGTCCGATCCGTCTGTAACGTGCATACCGTACTTCTTCAAGTTGGCTACAAGTTCACGTACAGTGTCTCCCTCCCCAAGCTTGTGTCCGTTAATAAGGTAAACCTTACCAAGGTCTTTACCGATGTTCTGACGTATCTTGTACTCGTATGCGTCTATATCGTCCTGTAGCTTCTTCATCCTGTCAACGACAGAGCGATTCATCCCCATCATCATATTAGGAATAAATGTACGGACAGGTAGCATTGGTCTGCTTGGGTTCATAGAGTCATACACTACGTTGTAGTCCTGACCGTAATCCGTAATAATAGCATTGCCTATGACTGTGGCTCTGTCTATTCTTAGGTAACTGTAACGCTCTGAGTCATTTCCGTGTATTGGAGTTACATCCTTACCACCTTTCTTGCCCTTCTTGACCTTCTTGTCATCTGGAACCTCTGTAATCCAAAACCCCGTAACGACAGCAACCTGTCTGTAGTTTCTTCCGTCAGGTCCTCCCCACCAATTAAACCCAATATCAGAACCACTTGAACTGTTGTAGTGATTAAGTAGTTCAAATCCAGCACCAGGCTCAGTAATAGATAAGTCTTTAACTAGCTCTCGCTCTTCATCAGTAAGGTCGTATCGGTAGTAAATCTCTTCGGGTGTCATAAACGATACCCAACCCACGAACTCAGCCTTTTCATTGTAGTCTGAGTCGTTACTAAAGTCAACAATAAGATTGTAAGGGGGGATAACCTCCGTGTAAGGTCTTCCATGCATCTCGTCTACATACACTCCGCAGTATCTTCCCACAGCGCAGTCAGTAAAGGCTCTCATCATCTGGTCTTTCAGCCTATTTCTATTAACTATGTCATTCAGAAGGTCAAGCCCGTACTCCTCCATCTCATCGATAGGGGACTTCATAACCTTCTCTACAGCCTCGTCCATATCGATATCGTTACCGATACCCTCTGGGAAGAAACCCATACCGTACTTCTCTTGAGCGTTGTTGAAAAACTCAGCAAGATTCTTCTTGAGTTTAATCATCTGAACTCTCTCCATCTTCTTGGAGATTTTGGAAGGCTCTAGGCTTTCTATCGCTACCTTGGTAGAGTTAAGTACCTTTCTTATGCCTCCACGCATATACTCTACAAGTTCGTATATCTGCTCGCCCTTTACGTATGGAGCAGGTAGTTCGCCACCCTTATCGTCCTCTGTTAGGTATGCGAAGTTAAAGTTCTCCTGCGTACCCATGAAGTATCGGTAGTTGTTGATTATCTGGTCAACTGGAGATGACTCAGCCCATCTTTTCACGCTTCTCTTGCCCTCGTTCTTTACCTCGTCTACGTTTGAGGCTATGTTGTAGTTCGTAGATATAAACCTTACATTTTGAGCGTACCAGTTCTCAATAGATCCGTACTCCTCCTCTATCTTCTTTTTATCAAAAAAGCTGTCAGGTCTATCGTAAACTATTTCAGTGTTGTGACTGTTGTCCAGTATCATCTGTTATGAATTTTAAAGCGGCTAAAGGAAGTTCAAATACCCTTCCATCAATGTGTCTTATTACTATTGCGTAAGTGTTTAATCCGTTATTTATATCTCCTCTATAACCAATCGCAAGGAACTCACCTGTCTTGTCGTTACCATCCCTACCAATCCACCTCACACTTCTTCCCTTGGCGTTCTTGTGTTCCATGTATTTACGCTATTTCTATCGGGTAATTCTCCACCGTTTTCAAATATCGGTATTTTTTGCCACTTTGTCACCCTACGACCTGATTCATCGGTAGTTATGTAGCTTACCTCTTTGTATTTTACTGATACTTTCTTGTTGGATTTCTTATACTCATCCCTATCGTACAGTTCGCAAGACACAAGTGCATCCAAAAGGTCGGTGTTATTTACGTGGAAGTCAGGAAGCTGATTTATTATCTCAAGCATCCATATCTTATCTGAGTGAGTTCTTAGATACTCAAAGAAGAAATTATATATAGTATCCCTATTCCATCTGTCCTTGTGGAATCCTTTAGCAGCCTTCCTGTCAAATGACTTAGCACCCGTTATAATAGGCTGACTCGCAAGGTAAGCCCACGCACCCCCCTGCCTATACTGGTCGATAAGAACCCTTCCCTCGTTACGCTCAATCATATTCTTACAGTCGTTGTAGTAACGCTGTAGCATCATAGTCTCTTGATATATGGTAATAGGGTCGTTGGTTCTTCGCTGATAGTAGGCAACGTATTCTTGTGTGCTTGGACGTTTTACTATCGTGGAATGAACAGAACGCTTGCCTGAACTTAACGCCTTCTTAGTGTCCATGCCGTCTGTGTCTACCATCGGAATAGGGTCAGTTCCTGCCCTATACTCCTCTCCGTGAACGGGATGCTCAAGGATGGTAAACATACCCTTTGGATTAGCTAATGCTACAACCCTTCCTCCCTGCTCTACTAGGTCGTAGGTATTTACTGGTCTTGGGGTTGCTATTATTCTTTTCTTCTGTGCGTTTATCTTTGGTAGAATATCTTCGGGGATGATACCAACATTATTCATCTCAAAGATGTCGTTAATCTCTGTTGGGTATGACTTTATAAAGCCAATTAAATCCCTCTTGTCCTCTGACCTATCAAGGTACTCTCTACGCTTGGATATCCATTCAGCGGCTCCCTCTTTATCGTCCCATCCGTTCGGACAGAAGTTGTAAAGCCTACCTGTTTGTTTTCCGTTTTCATCGTACTCTGGCGCACGGCTAACGCCTCTTGTTCCAGGGATGAATACAGTCCTGACATTCATCTCGGATGCGTTCTTCCACATTAACTCAGCCTCCTTGATACCATCGTCAGAGACAATACCAGCAGAGCCACCAAATACAACAGGGGCTATCTTTTCAAAGTCATCCTGAAGACAGGCTTGTATTGACTGACGTACCTCGGATGCATAATCGTGCAAGAACAGCTCATCGATAAATGCGTGGTTGGCTCTTTCAGATTCAAAGTTAGCCGCATCTTTCCTGCTGTCAGATGTCTGTCTTGCAAGAATGTTTGAGTTATTTCCAGATGTAAGACCTGTATTGTCCTTTATGTCGATGGTCATATAACCAGTAAGACGTTGAGACTTCTTCTCTGGTCTTATCCAATCGTCAAGACCTGCGTAAGCTACGGCAAGCTTTTCGTTGAATAGCTTCTCCGTCTTACTTCTATTGTTTGATGTTAGAAGTGATGTCGAACCTGGCTCAGTCATAGCCTTCCACAACGGAACGCCAGCACCAAATAAAGCTGAAAGACCTATACCCCTTCTCTTGTATATGCAGATATCTAGCCCAAGCCTTGTAGCCTCGTAGTACTCGTCAATAACAAACTCATCTACCTCTCTCCACCACGGTAGAATAAGGTTACCTCTCGGCTGCTTAATCTTAACCTGAGTTAGGTAGAAGTAGTGAAGTCCCTTTAGACCTGCGTGTCCTTCTACCCATCTCTCCTGCTCTTGCAGCCACCACTTTGCTTCTTCAGCTTTCGACATACCCTTAGGCTTGCCTTCGTAAACAAACTTTGGTGGCTTTGGTTTGCCGTTTATGATTATTTCAGGACCCTTCCCTTTGGTCATTAATATTGTTCTTTGTTACAAAAATAGGTATTTGATTTAACATAAGTATTTTATAAGTTAGCCAAATGAATAAAAAACCATCCGACTTCGTTAAGTCTTCATACGATAACAACAATAGCCTAGCCATTGACATGGTTAGTGAATTTCTTGTTAATAAAGGGTTCTCTATTGTAGATAAAGAAGAAGACTATTGGATAGACATAGAGGCAGAGAGGGGTGGAGAGACTATCCTGTTTGAGGCTGAAGTAAAGACTCGTGTAAGATTTACCAGTAGAGACTCATTCCCTTTTAAAACTGTATCCTTTTTATCTAGAAAGTCAAAGTGGAAAGAAACACCCTTTTGGTATGTTATTGTATGCCCAGACACTAAGTACGCAATATTCGCAAAGTCGGAAGACATATTCAAGGATAAATATATCGAAAACATAAACGTGAACACATCCGATAGAAAAGGTATGGATAAGTTCTATAGAGTCCCTAAGTCAGTCTGCATATTCAAAAAGATAGCGTAATTTTTACGTTGTTATTTTTATTATCTTTGTCGTGTTCCTTTCTCCTTCCTTGGGGTAGTGCTTTCGGGTACTGCCCCTTTGTTTTTTAAAAATGTTTATATTAGCGGAATGGAACAAAGACCAAGATTAAAGGGGAACAGATTAGCAGCGTTTGAGAATATTACCAAGGATGAGAACAGGGTGTTGGTTATAGGGGACCTGCACGAGCCGTTCTGCCTCAAAGGATATCTTCGATTCTGTAAAGAAACATACGCAAAGTACAACTGCAACAAGGTGGTTTTTATTGGTGATATTATAGATAATCACTATTCAAGCTATCACGAGACTGATTCGGACGGAATGGGCGGTAAGGCAGAGCTTGACTTAGCTATTAAAAAGGTTAGTAAATGGTACAAGGCGTTTCCGAACGCTGATGTCACGCTGGGTAACCACGACAGAATAATAATACGTAAAGCGCAGACCTCAAACATACCAAGCAAATGGATTAAAGAGTTTGGCGAGGTGTTAGAGACTCCAAAGTGGAATTTCGTTACTGAAGTATATTTTGATGACGTTAGATACATCCACGGAGACAAGAGTAGCAACGCAAGGACAGCCACAAAGCGAGATATGGTTTCAACGGTGTCGGGTCACTTCCATACTCAAATGTATGTGGAATGGTTCTTTGGTAAGTTCGCTGCATTGTTTGCCATGCAGGTGGGCTGTGGGATAGACTCTAAAAGTTACGCTATGGGGTATATGCAAGGAGGGAAGAAGGAGGCTATCGCTTGCGGTGTTGTAATCGGTGGTCACACAGCGTTTAATGTTAAGATGGATTTATAATTTATTATTTTTTAATCATGGAAATCAAAGTCAACTCAAAAAAAAAGAAGATCGTAATCAAATACGATGTAACGGAAGAGTCTAAGAAGATTCTATCTCACGCTCAGAATCTTGTAAACACTCTTCCTCACTATGCTGTGAAGATTCTTCCGTTTGTGAAGAGTAAGAAAGATAAAGAAAGTCAACCCTAACCCTATCTCCGTCTTTTATCATTACGATTCCATTCACGCAGTCTTCGGCTGATTCGTGCTTGGATACTCTTGCCCACATATTCTTTATTACACGCTTTAAGTCTGCTATAGACGGTGTTACGCCACCCCAATGAGCTTTTATGCTCTTATTTGACCTAATAATGTGCTTTACGTGCGAATAATCTATTGCTTCTATGAAAGCTTGTGCTATATTTGTCTCCATGAATGCAATATTACAAAAAAGTTTCCTTTGGATGACACCAGGGACTGTCTTTAGATTAAAGACGCACGAAGAAAGAGAGGATATTGAAATATTTGTCTGCGAAGAACTTGACGAAAACGGAAAAGAGTTCTGGCTCTCCAAAGGTTTTGTCCTTGGGGAGTTTGAACCCGACTATAAGCCGTTATGTTGGACTGAAGGTCTATTCCTGATCGTCTGACACACTCAAAGGGCTTTCTATCCAGTATACAGCGTTAGGCTCCTCTATAGGTCTTCCTGATGTCTTTCTGTACACTGAATTGTCTGACCCTAAGAATCCGTCAAAGCAACGCTTACCATCGCTCCACACAAGGGTTTTGTGTACGTCAGGACGGTTAAAATAGACCACGTTCCATGATTTCTTGTTCATATCTGTGTATTTTACAGTGCTAAGTTACTGAAAATAAGTCAACTATGAAATACTACGCTTCAGTAGACCTATCATTATTTCGTTGCTAGGGTATATCCTCATAGCCTTCTTATCACCGAACTCCCAGCTCTGATGGCACTCCAAACACAAAATATTTACATTTTCCTTATTGTGTCTAAGCCTTGGCTGCGAACCCTTAGACAAGATGTGCGAAAACATATATCGCTCCCACTTACCGCCTAAATCCTTGTCGCACTCCTCGCAGTAGTGAGGTCTTTCTGACCATATCTCCTTATAGAAGGATGTATCAAGGTCTATCTTCTCCTTTACGTTCTTAGACGGTCCAGGCTTCTTGTAAGACTTGGAGGCGCACCTCTTGCACCTTCCCTTGCTGAATATGTACTCCTCTTGACTACACTCCTTGCACGTTTTTTTCTTTCTAGGTATCATAATGTAAATATAAAAAAAAGCCCCAGCGGATAGCTAGGGCTTCTAAACATGATAAACAACAAAAACAAAAGCGATGAATACTTTCAACAAATTTAGACATTCAATTTAAGAATACAAAATAAAGTTTTATTAGCCTTTTTAATTCCAATACTCCCTCCTCCGTAGTAGCTGTAAACTGTAAGTCCTCATCGTAGACCTTTACAAATCCAAAGTCGTGCAGGAACATTATCTCCTCGTGATGCTCGTGATTCCAAACATCTAATCCAAACATAAGCTCCTTCAGTAAGGACATCTTCAACTCATCAGTCATCTCCTACATCGTAGTTTTTATAGTGTATGCTATACTTTCTGTCTTGCATCTTGGCTATAAACTTTTCCCTTGCCTCTACTGGGTCTTCCCCTGCCTTAATATATATAGTCGTGTTCCTATCGATTACAACACGCTGCAAATCGTTAAGGTTTGGAGAGCTTTTTTTAGAGACATCTATGGCGTTTTGCCTTAGCTCTCTTATCTCCTCGTTCCTTACTGCTCCTTCTTTTTTCATAATTCTAAAGTTAGTGTTTTGAAATAGTTTTATCAAATATGGCTGCAATGTAAAAACTATTCCTAAATTAGCAACCATATACTTGTGATATGGAAATAAGAAAAGCAAAAATAACCGAGGGGTATGAGATAGAGTCTTTGGTTCAGATATGCGCTGAAGATTCAGGTATGATGATGATAGACGCTGTAGACGCTCACGGTGCGATATCAAAGACAGTTATATCGCCTAGTTGCCACGTTTACGTAGCTGTAGACGAAGATGGAATAGTTGGTGTCGTTATGGGCTTTCAGGGAGCTATGTTTAGCAATCTACAGAACATGGAGGTGTCTATGTGTGTAAGTCCATACCGTAAAAGAGAAGGGATAGGGCATATGCTAATGAGCCACTTCCTACTAGAGCATGGTTGGCTTAATGTGTACGCAGAGGTAGTTAGTGACAACGAACCTATCATACAACTACTAACTAAGCTAAACTACAAGCTCGTATGCTCACTGCCTAAGTTTGTAAACACAAGAAGAGGATTCAGAGATAAAATGATATTTACATACAATGGATAAGCCGAAGAACTTTAAAGAATTAAAGCAAAGACTACTGCCGTTCATAAATTATGAACAGAGCATTCAGTTGAACAATGAGTCTAAAGTACAAAATGTAGGCAATATGATTAACTCTCACGTTAAGATACTTGAGGCTAACCCAGGGAACGCTGGATATATGCCGTACTACGACAGGCTTGTTGTACTTCTTACAGTTCTTGAAGCTGGCTGGGAATAGCGAACCTCTCAGGGTCTATACGCTTACACCTCTCAAGTATTAGGACAGATACCTTCTTAAATGCCATTCTCTCGGCAGGTGTAGTCTCTGTGCCTATCTCGGTATTAAGCCCAGCGTCAATCTCTAGCATGATATCTACCGCAGCCTTGATAGGTGATGTTGTTCCTGACGTAGCCAAGGCTCTCTTCAGATACTTAGCGGTATCAAGAACTTCCTCGTATGCGTGTTGAAGCCACTCCTCCTTGGAGTAGTCCTCTCTATCTACGGTTACACCGTACTCCTGCTTCCCCTTAATGTCTGAGGATACAAGGTCTTCGAATATCTGTCTACTTGTGTTGCTCTCCATTCTCCAAATATACCGTATCTTTGTTATATGGCAAAGCGTGACTACAAAAAAGAATACAAGAAGTTTCAATCATCTCCAATTGAGATAGCAAAACGTGCTGCTCGTAACAAGGCAAGAGCTGAAGAGAACGCTAAACGTAAAAAAAACGGCAAGCCAAAGCTACGTAAGGATGAACACGTTGCTCACGTTACTAAAAACGGCAAGACCACAACAAGGGTAAAGTCAGCAAAGAAAAATCTTGGGTCTAATAAAGATACTCCTGGAGACAAGAATACTAGGGGTAAGGGCTGTAAGAAAAACCAACCTAAGAGAAAGCGGAAGTAATCTTCTTAGATAGGTAGTCGTTCATAGCCGATAGCGCATCCTTTCCTTTTCCTAAATCGATGCTATCCCTTTCTGTAAGGTAATTGGATAAATCATCCTTATAAAAGGAATACCATGTATCGTCATATGGGTTATACGTGGCTAATACGCCATAGTAGTGCATTCTCTGTTTCTTTTTCATCTTACTTTGTTTAACCATTCAAATTCCTTTGTTCGCATTCCTGCATACATCACAGCTATAGAGTCAGCCATATGCTCTTGTTTCACTAAGGGAAACCCGTTTCTAATAAGCCAAGGAGCCTCTGGGTGCATATCGTACGCCCACTCAATCATCTCCTTCTTACTGGCGTTCTTTCTTCCTACACTAGCCATCTTAACCTCGTGCGGTGTTACCTCCAAGCATCTATCTGGCAATGAGCCTAACAGAAAGCAACTAACCCCGTAGTTCTTCATTCCGTTCGCACTCTGACTGCCGCTTGGTGTCTCTGCAAATATTACTTGTGGTTTGTAACGCTCTATAAAGTGCCTAGAACCCCTGTATAGGTCTACACACCTCTCAATAAGGTCTGACGCTGCTCTAATCTTCTTGTTAGGGTTCTTTTGGGTCGTTACGGTAACTGAGTCAATGACAATGAGCCTGTCATTAGAAAAATCAAAAGCCGTAAGACACGTATTACTTAAACTTGGGTCTATTGCTACTATTTTCATTACTTACAGTTGGGGTATGTACAGTTATCATTCAAGGTACAACTTTCACCCTCTCTTTTTACGTACTTGCACCTCTTTGGTTCTGTCTTCCAAAAATACTCGCACTTACCTTCGCTTATAGGGGGTTTCATGAAATATGATTGTCTAAATTCACTCGGTTTTGCAGTATGTCTGTAGCATATCTGTTTCAGTGGGCATCTCTCGCCCGAACACATTGTAATATCTGGCATTATAATTTGTCGTTTAGTAGAAACATCGGGCAGAGGCATGGTAGTTACGTGTGAACTTCCAAAGTGTGCTTGCCCTTTGTTTCATAGTTTCAGTTCGAGTTCTTGACCCGTTAGTGCGAAGTAGAGATTTTGAAGTTGGTGGACGTGTTCTATGTAAACAACCTTTCCAGTAATGTTTTCAATCCATAGCTCTGGTTTTCCTTTTGTTTTGTCACAGTTTATCTTCAACCATCCAAGAACATACATATCTTGATATGAGTCACTCTCAAACCCGAAACGCTTTAGCCACTCCTCTGTTAGGGGGATTGGTTTAACAATATTTGGATTGTTCTTAATGTCATCTAACTCATATCCAAATTCAACAGGATAAGCATTTCCATCTGAACGCTCCTCGTAATTCCATTTAACCCAATTACCTATACGTAGTTCGGTTGCTTTCATGGTTCTACGTCTTTATTTCTTACTGGTTCTTCTTTTGCTTTACCACATACCTGACATACTTTACCACCATTAAGGTAGTGCTTTCGCCAAACGTGGTTCTTACACCTTCTCTGTCGCATCAGCTTGACATTCTCGTCAGCCTTGCGGATAAACTCTTCAGCTTCTTCTCCTTCAAGGGTTGGTATGAACGCTGTAAATATGTTTTCCATAGATGAAGTCATAGGTTCGTATTCCCAAGGAATTAAACCTTCCTCAATCTGTTTTGTAATACTCGCATAGTATTTTTTTAATTCAGTATTGTTCGTGCAACTCAGCTTGTGAAAGCCATCCTTACCACATATTTCACATTTACTCATCTTGATTTAATTATTTCGTTACACTTCTCGTAATCCTCCACAGACTCGTAGTATCTCAACACTACATCTGGGTCTTCGTGGTTCTTGGGTAGGTAGAACACCTCCTGCTCCGCAAGCTTATCATAGTCTGTAGCACCTATCAATAGCTGGTAGGCGTTGTGGTATGACTCTTCAATCTCAGTCATCTTTGTTTTGGTTTACATAAAATAAAAACCTATTGTTATACCCAATAGTATTCCAGACCCCATACCTAAAAAATAACCACTTAAGAATGCATCCTGTTTTTCTTCTTTACTCATCTTCTTTGTTTTGGTTTAATGTTTTCAAGCCTTTCTATTGAATGTATAATCCTATCCAGCTTTCTAACTATCTTATCAGACTTCAACTTATGACCATTCAATTTTACAATCTTACTGCTCATCTTCTTTGTTTTGATTTAATAATTGCCTATGATAATCTTTCAACAATTCCTCAAGTATCAGAACACTTGCAGGTAGACTTTCCGATTGCATCAATAATTCAGCTATATCACTTAGCGTATATTCTTTATCTTCTTTGTTTTGGGTTATTTCTAAGAACTTCTCTATGTATTCTCTTTCGACTTTGCATAGTCCCCAATTCTCAACACACCTTTCAATATCTTCTATGGTGTATATCTTCTTTGGTTTCTCATACAATCCAAGTTCTTCGTCAGCCTCCATCATGTCAATTAGATTCTGCTTTTGTCTTGCCTTGAACTTCTCGTAGTTCTCATCTGCTTTCCTATTAAACTCTTCTGCTGATTCTCCTTTAAGTATCATTTTCTTTGTTTAATTTACTTATTGGCTCTAAATGTGTAAAGCCTAACTCTTTGTTAAGGTCAATATTATAGCCTTTCATTTTTCTAAACATCATTTCTGATAGTGTTTCATCTCCTAATTCTAAGCCACCAGTGTCATACAACTTTAAACTATCTAAGATAGACAACATACAAGCTGCCATATTATGTTTTTCTTCACTCATCTTCTTTGTTTTGGTTTAATGCTTCTTTGTTTAAACTGGCTAACATTAGTTTTAGTGAACTTCTAACTTCATCAATTGTATTCCCACTAACAGTAGCACCATTTTTAGTCCAACCATTAACATTATTATCTTCATCATAATAAACTTCATGGATTTGATACCAATCATCTTCCCCATCTTTTGATTTCATTACTCTATAATTCCAACTCATCTTCTTTGTTTTGGTTTAATTACTATTTGTATCTACTAAATCACTTATAATGCTTAATACTCTATACAAAAAGCAACCGTTATGTTTACTTTATTGCGTGTTATGTAAACCAATCAGTTTACAACTCACATCTTTGTGACTCACAATCTTATTACAACCATCCGTTAGTCAAGTATCTTCAAGGTTCCGTCAGCCTTCACTATGTACACACAGTTCGGGTTCTCAATAATCTTGGTCATCATACTCGCCATACTCTCAAGCATACCACCCTGCTTTACAAGGCTCTTAAAGAACCTGCGGTGCTTCCTCCCCTTCGGTGGGTAAACTTCAAAGCATCTCTCCAGTACTCTCTCTACGTGTTCTTTCGGTGCTATCATTAGTTTATGTAGTGTAAAAATATCGTATCCTTGGTCGTTCTGGCAATAAAATCCTCGTACTCCTCGTAGTCCTCACCGTCAGCCTGTGGGAAGGCTATGTGAAGCAACTCATGGACTATAGACTCCTCGTCCAATGGTATGTCGTGGTAAATGACAGCCTTCCTGCCGTCAAAGTCCCTCTCAATACCGACAAAGTAATCCTCTCCATTATACTCTATCTGCAAAGGATCAATACGCTCTGTACGTATATCCCAATCATCGACTCCAAGCCTCTCAGCCCAAGATTTAATTAATGGATTCATTCTACTAACTCTACCTGGTTATCTATTACAGACTCTAAAGCGTTCTGACACTCCTCCATGAGGTGGATTATATTAGTGTCGGTACTGCCCCCACCATAAGTAGAGTCTAAAAAATACTCAACCTCAGCTCCGAACATCTTGCCCTTTCTCTTTAGCTGCTGCTTGAAGTGATTACTACCCTTAAAATCATCCAGTGCCTCTACAAACGCCTGGGCGAAGACCATAGCCTTCAATGCTGTCTTGTGTTCTTTATTCATAGGTCTGATTTTAAAGTGTCGTACCTTCTGTCCTCTATAATCTGGTCGATGTCTACAGATACACCGATACCAATTGACTTACCGCCATTATCCATAGATGTAAATATCGGGTTCAAGTTGTGGTGGATCTTAGATTGCGAAGTGTCTCCCATCGCAAAGTCAATACTGACGTTATTGTCAACATCTTTTAGAAACTCTTTTAATTCTCCTACAGTCATTGCTTTAGTTTTTGTTTATAGGTGCAAGTAAGTAATTATTTCTCTAACGACAATGAGCCTGAAGAAAGTTTTTGACAGGGGGCTATATTTCTAGGTGGGGTGTGAGTATAGGTTGTGTATATGGGGGTGGCATATACATACTATAGCCAGTCCAAAATTCACAACAAAGTACCCCCCGTATCGCCTTGGGGTGGGGGTCAATTCTGAACTTAAACCTAATTCCAATCTACCTACTTCGACACACATCATTTTATATGTAGCTACCTGCTATGCTACCTTTATTTAAGTTCAGTAGCAATGGGTCAAACGTTCGTTCTACCTGTTGCTACTGTAAAGAAACCTGTGAACGTGGAAGGAAGGAAGGAAGGAAGGAAGGAAACGTAGTTGCTGGTGCAATTAAAACTCCACTTCATTACACGTAAACAAATAATACTTCACATCCATATACCTTTTTCCAGCATCAATTTAGATGCATAAGAACCTTAGGTTTAAGCCTTTAGTTAGTCTTAATTACTTATATTCATTTTAAGCCATATAACATTGTATCTAAAGCGTTTTCTGTTCTTATTGGTATCTATGTATTAAAACTTTTTTTGCGTTGAAATTAAGTTCAGGGCAACGTGTACCCTACTGTGTGTTTTTGTCTATTGTCTTCTATGTGACATTTACTATTTGCATTATACGTCAGGAGCGTTATCTTACGTGCGTGATACCTTATTACTATAATAGGGAACAACGTACACACGTAGATGTTTAGCTTGTTTTATTTCTAACGTGTTGATAATCAGCAACTTACAAGGCTATTTTCACTTTTGTCATTTAGCTGACATTCTACGTAAAACCTAATGCCGAACATTGCTCTCAGAAACAAACGGGGTGACCCACTAAAAAACAAATTATGGAAAACTTAATTAAACTTACCTGTAAACG
>Ga0255048_10001573_pt1 | contig 15617 bp, 17 predicted proteins | sample JV7_2_2_MG_FD_183619 | JGI IMG/M metagenome (GOLD analysis project Ga0255048, IMG submission 183619) | Seawater microbial communities from Jervis Inlet, British Columbia, Canada - JV7_2_2 | ecosystem: Environmental > Aquatic > Marine > Inlet | place: Canada: British Columbia | collected 2016-10-06
GAATTGATGAAGTCACAAGAGAACCCCTTCACAAGTGCCTTACACTTCTCTCCTATCAAATAGAGAAAGAGAAAGTTGAGAATGCCCAACTAAATAAAACACTAAGAAGATAATGGAAGAAGTAAAAGACGCTTTAAACAAATTTGCTAAGGGGGTTGTTATGCAGTCTCGCAAGAACCTCACTACAGGTAGACACAAAGCGTCTGGAGCATTGCACCGTTCAATTGATTACGAACTAAACGTTTCAAAGAATTCGTTTTCTATTGCCTTTTTAATGGAGGAATACGGACAGTATCAAGATAAAGGGGTAAGGGGTAAGCGATCAAGCCAACGCGCACCAAAATCACCATTTAGATTTGGAAGCGGCACAGGTAAAAAGGGTGGATTAACTCGCGGTATAGATAAATGGGTGCGGCAAAAGAATATCCAGTTCAAGGATAAACGAAGCGGACGGTTTTTATCGTATAAGAGTACCGCCTTTTTAATTAGTCGAAGTATTTACAATAAGGGAATTAAGCCTTCTATGTTCTTTACTAAACCATTTGAGAACGCATTCAAACGACTGCCAGACGAAGTGATTGAGAAGTTCGGTTTGGAGGTTGACGATTTTATGAAACACGCATTAAAAAACTTTAAATAATGGCACAAATAGTAAAGGTACGAAGCCCGTACATAGTTGAAATATTAGGAACGATCAACGATACAACAACCGTTGAAATATTCTTATGGAATGATCCTGCAAGCGTTCCAGTTAATCCTCAGTACACATTATCTAAGCCAATTAATTCCTCAGTGGTAACGCAAGCGAGTTACGATGTTGCGCCGTACATTCGCGAGTATATTACTCACACGGTTTACACAGAGATAAACGCGGACACAGCAGCACCCGTTGGTGAGTATTGTTATTGTAATATCAAGAGTTACAAAAACGGAGTACTTCAAACGGGTGGAGGAAGTTACACAGAAGAGTTGATTTGCTTCGATGGTTTCGGCTACTTTGCGGATGGACAAAACCCAGCACAAGAAAACGCAATGCTTACCGAGGGGACTTACTACGTTGAAAACTCAGGAAATACGGGTGGACTTTATTACACTACAGAACCGAGCGGAACATGGCAGGCTAAATGGACAGGACTCGAAAGCGGTGCGACTTCGATAATTACCATATCTAATACGGTCGGCTACGTTCCATACATTCCAACGGCTTTCAAATGGGAAAAGACAAAGCTAGAAATACTAGAATCAAGTGTTGTTCAATATACTTACACTTTTATCCCTATTTGTGAACCTAAATACACAACGATTAACTGTGATTTCGTTAACAAGTTTGGAGCATGGCAAAGGTTGGTTTTCTTCAAGGTTTCAAAGGATAACATTCAAGTAGACAACACCGAGTTTAATTTAATGTCGGACGATACGGATTACAGTTTAACCCAAAACAGAAGAGCAACATTTAATGTGAACGGTCAAGAGTCAATTACTTGCAATACGGGGTTTGTTCCTGAGACTTACAAAGAAGTTATAAGGGAATTAATGATGAGTGAAATTATACGCATCGACAATAAGCCAGCAAACATAAATACAAAAAGCACCGAACTATTCAAGAATATAAATAGTAATAATATCAATTACGAATTAACGTTTAACTACGCTTACCAAACTCGAAACTACATTGTATAATGAAATTTGAATTACAGATATACGCGAAGGACGGTACAGATTTTGTTTTGCTCGATCAGTTTAACGATGAAACAGTTCAGATCCGTTCAAGCGTTCAAGACATTGCAGACATATCGAAAGTTTACACAGACTTCTCGCAGTCGTTTACAATTCCAGCAAGCAAGGTTAATAACCAAGTATTTTCTTATTACTATAATAATGATTTGGATGAATTCAACGCGAATGTAAGAATCGATGCAAGGCTTGAAATTAATCGTACATCATTTAGACGCGGACAAATTCAACTTGAAAGCGCGGAGATTAAAAGCGGAGAAGTTGAATCGTATAAAATTACTTTCTACGGTGACTTTGTAACGCTTAAAGATTTGATAGGTAACGACAAATTGAAAGATTTAGACTACTCTAGTTTGACAACAGTACACGATGGAGCAACAGTTCAAACAAGCATAACAAGCACCTCAGATTTAGATGTTCGGTTTCCTTTAATATCAAGCGAGCGAGTTTGGAGCTATAGCGGAGGTGCGTCTACAGACATAACACAAGCCGCTTACGCTTTGGAATGGACTGAATTATTTCCTGCGTTGAAAGATGCTAAGATATTGGAGTTCATCGAAAACAAATACGGCGTTACTTTTACTGGAAACTTTCTAACCAATAAACGTTTTACCAACTCTTTTACATGGTGGAAGAATAGAGAAACAACGGATTTTACTTCACAGCCTTTAGACCTTACCTTTGACTTTTCAGGAATTGCGGATAGTAGTAGCCCTAACTATGCACACTTGGACACTGCAAATCAATTAGATATAGTTGGATACGATCCTTATACATATCCGTTCAGTAACACAATAGACTACGGAGGTAGTGGAGGGCTTATTGTAAGAATACAAGTCACAAACTTATCAAACTCTAGTCCTTATTACATTGACATTTACAAAAATGGAGTTTTATACAATTCCTTTTCTCCACCAGTAGTAGGCAACTTTGTTCTTGTTACAAACGAACAATTTTTCACAAGTGGATGGTCAGCTTTAAATGATACTTATACTTTTAAAGTAAGAACAACGGGCGCAGCTTCATTTGATTACACTATACATTATCTATTTCAGATACAATACTATGAAGATCAAGTCTTTCCAAACCCTTCTATATTACATACGGACACGGAAAACTATCAAGTAACAGGATCGGGAACAACCGTTAGCGCATTTGATTTTAATTCAACAGCACCAGACATGACGGTAGCGGATTGGTTAAGCGGAACGTTTAAGGAATTCAATTTAACTTGCTATCCAACAGAAACAGAGCTAGAGTATCAAATCGAACCACTAGAAGAATGGTATAATTCTGGCGAGGATAGAGACATAACGCCTTACGTCATTACAGATAGTATTGAAGTTGAACGCCCTAAATTATACAACGAAATCAACTTTAAATTCCAAGAAAGCAAGTCATTAATAAATGAAGCGTATAAGGAAATAAACGGCAAAGATTATGGAAGTCTTTCCGAAACTTTTCCGCAATACGATGGGAGCAAGTACGAAATAAAACTACCCTTTGAAACGCTCCTATTCTCAAACATAGACAGCACGAATGGAAACTTACAAGTAGGTTACTGTTTAACGAAAGCACCAGATTACAAGCCATACGTGCCAAAACCTATTAAACTATACTTGCAGGACAATTTAACTCCTGTCTCGTTTATATTCGACAACGGAACAACAACACCAACGCTCACAAATTATCTACCCTTCGGTCAGGAGGTCGCTTATAACAACCAAGATTATACGATGAACTTCGGGAGCGAGTTTAGCACCTTAGACAATACGCCAAAAGAAAAGAGCCTTTACGATGTCTATTATAAACCGTACTTAATAAACCTATTCAGAAGCAAAACACGAATAGTAAAATGCAGCGCAAAGTTTCCGATAAGTTTGATTACAAAATTAGAGTTGAACGATGCTTTAATTATCCGAGATAAGAAGTACAGAATAAATGAGATCAACACCAATTTGTCAACTGGTGAGGTTAAACTGGTTTTAATTTCAGATTTCATAACAGGCAGAATAAAATTCACTGGCAACATCAGCGGAGTTATTAACGCTTCTGGAGGTGTTATCGTAGTTCCAATTAAACCACCAAAAGGAGGAACAATTGATATATCACTAAGCGAAGGAACAGGATTCACTACTTCTAATCCGACAGTTCCAGCGACAGGAGAAACGGAAAAGAATTGGACTTTAACAGCAGGAGCGAACGCAACAGGAGCGGATAGGTCGGACATTTACGAATACATAATAAAAGACGAAAACGGCGAAACGGTTTCTACTGAGCGAATAGTTGTAACCCAAGAGGGAAGCAGCGACTTCTTATTGAACGAGGGCGGCGGTTATATACTCACAGAGGACTTATTTAGAATAAAATTATGATAGGATTAGTATTTGAAATGCTTCATTTAAGCGAGCATTTAGCGCAAAGCGAACGGATAGAAATAGCAAAAGGGAAGAACGAGTTAACAAACACTTGGGCAGATACTATAAAACAAATTAAACGTAAAAAAGCATGGCAGAAGAAAAAGTAATTAAATTAAATGTTGAGACTTCGGCGGCTGCGCAAGCGTTAAAAAAGTTCGGTGGCACGTTGGAAGATGTTTATGAGGAAGGCGTACAGCCGTTAAATTTTGCTATTGGTGAACTAGAAGACAGGCTCTATGAAATGGCAGCCGCGGGGGAGTCTGGTACTCCAAAATTCGCCGCTATGGCGAAGGAAGTCGGTCGGATGAAAAAAGTCATTCTCGAAACTGATCTGGCTGTCGATGGATTCGCGGAGGGTATTGGCGTTAATCTTGGTGGTGCTATTCAAGGAATGTCGGGTGGCTTTACACTTGCACAGGGCGTTATGGGTGCGTTCGGTGCAAACAGTGAGGCACTAGAAGAAACACTTTTAAAGGTGCAAAGTGCAATGGCTATCACGGACGGTATTCAATCGGTGCGTGAGGGGATAAAGTCTTTTAAAGCATTGAAGGTTGCCGCAATGTCGAATGTAATTGTACAGAAGATATTGAACGTGGTAATGTCAATGAATCCAATAGGGTTAATTGTCGTGGCTGTTGCTGCGTTGGGTGCTGCTATATACGCTTTATGGGGTCCGATCAAACAGCTACTCCAGTTCTTTGGTATAATGGAAGATAACGCTATTGATGTTGAGAAAGCAAATAAGAAGTTAACAGCAGAATACGAAAGGCAATTGAAAGCAATGAAAGCCATTCGAAAGCAAGCTGAATCCGACTACGACTTTACAATGAAACTTCTGGAACGGAAACACAAGCGAGTTTTAGAAGCAATGGAAGAAGAAGGCGCAAGCTCAGAAGAACTTTCAAAGAAACGTAGAGAACAAGAAAATGAAACTTTTAAAGCTGAACAAAAGAGACTAGCAGAAACGCAAGCTGAAAGAGAAAAGGAGCTAGAATTAAATAAAAAAACAATTGCAAAACGAAAAAAACTTTACGACGAAGCATTAAAGCAAGAAAAATTTGAAGAAGCAAAATCTTACCGTGAACAAAATGAGGCTTTAAGGGAAAACAACAGGAGTCTTATATTCGAGATTAAAAACCATTTTAAAGATGTGGTTAATCTTACAGAAGATCACGTTGATAATATTGATGAGATTAATGACAACCAAGCAGCAGACGAAGCAGCTCGTCAAAGAGAATCACTAGACAGGTATAAGGAATACTTGCAAAACAAACTTGATGCTGCTAAACAAATCGAAGACTTGCAAGACGATCTTATTGAGGACAAAGACAAGCAACGACTTGAAAAACGCCGCCGTGAATTTGAGCGTACCCTAGCAGACGAAAAAGAAAACACACGCAACAAGGAGCAACTTCTACAAATCGAAAATCTTTTAACCGAGCAATACAATAGAGATCGAGCGGATATTATTAAAGAAATTGAAACGAAGACGCAAGAAGAAATGCTGCCTATTCGAGATATTGGCGCAGAGTCTCATATTGAAACTGAAATACAAAAAACCTTAGCTTCTGAAAAATACGCTGAACAAAGAGCAAATGCAGAGCGTAAAATGCTTGATATTGATGCGGAGGTGATGAATGCTAAGTTGCAAATGACGAGCGATGTGTTTGGAGCGATTAACGACCTAGTTCAAGCCTTCGCTAAGGATGATGAAAAAAGCGCACGTAGAGCGTTTAACATAAATAAAGGTGTAGGAATTGCACAGGCTGTTATTAGTACGGCACAGGGTATTATAAACGCATACGCAAACCCTGTGGACGTAGCTAGTGGGGTGGCTTTTGCAAAGTCAGGAATAATTGCAGCAACGGGTGCGGCACAAATTGCCACTATTGCAAAGACTAAGTTTCAAGGCGGAAGCGGTGGAGGTGGCGGTTCGGCAGGATCGGTTGGTTCTGTTCCATCAGCATCGGCTGCACAACCAACGTTCAATGTAGTTGGAAACACTGGAATAAACCAATTAGCGCAAAGTCTAGGACAACAAGGACAGCAACCTATTCAAACATACGTAGTTGCTGGTAATGTGACGAGCGCACAAAGTTTGGAGCGGAACAAAATCCAGAACGCGAGCTTATAAAATACGACAAAATAACAAATTAAAGGTTAAAATAACATGAGCAAGATACAAGAAATCGAACTATTCATTGAAGATGAGAACGAAGACGGGGTTTTCGCTATCTCGTTAGTTGACAAACCAGCAATAGAAGAAAACTTCATTGCACTATCCAAAGAAAACGGAATTGAGTTAAAAGTAGCAGACGAAGAAAGACGTATTGCAGTTGGATACGCGCTTATTCCTGATAAGCGTATTTACCGAAAGATGCAACCTAAAGGATTTGATGAGCCTGTAGAGTTTAACATCTATTTCACGGCTAAAACGATCTCAAAGACGCAAGAACTTTACATGAAGAACTTGAACAATAACAACGTTACGAGCGACCACGAAAGACCCGTTAAAAATTGCACCGTTATTGAATCATGGATAACAGAAGATACTAAGCACGATAAAATTAACCTATTCGATATTAAACCCATTCTTGGCGGCTGGGCAGTTATGATGAAAATCAACAACGAGGACGAATGGAAGGAGATAAAAGAAGGTAACTATAAAGGCTTCTCAATCGAGGGAATGTACAAAGGTTTTGAGAATCTAAAGATGGAGGAACAAAAACCACTAACGGAAGATGAAAAAATTAAACAAATCATAAAAATTTTAGAAGATGGCAATAACAAATAATGGAGTAGTAAACTCATTACCAGCAGACCTTTTACCAAGCGGATATACGCGCCCAACGGTTACAACTTTCACGGATTGGGAGTATAAAAGAGAGTTAACACTTTCAGTTGCAAAGGCAACAGTAGAGAACGCAACTAAAGCTACAACGATGGCAAATATCATAGGTAACGCTTCAATTGGAATCACAAAACAAATTGACGACATTCTAGCGGCAGACTTTGATGCTACAGACACGGTAACGGCATATGTAGACTGGTATAAACTAGAGACAAATATTCCCGTTAACACATCAAACGATTTACTAAACGATACGGCTGTCAGTTATGTTTGTTCGGTTCGTTTATATGTTAAAGTAGCGTAGTATGCCTAGTGGAGATTTACCTTCTTATGTAGTATACAAGGACGTTACGTCTATAGATGGTACTGAGTCTATTTACCTAGATAGTTCTGCTGATAATATTGCTAGAAAAATATCTTTAACAAATTTCAAGCAAAGTATTGTCGGCTTAGATAATAGAATAGTAGTAACACAAGCGAATAAAGAGACTACATTAGGTGGTGTTATAGATTCTACTAAAGAATATTTCTTGGATGGCGTTATTGATATGGGCAGTACACAAATAACTGTACCTGTTGGTGGTATGACTATCAAAGGTTATTCTTTTGACATTAGTGGCTTAGTATCTTCTGCTGATAACTATACTATGTTTGTGTCTGAATCTATTGACATAGGTAGTGGTAATATATTAGGTGCTGATTATTACATCTCAGTTACAGGAGCGAATTCTAAGGTTTATGAAATTTATGATGCGACTGGCTTTAATGCTTTTGAATTTGCAAGAATAAACTATATTGATTGCACATCTTTAGGTGACATATACGATTATAGACAAGGCTTAGAAGATGGAACTGGTCGTTTTGGTGGTTCACCGTCTTTAACGCTTCATGGTCTTTGGCGAGGTGGTTACAGAATCACTACAAGCATCGTCAGAGGTTTAGCTGGTACAATGACAGCACCACTATTTAAGGAAGGTACTTTATTTCAAATGAACTCCAGATTCTTGACAGACATAAATTGTGACTTGCCAACGTTAGCTGCATTTTGTGATTTTAATGCTGCCAACTTCCCTAACCCTTCAACAATACAAATTAAAAACGCAATATTCACACGTGATGGAGGTTCTAATGCTGAGGATAGTAATATATTTTCTAATCTAAATGCGTCAGATTTGCCTTGTGATTGGGATCAAAATAATGGTTTGCCAAACACTTTTGTAGGTGGAACTACTGTATTTGCTTTAGAAGCTGCAACAGTAATAAACACACAATCAGTTTTTGAATATGCAAATGCGGCTGGTTTTTTAGGTCAAGAATTACAGCACTTCGAGATGACATCCCAAGGTTATCTAAGACATTTGGGTAATAATCCAAGAGAATTTGAACTATCAGTATCTCTAAATATAGAGGGAAATCAAAATAGTGAATGTGCAATTATTTTTGAAAAATATGATGCATCAACAGCAACTGCATCCGATTTAGGCTACACACTGCAAGAAAGACAAATTAATAATTTTGTTGGTGGTCGTGATATTGCTTTCTTTTTCAATTTAGTAGGCGTGACATTAGACCAAAACGATGAGTTGAGATTAAAAATATCTAATACTACTGGTACACAAAACTTAACGGTTGAAGCTTTAAGCTTCTTTAGGCTACAAGAAAGATAATGAAAAGTAAACACAATAGATATGGCAAAGAAGAAAAAAGGTAAGTACGCGCCGAAATTAACAGCGGAGGAATACAAAAAGCTAACAGGTCAAGGACTTGGAAGTTTATATAATGGACATATTGGAAATGTAACAAACGTTCCTCGATAATTTAAAAAATACAACAGAATAAACAATAAATAGTTAAATAAGTATGAAAACAGAATTAACAAAATTGGATCAAATAAAAAAGCTGGTTGGTATGAATATCGACTTAGCGGAAATGAAACTTGACGATGGTGTAACAGTTATCGAAGCAGAAGTATTCGAAGCGGGGCAGGAAGTGTTTGTTAAAGCCGAAGACGGTCAATCAATCGCTTTGCCAGTTGGCGAATACGGAATGGAAGACGGGATGGTTTTAGTTGTGACGGAAGAGGGAATCATCGGAGAGATTCGTGAGCCACAAGCGGAGGACGAGCAACCAGAGGACGAGCAACCAGTAGCAGCGGCAGACAAACCAACAGAAACGCCAGTAGCTAAAAAAGTAGTCGAATCAGTAAGTAAAGAAACTTACTTTTCAGCGGAAGAAAAACACGCTTTAATTGCACGAATTGACGCATTGGAGGCGAAACTTTCTGAGCAAGTGAAAGAAGAAAAGGAGGTTGTTGATTTGAAAGAAGAAATAGCAAAGCCAATCGTTCATAATCCAGAGAACAGAACAGAAGTAAAAATCACAAAACTTGCAGCGAATCGCAAAGGTGAAACGGTTGCAGATCGAGTAAGAAACACACTATTTAATTAATATTTAAAATAAAAACAATGGCAACTACAACAAGTATTACAACTACATACGCTGGCGAGGAAGCTGGTAAGTATGCGAGCGCGGCACTTTTAAGCGGCAACACACTTTCTAATGGATTAATTGAAATCAAACCAAACATTAAGTACAAGCAAGTATTGAAGCGTTTGTCAACAAGCGACATCTTGAAAGATGGTTCTTGCGACTTCGACCCTTCAGGAACAATCACTTTGACTGAGCGCGTTATCGAGCCGCTTCCATACAAGGTGAACTTGCAATTATGTAAAGAAGATTTCCGTTCAGACTGGGAAGCGGAATCAATGGGCTTTTCTGCACATGACCAACTCCCTCCACGTTTCGCTGATTACTTGCTAGCTTATGTGGCATCAAAAGTAGCAGCAAAAACAGAAACAAACATCTGGAGCGGTGTCGCAGCAAATGATGGAGAGTTTGATGGTTTCGAGACTATCCTTACAAACCAACCATTGCAACCAGCAGCACAAGAGGTTGCAGGAACTACAGTAACAGCATTAAACGTTGTAGCAGAATTGGGTAAAATCGTAGATGCTATTCCAAATGCTTTGTTTAAAGACGATTTAGCTATTTATGTTCCTATCTCAATGTATCGTTTGTACATTCGCGCACAAGCTGCACTTGGATTCGTTGACCGTTTCAATAACCAAGAAATGGGAGACGTTATGTTCGACGGTATTCCTTTGAAAGTTGCAACAGGAATGAGTGATAACGTTGCTATCTGTACTTACAAAGATAACTTGTATTTCGGTACTGGTATTCTTTCAGACCACACAGAAGTAAAAGTTTTGGACATGGCAGATATCGACCTTTCAGATAACGTTCGTATCGCTATGAAACTTACAGCAGCGGTTCAAATTGCTAACCCAGAAGACGTAGTTACATACGGAATTACAAACACTGGAAACTAAGAATTGACGAATTAACGTTAACGGGGGTGGGTATTACGCCCGCCCCTTTTTATTAACTACAAAAATTTAAAAAAATGGCATGTGATATTACAGCAGCTAGAAATGAAGTCTGCAAAGATAGCGTTGGGGGTTTAAAAAACATCTACTTTATCAACTACGATGATGCGCCTTACTCAGACGTAGTATTTGACTCGACAAACACGGACGTTGTCGAAACAATTAACGGTACACCTTCGACGGTTAACGCTTATAAGTACGAGTTACAAAGCGATGAGAACACGTTTGAGGAAACAATTAACTCATCCCGCGAGAATGGTACTACATTCTTTGAGGGTGCTTTAAATGTTTCTTTGAAGAAATTGGATTTAGCAACGCACAAACAAGTGAAATTGTTAGCATTCAACCGTCCTCACATTGTATTAGAAGACCGTAACGGAAACTTTATGTACATGGGCGCAGAGCACGGTTGTGAATTGACAGGCGGAACGATTGCAACAGGCGGCGCAATGGGTGACAAGTCAGGGTATATGCTAACCTTCACTTCTAAAGAAGTAATCCCGACACCGTTTATGGAAGCAACAAACGAAGCGGGTCTTGCAACAGCGGGTCTTGCGGTTGTTACTGCATAATTAGCGAATAACTTACTGAAATTAAAGGCATCCTTTCGAGGGTGCTTTTTTTTGCTTTTAAAACAAAATACACCTATTTCGGTTAATTAAGTATGATAGTATTACAGGAAATAGGAACAGCGCAAGATTTTAAGGTAATACCGCGCGCATACTTAGCGGATCGAATGGAAATAACAGGAGAAACAACACGAACAACTGTATCGTATGATATTACGGCAACCGTTGACGGTTACTATTTAACGTGGTCTAATATCGTAACACTAAAAGAGAACAACTTCTACACGCTTACGGTTTACAATGGTGCGGACATCGTTTACAAGGATAAGATATTTTGCACGAATCAATCGGTAAGTAATTTCTCAGTAAACAACAACGAGTTCACAACGGTTTCAAGTAGCAACGAATATATAACACTATAATGAGTGAAGAAATAGATAGCGTCTTTGTCGTAAACTTAGCAGAATACGAAAGCCCAACGATACAGGAGACAAGGAAAGGCGATTGGATCGAGTACGGAGAGGACAACGATTATTATAATTGGCTCATTCAACGATACCACAAAAGCCCAACGAATAACGCCGTGATCAATAACATGTCACGTTTGATCTACGGGCGCGGTTTAAGCGCGTTAAACGCATCGAGAAAGCCACAACAGTACGCAGCAATGAAAGCGTTGTTTAGTAGCGAAGTAATGCGCGCAACTTGTCAAGGTACAAAGATGCTAGGCGACCACTATTTGCAATGTATCTACAACAAAGCGCATACTAAAATTGAAAAGGTACATTTTATCACAGCAAACTTAGTGCGTCCAGCCAAATGTAATAAAGATGGCGAAATTGATACTTACTACTATTCGGACAATTGGGCAGACGTTAAGAAGTTTCCACCAACGGCAATCCCCGCCTTTGGCACTTCTAAAAAAGAAATCGAGTTGCTACGTATTATGCCGTTTTCAGTTGGGTTTAAATATTTCGCACCCGTTGATTATCAGGGTTGCCTACCTTATACGATCTTAGAAGAGGAAATTGCAGACTATTTGATCAATGAAGTTCAAAACCATTTCAGTGGAAGTAAGGTTGTGAACTTTAACAACGGCGAAGCGGCAACGGATGAGCAAAGAAAGCAATTAAGCAACAGGGTACAGAATAAACTAACAGGAAGTCAGGGGCAGAAAGTTATTGTGTCATTCAATAGCAACGTCGAAAACCGCACAACAGTTGAGGACATTCCTTTAAATGACGCTCCAGATCATTATGAATTCCTTTCTAAAGAATCGAAACAAAAGATTTTGATAGGACATAACGTCACTTCGCCTATGTTGGTTGGTGTCGTTACAGATAACCAAGGTTTTTCGAGCAATGCGGATGAGATCGACGTAGCGGCTAAGTACTTTTACAACACTTCAATCAAACCTTTTCAAGATTTAATCATTGAAGCGGTGGATAAGATTTTATCATTTAATGGTGTTACGGGCTTAGACATCTATTTCAAGCGTTTAAACTTACTTGATTCAGTTGAGGAAGAACACCAAGCGCAGGAGGAAAGTGTTGGGTTTTCTTTGAGTTCACACTTACAAGATTTTATTGATGAATTCGGCGAAGACGAAAGCGATGATTGGGATTTGATCGACTTCAGAGAAGTTGACTATGAGGTAGACGAAGATTTGGATGCGCAAATTGCTGAATACGAAAAAGAGTTAACTAGCAAAAAAGAATCTTTGCTTAGTAAGATTTATCGGTTCGCTACAGGAACAGCTAGACCGAACTCTGAAAGCGAACAAGATCGAGAAATAGACGGTTTTTATTTTAAGGTGCGTTATAAGTACGTAGGCAACGAAGCGCCAGAACGCGACTTTTGTCGTCAAATGATGCGAGCTAATAAAATATATCGTAAGGAGGATATTTTACGAATGGAAGCGCAAGGTATAAACAAGAGCCACGGACACAACGGAGAGCCTTATTCTATATGGTTATACAAAGGCGGTGTTTCATGTCATCACAAGTGGGAGCGTAGAACGTATGTAAGCACCTCAAAGAATGCTTCGATAGGTTCGCCTAAGACTAGAGAGATAGACCAAATGAAAGCAGCAGGCTTTGGATATGTAGTTAAGAATCCTTCCGATGTTGGACGTATGCCAAAAGATATGGAAGACCAAGGACACCACCCAGATTACAGAAAATAATGGCAAAAGCACTATTAATAACTAGAGCGGACATCGTAAAGAAAACCGCGTTGAATGGTAACGTTGATACAGACGAATTTATTCAGTTTGTGGAAATCGCGCAGGACATCCATTTGCAGAATTATCTTGGTACGGACTTACTCGAAAAGATTCAAGGGTTAATTGTGGCGGGAACTATTGAAGATATTGGAAACGTTTTATACAAAACGCTACTTAACGACTATATCAAGGATATGTTGATACATTGGTCTTTATATGAGTACTTACCATGGGCGGCGTATACAATCGCGAATAAGGGCGTTTATAAGCATCTAAGCGAAAATGCACAAGTTGCGGATAAAAACGAAATTGACTATTTGCAAGAGAAACAAAAGACGTTCGCTAACAATTACACGGAGCGATTCATTCAATACATGAGCATTCACGCTGGCAGCGACTTTCCAGAATATTACAGCAACACCAACGAAGATGTAAGCCCCGACAAATTAACAAATATCACAGGATGGGAAATATAAGAACGTACAAACCTAAGAAGGAAAACGAGATTAAATTACTAACCTATTTAAAAAAGATTAAACATGGCGGACACAAAAATAAGTGATTTAACGGTAGCGGGTGCCAATATTGGAACGGAGATTGTGCCAGTAGTACAAGGTGGATCAACAAAAAGAACAACTACTCAATTTATATCAGATTTAGGAAGTAGTTCAGGATTGATAGGAACGTACACTTTCGGCGGTGGAGGTTCTGGAGATATAGCTTCCATGACGTTTAACAATGGTTATCTAACAGCAGTAACATTAGTACCATAAATGCAAGCATATTACAACATACTAACAAACCTAAAAGCGAAACTCGAAGCAGACGAGTTCGTAAATACGGTGACGCAAGGCGATATTTTCGACATTGACTTAACTAAACAAACGATATTCCCTTTAGCGCATATCATTGTAAACGACGTAACCAAGGTAAAAAATATTTTACAGTTCAATGTTACTGTGATGTGTATGGATATCGTTGATTTGTCCAAAGATGAAACGACGGATATTTTCTTAGGTAACGACAACGAACAGGATGTACTTAATACACAGCTTGCGGTTGGTCTTAGGTTAGTCGAGTTATTGGAAAATGGAAGCGGCAACACGCAGTTTATGATGCGTGGCGAACCTACTTTTGAGGGGTTTACAGAACGTTTTGAGAACAACATAGCTGGATGGGCAGTAACGTTTGATATTCACGTCCCTAATACAATGACATCGTGTGATGATACGGCAACGGGAGTAGTTTGTTATCCTGCTAATTATACCGTAGAATACGCAAATGGAACTTTGATTGAAAGTGGAACGATTCCAAGCGGAGGAACTAAAACGGTAACCGTTCCGAATTGTCCAGATATAGAAGATGCAACATGGACGCTTAGAGACGAAAGCGGTACAACTATAAGCACTGGAACAATAGCAAGCGGAGGCACTGCGAATATAACAGCACCGAGCGCGAATATTCAGAACAGTGACGGCACGTATAACGTGGACGTGGTTTCAGATGGTTCGTTAGTACTTCCAAACTCTGACGTAATTATAAACGACAACAATGAAGGTAGCATTGTAAGTATTACAGATGTAGACATTAACCTCACAGACAGCGGTGGCACTGTAACGCCTGACAGCGTGACGATAACAGGCAACACGGTTGCTATTGTATTGCCTGACGCGGTTGCTTCGGTTGTTGGTGCTAAAATATTAAAGACAGGGCAAACGACATCCTATGCGACAGGAGATGACGGAGATTTACAAGAGGGTAGAGACGTTGATTTTTTTACCTTAAACTACGCAAACCCGTTCGGCAACACCAATAGATTCACGGATGAATTAGGTGGATCGGCATATATAAATAATATCGTAATAGATTGGAGTACTTATGATGGAAGTACTGTTTTGGGGTATTATAGAACAGCGGGGGGTGCGGACATCTGGTCTGACGCTGTAGCTAACGCAGCAGCAACTTCAGTAGGAACTTTTACTTCTGGCTGGAGACTAACCAACATGAACGAACTTCATAACCTAGCTAAAATTAATTCCGGAGCCATAAGTGGACAAGGTAGGGCGTTTAATTGGTCACCAATCAATCAAGGAAACTCTAACACAAGGTACTGGACAAGTTCAACGCTAGACCAATACACCAATCAACCCTACTATTTTTCAAATTCTTTTGGCGGCGGTGGTATTTCAGCAACACAATCATATGCATGGATAGCTTGCCGAACATTCACAGTAACAGGAACAACTTTAACTTAATAACAATGGCAACTTATAAATTTGAACAATTTAATACTGAGATCGTAAACCCTAAAATTACGGTTGATTTAAACGCTATACAGGTACACGCGGAAAGAAGCACCATATCTTTAGTAGT
>Ga0255048_10001575_pt1 | contig 15608 bp, 8 predicted proteins | sample JV7_2_2_MG_FD_183619 | JGI IMG/M metagenome (GOLD analysis project Ga0255048, IMG submission 183619) | Seawater microbial communities from Jervis Inlet, British Columbia, Canada - JV7_2_2 | ecosystem: Environmental > Aquatic > Marine > Inlet | place: Canada: British Columbia | collected 2016-10-06
TCCGGGCAAGAGGAGCAAGTGTTCGGGGCGGGGCGTTTCTCGTCCCCTGCGGATCAAACCGAGTGGATATTGTCTGCAACCAAGTCCAAGGCGGTTCTTTGGAACAAGGATAACACGGGGGGCAAGTACGTTTCATACTACGGGGTGACGGTTGCCGCATCTGCGGTGACCACCGGGACTGAAAAGATCACCATGTCCTCCCACACCTTTCAGACGGGTGACACGGTGCAGGTGGCGACCTCCGACACAATACCAACGGGATTGGCGATCAACACGACCTATTACGTCATTGATTCGGGTACGAACGACATTCAACTGGCGACCACCTTGGCGTTAGCAACCGCCGGAACTGCAATCAACATCACTTCACAGGGCGCGGGCAACCACACCATAACCAACGTGGTGATCACCACCCAGAACGCTCAAGTTCTGCAATCCTTTCAGAAAGTGTTCATATTCCGTAGCGGGGCGCGCCCCTTGGTATGGGACGGGGTGATGACCGACACAAACGGCGACAACACCGTGGACAGCACCTTCAAGGGGGTTACCATGACGGCAAGTGATGCGTCATCGGGGATTGCCATGCCTAACGCAGAATGGGGCATACATTTCAGGAACAGGATAATCTGCCCTTGGACGGATGATTCGGACAACTCGATGGTGCTTTCCGACCTGTTGGATCACGAACAGTTCCCGAACACCGGGAAGCATTACATCAACAAAGGGTCGGCGGACTTCTTGGTGGGCATTTCGCCTTATAGCGAAGATCAACTTTTAATCTTGAACCGCCATAGCGTCCATATCTTCAATAACGTCACCACCATAGCATCATCCAATTCCTACGAGATAACCCGCCAGTACGGATGCGTTGCCAGGAAGACCATCGTCCAGAGTGGGCCGAACACTTACTTCCTCTCGGACGCAGGCGTAATGGTAATTACACCGGGCATTGATCCGGCAAAAGGTTTGGGGATAGCTATTTCAAAGGCAACGGGTGAGCAAAAACCACTTTCCGAACCAATCAACGACTTCATTCAGACGATAGACTTCACCCCGTCCGTTGTGGAAAAGGCAGTCTCCATCGTGCATGATTCGAAACTATACGTCGCAGTCCCAACAGGCACATCGGAGGACAACAATCAAGTGGCGTGTTACGATTTGTTGACGGATCAATGGATCAGCATAGATGAATTCGGCGAGGCGGCGTTCTCGGTGGATGATTTCGTCATCGCCGCTCATGGAAGCAACCCCGAACGCAAGCGCCTGTTCATCACCAACAAGACGGGTTTTTACCTGTACGAGGAAAACAGTCTGGATGATTCGGGGCGTGAGATAGGATCGACCAGCGAATCCGGCACGACTGCCATCACGGGTCAGGTGATCACACGCTCCTACGTTCTGGGCGAACTTGGTCAAAAGAGATTCAAGAGAGGTCAACTTGCCTGCGACGTGGCGGACGGGGATGTTTTCACGATAAAATCGGTGACGCGCGAACCAGACAAGACCGATACTGTGCGCACCATAACGGGTACTGCCACCGAGGATCAAATAAACAGGTTTTCCATTAAGCGCCACGGGTACTCCTGCTCGGTTCAACTTGACGTTACCGCAGGGCGACCCGCCTTTCGACACGTCGTGGTCGAGGGTACTCCGCAATTTCGAACGCCGAGGGACGTGGAGTAATGGGTACGATAACGGCAACTGTGACGGAAGGGGCAACGGTGGCAACCGGGGTGGAGCTTAATCCTTCCACCTTGAATTCCATAGCAAAGCCCACGGTGACCATAACAACCCCCATATCGCTCGCCAACGGAGGAACTAACTCCGCCAACGCCCCTGATGCTCGAGTTGCCTTGGGGCTAGGTTCTATGGCGGTGCAGAACGAGGGTGCAGTTTGCATAACGGGCGGCGAAATCGAGGACACTGTCATTCGCTTGAAGGTTTATAACGTGGCGGGGGCGCCATCTGCATCAACGGCAGGAAGACTGATTTGGGTCACAGACGGGAATAGTGGGGCGGCAACGGTCGCCGTTAGTGACGGGAGCAACTGGAAGGTCATCGCATTTGGAGCGACTATTTCGACGTGATTGCCGACAAGGACAGAATGAAACTGGATCGTCTGCTGGACGAGTTGACCGACTTCGCCCGCCTGAACGACCGGGAGAAATGTTTTCCCAAGAAGGCGTGGACGAGAAAATCCACCCGCAACTTCTTTCACTTTCACTTGAACCAACGCACCATGATAATCGTCAGGGACGAGGGCGAGATAGTGGGATTCGTCACGTGGTGGCGCTGGAACAAGAACGAAATACCGGACTTGTCCGATGACGAGATATTTCAAAATCCCCCGAAGCATCATGCGGACGGCGATTTGCTTTATATATCCGACGTAGTGACCACCGTCCCACATGCCATGAAGGCAATGTGCAGGGAACTGGTGAAGCGTAATGAAGATTATGCTGACATAGAGATTTGGGGTACGAGGCAAGACAAGCGGACGGGTGAGGCGAAACGAGTTCGATACTCACGTCGTTTGCTGGATTTAATAGGAGACTGATATGGGCAAGGGCGGAACGGAAATCAATTATCCACAGCAACAGGGATACGGGGAGTCGATGCGAGAGAGTTTGCAGGCCCAGATCGACCTCGCCCCGGAACTGTATGGGGCGGAAGCGTCCCAGCAGTACGGGCGCCCCGCATACGCTCAACTGGAGACAGACATACTCCGAGACACTTTGCTCGGTCAGGAGAGATTCACCCCGGAAGGTGGTGACCCGATTGCATTGCGCGACCTTGGAGCGGGAGGACAGGCGGCTGGCGGTGGTCAACCCGTCCCGGTTGCAGGCGGCAAATATCAGACCATCTATCGACCCGGCAGGATCACCGATAAAGGTCAAAGACAATTCTCGGTGGACTTGATTGATCCGCAGACTGGCGAAATCGTGATGTCCGAGACAGGGCAGTTCAAGGGCGATACTTTGGGTGGCCCAGCCAGGGAGGGTTACGATACGCAGGCAATCAACCAGGCAATGCAATCCCTCTTCGGGACTGCGCAGGAGCAGGGGTTGATAACTGCTCCCGAAGCGACACAAGCAGTACAGCAAGGCACTCTGGCGATCACGGGTGACACGGCAACCTACACCGCGCCTCGACCCGGAACCGCAATGGACATTGGAACGGAAGGGGAAAAATGGGCGGGATATGTTAATCTCAATCCCGACTTAAAGGAATACTGGGAGGCGAATCAGGACGGGGTTAGGGATAGCTACAAGGACATTTCCTTTTGGGGAAAATCCCACTACGATGAGCATGGCAAAAAAGAAGGTCGCTTCCTTCCCGAAATGGGCAAGACCTACGATACGGCAACGGGGAAAGAATACGTTCCATCCGTTCAGGAGGGGACGATGGACAGGGGAGGTGGATTGCTTGACATACTCAGCGGAACCGGGAGGCAGGGATATGGTACGGGTGAAGTGGTTGAAAGCGCCACCCAACCGGGAGTTCCAGTCATCGCAACGGAGCAACGCCGAGCGGGATACGACCCAACGGGCAAGACATTTCTGGGATTGGCTACATACGGTAGTGACGTTGCCGAGCAGGCGGCGCGCAGGACACGGGCGGCGGACATAGGTGACGTTTCCCGGTTTGCGGGAGTTGCCAGACAGGCAATGGAGGCGGCAGACCCACTTTCGGCGGGGTTGCTTGGCGCGGATAAATGGGGACTTGGAGCGCAAGCGCAGGAAGGTCTGGAAGCGGGCAGGGGACTGTCACCTCGCCAGAGAAGGGAAGCGGAGCAGGCGGCGCGAGCGGGATGGGAAGCAAGAGGATTGATTCGTGATCCGGGCGCAGTCGTGGGCGAAGTGGAATCAGTCATGGAAGCGGGGGGACTTGAGGAAGCGAAGAGAAGGGCTTTTGCCCAGAACGTGATGGGTGTGTCCCAAGCAATGACGGCAGACCCTTTCATGGCTATACTAGGGCGCCCCAGCGGCGCATCCCAGCAGATCGCCCAGCAGGGACTTGGATCGGCGGGGTACGGACTTACCGCGCCACAGAACATGCTTTTCGATCCAAGCGCCGGGTTGGGTTTTATGATGAATCAACAGACCAACCAAGCGAATATTGCGGCGGCGCAAGCGGCGGCAAATGCAACTCGATCCGCTGGAATGGCAGGCGGACTAGGCGCATTGGGTGGCGGAATAGCTCAAGGAATAATAGCATGTTGGATCGCCCGTGAAGTTTACGGTGAATCCAATCCCAAGTGGGTGATCTTCCGAGAGTGGTTGTTCAACAAAGCGCCCGAATGGTTCAAGTTGTGGTACTTGATCAACGGGGAGCAAGTTGCCGCCTGGTTGAAGGACAAACCCGAAATGAAGGCGAGAATTCGCTTGTTCATGGATTCCAAACTAAGGGCATAAGTCATGGCTAAATTATTTTCCGCTCCAAATTTACCCGCAGTGCAGTCCACCGCCGCCCAGAGCATCCAGCAGGGGGCGCAGGCGCGGGCGCAGATGTACTCGTCCTTGGGGCAAGCGCTTGGGAAGGTAGGTTCGGCATATTTCGAGAAGAAGGAGGAGGACAAGCAGATCGATGCGATTGTGGACAATCCTGAAATCCTTGACTTGGTGTATCGGGGGCAAACTGATATGCCCGCCGACCCAAAGGAGCGCAGGAAAGACGTCAAGGCGTTGTTCAAGGGATTGGGTGGTCGAGAAGGCGTGGAGAACTATCTGATGCGCGACAGGGCGGAACAGAGGGCCGCTTCGGCGGAACAGAGGGGAGTGGACGCGCTTGCCATGCAACAAAAGAAGCATGACATGGAAAAGAAGGATTTGCGTCTTCGGAACGAAGTTTTGATGAAAGCGTTCTCGCCAACCACTTACACCGAGGAAACCGAGGTTGGGAGGACAGGTGGCTGGACGGTGGGCGAAATGTTCCCCGGACTAAAGCCAACCGAACCATCCGTAACTGAACCAATACGATTTGAAGCGGGCGACTTGAGTTCGTTACCTATTGAATTCCAAGCGCAAAAGGGAGTGGCGCAACCAACCGCGCAAGCGCCCCAGTTGGGTACATTGCACACGCGCCGCATCCAGTTAATGCAACAACAAGGAATGGAGCCGGAAGACATCATTTACCTGTATGAAAAAACCCCCGACTGGGCGGCGCAAGCGCCAGCAGTCCGAGCGCATCTGGGACTACCTCCCGCCGCAGGCGCTCCAACCGCGCAACCCGAATCAACCTATGCCTCTCGATTGATGGGGAAGGTCAGGGGCGGCATAAGAACTGCAAGGGAGAAACTAGCTAAATTCGAAATTCCCGAAATACCATTTGCGAAAGGGAAAGGTGAAAGGAAGGGACTTGCGCCATATACCACGGCAATGAGCATGGAGGGATTCATCAACTCCATGCAGGAGTCGGGACTTGGGAAGGAACACATGCCCTACATCTTGGAGTTGGCTAAGACAAAGCCGACTGCCAGCGCCCTTGGGTCAACGGGAATAATGGATGCTTTGCGCGACAATACGTATCTATCGCCTGCGGAAGCGGAGCAGGCGCTTGTCGATACGCATCGGAGGTTGGGAATGCCTAGACCTGGTGAGGCGGCGATAGAGACGTGGAAGAAAAGCGCCGACGTCCAATCCGGCGAAGACATCAAGGATTCCGTCATGGAGGACTTTAAGGCATACGAGTTGGACGCTAAATTCGAAATCCTTGAAGCAATGGGCAAAGTGAATAACTTGCTGGTGGAAGCGAAAACAAATCCCGTTGCTCGCGCAGGCGTGGTCAAGGCAATTGCAAAACTCTTCGACAAGGGGACTTTGACCAAGGATGACACGGTTCCCTTTCAGGGAGGATCAAACTTCATGGAACGACTTGAGCAAGCAATGGAATCCGCCGTAGGTACTGGGCGCATAACCACAACAAATTATGGTTACCTGGAGGGAGTGATCGTTGCCATACAGGAAGACGCTAGAGACAAAATGAACAAAAATCTTCCCGAAATTCTGGGACAAGCCAGTCGAAGGTTCAATATATCACAAAAACGGATAATGGAAATCACTCCCTTGGGGGATATGATGAAAACCTATAATCCCCCTGAACCATCGGATGACGTCGCCCGCCAGATACAGAATGCAAAACCGGGGGACGAAATAAATGATCCGGCGATGGGGCCATTGGTGGTTCTCTATAGAATGCTGGACGGCAGAACCGTAGTGCATCCAAAGGGAAAGCCCAATGAAACTATGACACTTCCCGCCCCGGAGGGTTTTGTGCCAGACAAAGAAGATTTGTCCAAAGAAGAAACACAAGTAAATCCAGATCTCCGTTCCGCTCCTTTGCGCGGCTCAGGTTACGGTTTTTGAAATGCCCACGGCGCTTGCACCAATTTCCCGCTCGGAAATCGAAGCGGATATACGCAAGCGACAAGCGAGTGTGGCGCATGACTTAACCCCGATTGCCCCTTCGGACATTATAAGCGATTTCGAATTGTTTCGCCCACATTGGGAGAACGGATATTTCGAATCTGACTTGGGGGCGGGCGAAATGATTGCCGAGGGGGCCACCACACTCCTCGGCGGGGTATATGATTTCGGCAAAAAGACCAACGAGTTCACCAGGGGAAGATTATTGAAACTCTTCATTGCGGCGCAACGCCCCAATCTGGCGAAGCACATGAAGGTTTTCTCGGATGAGGAGAAGGCGCTTGGGTTACAGACTACGGCGGAACTTGGACTTGGGTACGAGGCAATAGGGCATGGGGCCAAACGTATCTGGGGGCGCATGAAGTACGAGGATTTGTCAGAGAAAGACGCTGAATCCGCATGGGAGTATTGGAAGGCAATGACCCGGATCGAGGAGGATCGGGCGCAAGGCGCGAAACTTTTGTCTTTCACGGCGATGGGCAAGGCATTGTTGTCCGATGAATTTCGGGAAAAAATGCAACGGAACGAAATCGAAGTCGATGAATCCGCCGCATTGGGCGGGGCAATGATATTCGACCCTGTGAATTGGGCGGGATTTGGAACCGCCGCCTTGTCTATGCGCAGTAACCGGGCATTTCTGACCGGGGCGCAGAAGGCATTGCTCAACGATCAAGCCCGTATGGTTGCGGCAAGGTCAAGGTGGGAACGACTGGCGAAGCAAGGTCAAACCAACAAAATAAGGAATTCCGCCACCAAGAAAACGGAAGATTTGACCCAGAAGATTACTGCAAACGAAGGGAAGATCAAGAATTTAACCAAGGAGAGATACGGTGCGCTGGACGGGTTTGCGCAAGGTTTGCCCGAAGGAAGCGCATTGAGGAATTATTGGGATGACATGTTGAAGACCGTGGATGATCCTTCCAAGGCAACAATCGGCGCGCGAGGGACTTCCCTTCTTCTGAATGCGGCGGGCGGCATGGCGGAGCGAGCAGGGTCTTCGATGAAGTTCCTCTTGGATATGCCGCCGGAACTCCTGAAGACTCATTTGATCAAGGCGTGGGGAGTATCGGAGGCAAATGCGGAACAATGGTTAGCCAGAGGTGGAGGAAGGATAATGTCCAGAGGCGCGCTTGCGGGGGGATTGACCATGCTTCTCGGTGATCAAGACGCTGAAGTTTCGGGAATGATTGGATTGGGCGCGGCGTTCGCCCCTCATCTCTTGATGCGCGGGGGAAGGGACTTGTCGGTGTACGGCAGGCAACTTGCGCTGGCGGAATCAACTTTGCCTTACTTCAAGAGGGTTGCGTCCATGCGTCCCGAAAGACTCACCGACCAACTCATTGACCGTAGTGGATATGGCGCGACCCTGCGAACTCTTGGCTCAAGAAGTTTCGCCCCCAAGACAATCGAAGGTCAAGTTTTCAAGACAGGGGAACGCATTGGCCCAATGGCGCATAAAATTGCGACCGGGATGGAAAAGACCGGACTAGGCAGATGGGGCGAGCGACTTGGTAGAACTGCGGAAGCAACTGTAAAAGGCGCCGCAATACCCGCAGGGATTGGACTGGTCGCCGCAGGCGGCGAGGAACAGGGATTTTATGCGGGACTTGGGATGGGATTGGTATTCGGGTTTGCCGGGGGAGCATTCGGAGAATGGGGGCATTACAAGAATCCGGGGGTTATGCGCACCATGCAATATGGTGATCTGAAGTTTTACCGTGACACTTGGTTGGGCGAGGGGGAAATTCCCTTGTTCGATAGCTTGAGCAGGGACGGACAATTGTCGGTTGCCACCTTCGCCAACAGGTACCCCGACGTGGTGATGCGGTTCGCCAGGAAGGGCAGGGACGGTCATCCGGGCAATGAATGGGTCGAGGATGGAGTTTCCCACATCGAGTTGAACGTGGATTCGCCCTATTACACCAAACACCTCATGGCGCATGAAATATCACACCACATGGAGGTGCATGGAATGCGGGACATGGTGCATGAATTGATTTTGGGTAACGTCTATGCGGACAAGCCGGGGGTATTTACCTTGCGAGACAAAAGCGGAAAACCGATCACAATCGGCGAGGAAGGCAATCCCGCCAACCCCCTGCGATACAAGACGAACGAGGCATTCGAGGTTTTCAGGAACATGTATCATAGGCGTTTCTATGGAAAGGAACTGGGCAAACTTTCCCCGGAGGAGCAAAAGAAGTTAATTGATTTCAAGAAAAAGGCGTTTCCAGACGAACGCATAGCGAGCGAGCTATTTGCGGAGCATGGGGCGGATTACCTGCTTTTTTCACCACAACGCTTCAAGGCGCTATATGATGGCCCGTTTAAAAAGATGGGGATGGTGATGCGTGACATGTTCCAGAACACCCCCCTGCTCAAGAACGTTCCGTTCCTGAAGAATGCAATTGCCTCGATGGGTGGATCGTTTCGTGACGGCAAGGTGCATGGTACCGGGTTGTTCGGCAAATTCGATGAAGTGCCGGGGTTGCGCAAGTTGATCCAGACGCATGATCGCAAGATGGCGGGGCTTGACCCGGAGACAATGAGGAAGCGATTTCCCATACCCGAAGAGGAGGACACGGTTATTTTCTCTGCGGAGGATATATCGAAAAATCCCGAACTGGCGAACATGCTGACCTCTGGAACCGTGTTCCGGGTAAACAAGAAGACGGGCGAACCGATTGTCGGTCAATTGATGTCCCCCACCGAAGCGAAGCAATACAACCAGAAGTTCTCCGATGCGCTCAAGGCAATCATACATCGCAAGGGGGAGGAAAACTTGCCCAAGGGACATTTGAACGTCAAGGAGACAGTAAGTGGGGCGGAACGCTGGGAGGGAACTTTCATATCGGAGGAAATAATCAACGAACTGGCGGAAATCGGCGGATGGAACAAGGAGCAAATTTCCTTACTCAAGGAAGTCTCCAGAATAATGGAGAGGGGAGAGGGTGACGAATATCTCTGGCATTACTTCAAGGCGACCTCCAGAGGTAGCAAGAGAGTTTACACGGGATTTCGTGGGCAATGGAGGGCGGAAGTCCCGTATGCGCTGGAAATCACCAAGGACGGCAACATCAATTTCAGGGTGATGGACGTGGATAGGTTGAACAGGAACATCGAGTGGTTGTTCAAGATGAAGAAATACTCCGATGATCTGACGAAGGCATGGGGGCCGGACAAGGTGGTTGCGAAAGAGCAATTCAAGGAAGACTTGCTGACCTATGGGCGCCAGCAGGCGGAAGGAATTAGGTACATGGATGGAGACTTGCACCCGGACAAGGAAAATTACCTCCATGCGGTTTTCGGAAAAGGGGGGGCGGAAGGCGTGAGGCGCAACCCCGTTCTGGCGGATTTTCCCAAAGAGGGGGCGAGAATGGCGGTATGGAGTAGTCGCAGACTGGAGCGCATTGGCAAGGTTCAGCGGATCGGCGGGAAACGCCCGGTGAATTATGAGAGGATTCAGGATATGTACATGCCGCGCGAGGAGCAGACCGTCCCGCTACCCTTCATCGAGGACTTGGGTGGCGAGGATGCGGCGGCGGGTATGCGCCGAGTGTATACCGACACTATGCGGAAGGGTGAGTACGAGAAGTTTATGAAGGGGATTACGGAGAAGGAGAAGTGGGATGCAATTGGCAACCAGTCTCAACTGCAACCGTTCATGCCGAGATTTCCCAAGAGGGGAGAAGGCAAGCAGTACATGCCAGCGGAACGGACGCTCGGACTTAAGGACAACATCACCGAGGACGTATTGCCGTCCATCACGCAGGCGAAACTGTCACCCCAGCAACTCCAGGCGGCGCTTGCCAAGACTGCGGGGGCGAAGTCATATGCGGATGAGATAGGATTGACGGACTTCGTGAAGGATCGGAAGTCGATCACCAAGGACGAGGTTGAGGCATACGTTCGTGAGAACTCCCCGAAGTTGGAGGTGGAGGTTTTGGGAGAAGCAACATTTAATAAGGAGCTTAATATTTGGCAACACCAGTTCGACCGTCTACCGAGTGGCGAACCCAAATTCTCCGAGTACCAAGAACCGGGCGGGACGAACTATCGGGAAGTGAAGGTGAAGTTGCCGATCAAGGAAGGAGAAGCTACCTTCAACGACCCGCATTTTGGAGACAACGTATTGCTCCACCTTCGTGTAAATGACCGCATAGATGCAAACGGCAAGAAGGTATATTTCATCGAGGAATTGCAGTCTACTTTGCACCAGAGGGGGAGGAAGGAAGGTTATGGACACAGGGAATGGAACAAGGGTGACTTGGTTGCCAAACGGACAAAAGTAGGCACTTGGAGTATCACTATCAGAGGAGCAAGGGTTATTGCGGTTGAGGCAAAGACAAAGAGTGAAGCAATCGACGTTGCATGGAAGAGACTTCAAGAAGGTGAAAGCGAATTGCACCCGATGGATGAAGTGACTTTCGATGAAGGCAAAGGAGTACCCGATGCTCCCTTCAAGAAGAATTGGCCTGCCCTTGGCTTGAAGTATGCAGTCAAGCAAGCTATCGAGGGAGGATATGACCGGGTTGCTTGGTTGGACGGTGAGGGTCAGGCGGCGAGGTACGACTTGAGTAAGAAGATTAGTAAAATTGATTATTCGGAGGGCAAGAGGTTGTTCGGTGGTGACCTTCAATCTGAACTTCGGGCATATGATCATGACGGCAAATTGGCGATAAAACGGACGGGGGTAACACATGAACAATTACCCGACATCATTGGCAAGGAAGCGGCAGAGAAAATGCTGGCTAAAAAACCAGAGGAACTTCCTTGGGGTGACGGAACCGCCAAACACTATACACTTGAAGGCATAGACCTCAAGGTTGGCGGCGAGGGGATGAAGGCGTTCTATGACCGTGAGATGCGTTCCCTTGCCAGCAAGATTTCCAAGAAGATCAAGGGCGGGAAGGTGGAGAGGGAGGTACGAAGCGACCTTGGCGGCAAGATGACCCGGCGCCAACAGGAAGCAGGGACAACGGGAGAATTCGGCAGTCATGGATTCGACGTCCCGAAAGACCCTGCCGCAGTAGACAGTCTCCGGCTATACATGCCTGCGGATCGGGCGCCCACCGATGCTCGACCACCTTCTCTGATGATGGAGAGGGGCGAGAAGGGGCGTGGGGCGCGTCCTATGGTTGCCGGGAGGGACGAGGGGGCAGTCACCATCACCGAGAAGATGTTCATGCCAGCGGCGCAACGTTCCTACAAGGGGCCGCCCCCAAAACCACTCCATACCACAAGGAAGCGCCCCGTTAAACCCGGAAGGGGAGATCCGGGGGAAGTGATTGCCGTGGAATTTACTCCGGGGGCCACGCATGGGGCAATGGCAGGGGTTCGAAAAGGTTCGATGAAGGTTCGACAGGAATGGCATGATCGACACGTCGACGTGCTGATTGATCCAGAGACTTCAGAGTTTCTACCTGCCAGAGAATTGGGACTTGTGTCAAGAACCCGTACCTTCGATTCCGCTTACTGGAATAGTGAAGGGGTACTGGAAACCAATCCCGTCTTGATTGTCGAATTACTGAACGGGGAACGAGGTGATGCCAGATTGATATCAAACGTCATCGGTATGTATGGATTGCAGGAGGCAGTTGCAGGATACAAGCGCACCTACGGCAGAACCAAGGCAAATTTGGATGGCGCTTATGTCACGATTGGTGATGGACGTCCAATGACGCACGTGGAACATCGGAAGGTTCAACAGTACGTTGCCGATAACTTTTCCAAGGGGTTGGCGGCAGACATGGCAATTTTTCCGCATAAAAATGGATTTGATTGGAAATGGTTGGGATTTAATGAAGAAGGATGGTCGCATAAAAACGGCAAGGATGCTGTGGGATTTGCATTGGATGATGCAGTCTATAAAGTTACGGGAGAAAAATGGGATTTCGGAGAATTCAAAATAGGAGAAACGTTATATGAAGAAAACCATTGGCAAAGGAACCCCAACGGGGAAGCATACCGGGCAAATGCGAAAGACCTCATACAGGGGAAAGGGAGGCACTTTCAGAGTACTGCAACCCAACGATCCAATCTTCAAGCGAGGATGGATTCTGAGTTCTCACCCGGCATTCGTGGAATCCATAAGGACTTCGAAGGACGGGGGTTCGGGAAAAGCGGCGCCGAGGGATTAAGGCAAGAACTTCGCCTGCCCACCCCTAGCGAGACAACGGGGAAGAAGGGTCACACGTTCCCCACCATCAAGATTCATCGGCAACCATTGCCGGGGGAAACTGCATTTCCTAAAGAATCCCAAAAGTGGTCACCCGAACAATGGAGCGAGTATCTTGAACGCGGGAAGTCCGCAGATGAGATGCAACGCAATATGCCAGATGCTGGCGCCAACCCGGAGGCATTTTCGCGCATCATGGGCAATCGTTTGGAGGGCATCAAGGAGGTGGAGACTCCATCGTTCCCGACACGTTTGGGTGAGTGGGTGAGGAATCCCGAAAAACTTTTGGATTTCGTGAAGCGAGGAATCAAGACAGACCCGGAGTTCTTCCATCGGGCAAAGGCAGGCATCAAGTCCGTAAGAGAGATGCACGAAATCGCTAGACGTGGTGAACTGTCCAACGAGGCAGTTTCCTTGAGTTACTTTTGGGGGTTCCTGTCCCGTATGCTTGACCCCTACAATCAAGAGGCAGGTTGGTTGCGCATGATAAACCATCCACAATTCCTCAAGCAGATGTGGAAGAGCATAGACGGTAAGTTCAACCTGGAACGAGGTACTTACTGGACGGGGCAAAAAGTTGTGGAGGATGGGTTTTTCAAGGGTGACTGGAAACGACTTGCCAAGAAATCCAAGGACAAGGCAATTTCCGAGGCGCACAGAAGGAACCTTGCCCAACGGGACACTTGGGTCGGCATGGTATCCAATATAATGAAATTCCAAGACCAAAGAGGCGCGCTTACCGCAGGAAGAAATGCCATACAGAACATCAATGCCTCACATTCGATGTTCCAGAAGTGGAATGGAAAGTGGGATGAATTGACCTCGATCCTAAATAACCCGGAACTAACTGGGCCACAGATGCGTGAAATGATGTGGGAAAAAGGATTTGGCGGCGCAGGAATGCAAGACAAGGTGTCATCCTTCGTCATCGCCACCCTTGCCAGAGGTGACGTCCTTATTATGGATAGGTGGCAATACGTTAACTTTTGGTTCAATGAATTAGCGGAAAGTGTCAGAGGCAAACGAGTCGAATTGGAAGCGACGTGGAAAAAGCATTCGATGGATTTCAAGGAAGCGAAAGGGAAGAAAGGTAGCGCCGAAAAAAGAAGAGTTGCCGAGCAAGGCATGAAGGATGCCCGAAAGGAATTGGAGGAATACAGGGAATGGGGGAATTCACCATTGCGGTTTGATCGAGCAGGCACTCCCGAAGATCGAACCGGGTTTTATGATGCAGTAGGTTCCGAGGTCAAGGATGCGGCATCCCATGCCCTCTATCGCACTCTGGAAAACTACTTTGACAAACTCTCTGGGGACGTCTCGCAAATTGATCCCGTGTTGGCGGATTTCAATGATGCGTTCTCTCTCCATTGGTTGACTTGGAACATGATCAAGCGAGAGGCAGTTGGGCATTCTAGTCTCGACGTCATTACTGAATTTTCCAAACTATCTAAATTCCCGAAAACCAAATCAGAACGTGACAAATTCCTACGAGAGTTCATTGAGCAAGAGAAGTACACCGAGAGGGAAGTCCCACTCGGAAAAGTCCGACCAAGTGTCGCAGGACGCAGGCAACTCCCCAAGAAAACCGAAAGGTTCTCGGCGCAATACGGAAGACCAAGAGTTACTGTCTCGCCTTGATAGGTTGCCACCGCAATTTAGCGCGGCAATGACGGGGTTGGGTGGGGCGGCAGGTCACGTCGAAGACGATTAAACCCCTCCCGCTAACCCCTCCGAACGGGGGTATTTTAAAAATAGTTCATTTTTTTCTTGAACGTTTTCCTCCACTAATCCATCTCATATTTAGAACGATATGGGGATTGATGAAACGGCAGGGGTTAAAATGGGCGAAAGTCTATTGTTAACCTGCCATGAGGCGAGGGACTTGTTGGGAGGGATTTCCAGCACTACCCTGAACCGTTGGGCGAACAGATGGGGACTACGCAAAGTGGGCCACCGTTACGTTCGTTCCGACATAGTGGACGCAGTCGCCAGACATGGACTGACTCAAGACAAGGGGAAAAGTGATGGGAATGATGATGGCGCAGTTGATCTGCGTAGTTGAGATTTTAATATCCGCCGCATTCTTGGTGGGCGCTGTTTGGGGGATGATCCAATAGAATTTTGGGTCGAGTGCATACCCCCCAAGGCGACTGCGCAAGCGTCCTCGATGATCATGCGCCGCAAGGACGGCACTCCCTTCATAGGGAAAGCGAAGCGTGGAGCGAAGACGAGGGACGAGTTGATGACCCTGCTCATGCCCTTTCGTCCGCCCGTCCCCTTGGAGGGAGCTATCTTCATGGAGGTTGACTGGGTGTATCCTTGGCGGAAGAGCGAGCCGAAGAAGAACAAGACGGAGGGCAGGTTGCCCTGCTTCACTCGCCCGGATGCGGATAATTTGATGAAATTCTTTGCCGATATATGTGAGCGTTTGGGCATGTACTTGGATGATTCGCAGATCGCCGACCTCCGATTTCGGAAGTATTGGGGAGATCGACCCGGCATAGGTGTGAAGATGGGGAGGTTGGAGAAGTGATTGAAGTCGGGTCCATAGTGCGCGGCAACTGGTCGAGCATCGAGTACCGCGTGGACCATGCGTGGAAAGTGTTGGGTGAGGATTACTGGTGCGTGAATGGAAAGGGCGTGGACAATCCGAGGCAAAGTGGAAGTTTTTCCTTTCTAGGCGAGAGGGTGGGGAACGAAATACTGATCACCGATCCTAAACGCCCCGATGACAGGTTGCTGGTTGTCAGGGAATCCGCGCAAGCGAGGCGCCGCAAACAAATGGAGTTTGATTTGTGATGTCTTGGAGAGATGACATGGAGAGGCAATTGAGCGTGGGAGGAAGCACCCCCACCCATGCCGAGATTTTGAAGGAACTTCGATCCGAGTGGAGATGGCATAGGCACGTCAAGCAAATCGCCGAACGTGAGATGGAGATACGCAAGGAGCGCTTCGCCGAGGTGGAGCAAGACGCGCTAAAGCGACTGGGAGACAAATTCATGAAC
>Ga0255048_10001576_pt1 | contig 15607 bp, 30 predicted proteins | sample JV7_2_2_MG_FD_183619 | JGI IMG/M metagenome (GOLD analysis project Ga0255048, IMG submission 183619) | Seawater microbial communities from Jervis Inlet, British Columbia, Canada - JV7_2_2 | ecosystem: Environmental > Aquatic > Marine > Inlet | place: Canada: British Columbia | collected 2016-10-06
GACTAGCTCAGATAGGCGATAAAGCTAGAGATGCACTTGAAGGCTTCTCTGCAATTAGAGCAGTTCTTAGTGAGGGTCTTCTAGTAGCCGCTAATGGTGCTGCAGCTGCCACAGCTGGCCTTATAAGCACTGTTAGTGAATTGGGTCAATCAGGATACTATAATCCAATTAGAGCACTTACAGAGGTATTGGCTGAGGCTGCTGGATATGATGTTGCAGAAACCTCAGGAGCTCCCAGTGAGCAAGCAACAACAGCCATAAATAGCTATCGGAAAAACCTAGCCCTCCTTAATGATGAAAAAGAAAGAGCAGCAACAGTTGATGAAGCTGCGGCAGAGGCTCAATTAGAAGCCAATAGATTAGGTATTCTACAGTCTGAGAATTATGATAAGAATACAGTGGCTTTACAGAAGTACCAAGCCGCGCTTAAAGAGGCAACGACTGAGCTATCAACTGATAATCAAATTAGTCAACTAGCTGGCGTTGCTAAAGAAGTGGCACAAATACAGAATGATCTACAAGAATCAATCTCTGAAGCGTCTGAAGAGTTTACATCAGCTCTGGAAAATGCAGTTGCTACGGGGCAGGCTCAGAAAGACATTGATGAGATGATCAATCAATATAATAAGTTCATCGAGACTCTACAGAAACGAGCGAAGATAAAGGTTGAATTAGAAATATCTGACAATAGCGATGATATAAAGAAGGAGACTGAGAAGCGAGATAAAGCCGCTAAGGAGCTTAGAGAGTTTGAGGCTGAGATTAATAAGCCCGATACGAGCGCAGTAGAAGCAGCCACATCACAGCAAGAGGCTCAGCAGCAGATTAACGCAATTAGCGCATCGAATAAAGAGGATGTTGAGAGAGTAGTGGCTGCTAGAAAACAACGAGAGACTATGGTTGCCGAGTTAATAAAACAGAATAAAAAGTTACAAGATCTAATTAACGCTCAGAAGAGTGTCGGAACCAAATCAAGTTCGAGGTAAATCATGGCAGTTTTAGAAGTAAGAGAATTAAGAAGACCGTCACTAAATACTATAGAAGGTAGTGGTGAGCGGTCATTTCGTGTTACATTAGATCAGTACACGAACTACGGCGCAATGATGCTCGAAGCTACCACCGCCATTGATCCAAATGATTCAAATAGAAAGATACCAGAGAAGGGACAAAGTTTTTACACTGGACTCCCACCAACTCAATTTGGAACTCCAATAGTATCAGAGATATACGGAGAGTTATACAGTGAGCAGAATAAGCAATGGGATGTAACTGTTTCATATAGTGCACTAGATGATGATGGTGGTGGTCAGAATGGTGGATTTGAATATCCTTGGAACGAGCCTCCTGTAGATGATTGGGGCTCAACAATCGTACAAAGGCCAATGCTAGTAGATGTTAATAATAAGCCAATGGTTAATAGTATTGGTGAACGTTTTGCGGAAGTACTCACTAGGCCAGTGGCGTTAAGGCGATTGGTAGTTACTGAGAATAGGAAATATGGCAGTTTTTCACCAATGGCCGCATCAAAATTTATCTCAACAATTAACTCAGCATCATTTTCAGTTGGTGGTCAAACCATTCCACAGGAAAAGGCACTATGTACAGGATATAATGGCCGTACTGCTTACGTTCGAGATCCCAATGGAAATCAAACCAAGTACTGGCAAGTTACTGCATCATGGGATATCATAACTGATGATGATGACTGGCATGGTTATATACTGGATCAGGGATATAATCAATTCGATGAGAATGGCGCTCCTGACACAATTTTAATTAAAGGCGCTGTTAAGCCCTCCGCCCCTCAATTGCTTAATGGCAACGGGAAAAGACTAATCAATGTCGACGGAAGTAAAAACGCAGCCAAATCGGGCGCCTATCTGCCAATAGATACTAGGAGATCTGCATCTGACAGGGTCTTTCTGAGGTATGAGCAATTTAAGAAAACTTCTCATGGGAGTATCATATAATGGTTGATGGATATCTAGTAGATGATGGCTTCAATAGGGAATATAATGAAATTGCCAATAGAGTTCTTGGGCCTACATCTGGAATGGGGGCTAGTAACAGCTTCGGTACGCAGCCTTTTGGATCTATCTATGTTAAGATAACTAATGTTGTCGATAAGGTATATGCTGAAGATGAACCAATTGAATTTAAAGCAAAGCAAGTACATTTTAGGCTAGATGGAACTACAGTTGATGGACGATTTATTTTTGATGAAGCTGTGGATGAAGGTGAATCAGGAGGAAAATATAATCTAGGTGCAAGCCTTTACGGTCTTGGTATAGAATGGGATGAATCTGATATACCGGCAGCAGATGATCAATGGACGGGACTGATACTCACCGCTTCAGTAAGAGAAATTGTAGAGGCAGATGGTCTTGGAGAAAATGCAACAGTCACTAATATTTATAATGTATGGGCAATAGACTCGGCACCACCCGGGGAGAGTGGGGGTAACTTTGCACAATGTACAATAACTGCTGATAATGGCGGTGGAAACTATAGCGTGAGCGTTCAAACCGGCAATCCACTATCGCCAGATTTGGACCTAAAAACTGGCAAGCTTCATTTTCTATATGCCACTGAAGGTGGGGTAAGTGTCGGCGGTCAAGTCAGGGCGGAAATTTATAGCAGTGAAGAAGAGGGCATTGACTTTGATTGTTTCCCGATTGAGACAACCATGAATCTAATAGCAGAACCACCGCCGGAGGTATAGTATGAGCTGGGAGGACTTAGGCATAATAGATCTTGAGAATATTCCTGAGGGCTACCTTGTCGGCTGGCCCTTTATAAACGCCTTTATGGTAGCTTTTCAGGAACGCGCAGATTACATTGAAGGGGCCGAAAGGACTGTAGAATATAATGACTTATTATTTGATAATGCACAGATACTTACTTCAGAATTTGATGATAGATTATCGATATTTAACTTTAATGTGCGGAGTTGCTTCAATGCACAATGGGTAAAGGAAGATACATGGACACAGATGGCGGCCTTCACAAAAGCCCCTGTTACCATAGGCGGCGGTGCGGGGCAACGACACGTTCCGGGCTTGGGTCTCATTGACATTATCTTGTGGGATGAAACAGAATTGAGGCTTCTTTTGACTGATGAGGTATATGATGATATATTTACCACATATACGCGCTCTGTCAATTTTAAGCCTTCCTACTGGTCGGGGCTATATAAACTCATTAAATACGTTATGTTATTTCGCACATTAAGTGTAGCTAATAATTACGATCCAAGCAGACTCGACCCAGTACTTGTTTTAAATGACGCTGAATCCTTCAAGGAGACTGAGCCTGATTTGAATCTCAGTGGGTTAGTCTCCGACTCAATTACTAGCCCGAATACGTCAAATAATTCGTTTAATAATTTCCTATCAAGCACTGCGGTTAGTTTTCAGTCAAGATGGACAGGATCAATCCACATAGATTCATGTAGCGTAGGTTATAGTGCTATAACAACCGACCCATTCTGCAAAACACCTTCTCTTATGCCTATAAGGACCTTATTGTGGCGCGACCTAGGAAACTTCCTATCCACACTAAGTGAAGAGGATAACATATTCAATAATGTTGACAACTCCATAGGGGTAGATTCAACTTCAGAGCCTTATATCGGGGATATAACCTACGAAACTATTAATACTGTGCCGCAGGACCCTGTAGAGACTGGTGAGCCAATTGGTTACAAAGCTGAGAATAGGAATTTTCCCGTATACTATGCTGACGGTAATACAAGCGTGAATATTGCAGGTCTGACTGACTTAAGATATGGATATGACTTCACTGTGATTCCAGCACCTGACGGATCAAGCCTGCAATCTTTTTTGAGAAAGGGCAGGGGAGTTAATTACTATTTAAACTATGCCACGTGTGAATTACCACAAAGTGATTTTGATTTCTCAGTGTAGCTGCCTTGCTCAATAATAATTTAAAATAAAACAAAGGAAAAAATATGGCCACAACCTCAATTGCACCAATTTACTCCGCGAGTATCGAGTTGACAGAGGGACCAAGATTTCAAGTATTCCCAGATCCTCAATCAACTAACTTTGACTATTTACAATCAGCTGATGTTATTAGCCTAATTGCTGGTAAGGCCTTCTTTGTGAGGTTGACCATTACCAATTCAGGTGAAGCGGTTAATATCGGCGCTGGTAATCTACCTACTGCAGATATGTACATTGCAGCTGAGGGGGATGAATCCGCTGCCCCGCTTAAATTAGCTGGAAGAGGGATTGCAAGTACAGTAGTAGACACAGATGCAGTCAACGGCATCATTACCTTCTACTGCCCCTCAGATGCCATTATTCGCTATTATGCTACACAGTTTGATGATCTCAAGACAGGTAGTTGTCGCATTTCATTTGATTTGCGTAATACTGCCGGAGAAGATATACAATTTCACGATAACGTCAACATAGAGGATAATCAATTTAGTAATACAGGAGCTAATCCTCCAGCAGCGTTTACTTCAGTTATATTAAATCCTATAAATACTCAGGAAGTTTTAGGCTCTAATGCAGGAATCACTCCATTAGCAGCACATGGCTATACAGGTCAAACAGCAGACATCTTCTATGCATTTGAAGAACTTGGTGTTGATGGCGTTCGAGTTATCCCAACAGGTGAATTAAGAGCCTCAGTAGATCCAACAGATATTGCTGGTGTAGGTAATCAGGCTTATAATGATGCACGCTATTCTGCAATAGCTCATAATCACACAGGAGTTTACTCTCCAGTTGGTCATACACATGTCGCTACAGATATAACTGACTTTCAAACTGAGGTTGCAGCTAACTCTGCAGTAGCTGACAATACAACTAAAGTCACCAATGCAACTCATACAGGCGATGTAACTGGCTCAACAGCCCTTACTATGGCAACAGTCAATGCGAATGTAGGTAGCTTCACCAATGCTGATGTAACTGTTGATGCAAAGGGTAGAATCACTGCCGCTGCTAATGGTATTGCAGGAGCAACCAATCTAAATGGGTTGACTGATGTGACCCTCACTGCCGCTGCTCAGGGGGATATACTATACCATAACGGCACATTGTTTGTCAATCTTCCTAAAGGCGCTGATGGCACGTTTCTAAAGTCCACGACAACCAACCCACAATGGGCTACTCCAGCTGGGTCTGGTGATGTTGTTGGTCCAGCATCCTCCATCGATAATAGAGTTGCTCAGTTTGATGGTGTTACAGGCAAACTAATAAAAGACTCCGGCACTCTACTTGATGATTTGATGACTAAGGCGCTAGATGTGAGTACGCAGTCTGGAAGCTTCACTATAACGGATGCTATGAATGGCGAGGTTATCTACGTCACCAATGCCTCTGCAGTCAACGCAACTCTAAATACTGGCCTAACCACCGGGTTTAATTGTGTTATAGTGCAACAAGGTGCAGGCGCAGTAACTATCAATGGAACAGCAACCACTGAGGCTCCTAATGGCTTAGTGACCAGCGCTCAATACGGAGCTATTGTCATTAATTACCGGACTACTAACACTTATAATATTCAAGCCTAATAGGAGGGAGTATGAGACCTTCATTTTCAAATATGATACCACTAATGACATCAGAGACAAAATCACTATTGTTGAATGGTACAAATCAGTATGTACTAATGCCCGATATTGACAATACATCTCTTAGATCAGCATTTACGATGTCAGCATGGGTAAAATCATCTGATGTGGTTACAGATCAGACTATTATTGGTATTGGCACAGGTAGCTCAGTCATGGACATGAGATTCTATCAGGGTGGAGTTTCATTAACCACCTATAGCGGCAGTTGGGCCTCAGTTGCCGCCACTACTACAAATACCTCTGATGTGGTCCATGTGGCAGTTACTTATGACGGCACTACAGCTAGAATTTACTACAATGGCAGCTTAGATAATAGTGGCACTATATCGGCAGCATCAGCAGCCGCTACTTGTACATTTACTGTCGGTTGTGATCAATCTCGTGCAGCTGGATTTTTAGATGGATCAGTAGCAGGAGTAATACTCTGTGATGTGAAATTAGAAGATGCAGATATTACTGAAATTAATAATCTTGGAGTACCAAAACAACCTGAGGATTACTCGACGGCGATTACAGATAACTATGTAATGGCGCTTCCATTAAATACTGGCGTTGTCGATCCCGAGACTGACAGATCACTACTATCAAATGATGGTGTACTCACGAACAGCCCAACATACACAGGTGAGGTAATAGCATTCGAATAACAGGATGGAAAATGGAAAACTTTCACAGGAAATATATACGCGTTAATCACTGGTACCAATCAGCAGAATTTAAGTTAATTGAAGTCTATGTTATTCAAACTGATATCCTTGGCTTCTACTATGAAGATGCATATGTTAGGCTAGATGAAGAGGGATTACTTACCATAAAGGTGGGCTATAAATTCGGAGCTTCTGGCCCAACTTGGGACACTAAAAGCTCTAGAGAAGGCTCCTGTGTGCATGACGCCCTTTATTGGATATCTCAACAAGGTGGCTTTGGTAGAGAGGATAACGAGCACATAAGAGAACAAGCAGATCATTTAATCCTTTATCTATGCCTTACTAATGGTATGTATAGATGGAGAGCTAATCTATGGCATAAGGTACTAAGGGTGCGTGGATCAAAGGCATGGAATAAGCGCAATCATAAAAAATAATAATAAAATTAGCCCGGAGTTACTTGACTCTGGGCTTTTTTGTGGCTATATTAGATGCAGATCGATTAAAGAATAAAAGAAAAAAGGAGAATGAGCGGTGAGTGAGTTAATAGAAGAATTAAAATACTGGCGATGTGATCGTCCAAGTGAATACAAAATGGATGAGTTTATTAGATCAGTGGAAAGGCTCGAAAAAGAATGCGACAAGTACAAAGCCGCGCTGGACTCAATCAAGGAAATCACACTGAATAACCACGATCATGATACACTTAGGATTAATAAGATATGTCAGGAGGCGCTGATAAAATGATTATATTATTTGGTATTTATTTAATTACAGGGCTTGTAATCCTATCAATTGAGATTAGACTAGGAAGAACGAGGATCACACGATTGAAGGATTTATCATCAATGATAGGCTTTGTGATATTAGCCCCCTCTGTATAGTATTATAATTGGCCTTCTACGACTAAGGAAGTCAATGCGTCTTAAAATAAAGAAAAAGGAGAGAGAAGCAAATGAGTAAAGAAGAGAATATGAAGCTTTGGCGTGCAGTCGAAAAAACTAACCCTGCACACACTAAAAAAGTTAAGTTTGGTCGTGCTATCACTGCTATTGACCCATATAGACAAATTGAAGCTGCTACAGAGCAGTTTGGTCCAGCTACCCAAGGATGGGGATGGGAGGTAAAGAAGGTACATGAGCTTGAAGCCACTAAGCAGATTGGTGTGTTGATTAGACTATGGGTATATAATGCAAATCAATACATAGAACAGTGGGGACAAGCTGGCTTATACATAGATAATAAAAACACTAAAAAGGATGAAGATTGCTTTAAAAAGGCGACTACTGATGGTATTACTAAGTGCTTGAGTTACTTAGGGTTCAATTCAGATATATTCTTTGGCCTCTACGATGACAATAAGTATGTCGCTAAGATGGAAGAGGAATTCTCTGAAGATGCCAAGCCAAAGAAAATCAAGAAGACTGCAATGGATCAGGCTCTTGATGCAATTAAAGCTGTAAAGACGGAAGACGCTCTAATAGTTCTTGTAAAGCGCTTTCAGGCCTCAGCTAAGTTAGAGTACGATGAGGTTCTGCAAATGCACGCAGAGGCTAAGCTAGAAGCTCTAAAAGGAGAATAGTATGGAATTAACTGAAGTGGATTGCCTTAACGCCTTAAAGGATAGGAAGATATCTTCGATTAGATATGCTACACCGGCAGAGGAGAAGCTTGTTATATCAACTCACGATGGCTTAGTCTTTGAGATTGCCTCACAAAGGCATGCGTGGCTTAAAGTAAAACAGGTTAAATAATGGATATCGAATCAAGACCTCAGTGGTTGATTGATCACCTAAAGGATAGAGAGATACCCGGATCTGAAATACAATGCAGTGATGCATGGTTTGCAAGTAGAGTTGGTAAGATTACTGGTAGCGGTCTTTATAATATCACCACTGAGAATGCTACAAAGAGTACAGCATTGCCACAGCGTGCCATCAAGTATATCAAGGAGAAGGTAAAGGAGTGTCTTACTGGCGTTTGTCATAGCATTGAAGATAATGATTATATGAGGTGGGGTCGAGAGACTGAGCCAGAGGCAAGAGCGTTTGCTGAAGCTTACCTTGGTGTTGAGATATATGAGACTGGTGCTCTTAGAATGCCATGGTCTGATGATGTTCAAGTATCCCCAGATGGTATTGGCATGGATAAAGAAGGTAGGATATTTATCTTTGAAACTAAATCGCCCTCATCCGATAATCATCTTGGTTATATGATGGAGAATAAACCTAAAGTTCCCGGTAAATATAAGGCTCAAGTTCAAGGTGAGATTGAAGCTGCAGGTGCAGAGTACGGTATCTTCTTGACTTATGATCCAAGGATGGGTGCTCATAGTGCTATGATACTTAAGGTGGAGATAGATGAAGCCATGAGAGATAGAATTAAGGAGAATTCGCTCAAAGCTTTAGAGAGGATTGAGCAAGGCGCTGCCAATGTAAGAAAGAATTCATGTACTCTTTTTTAAACTAAGGCTTGCGAGATAAAGTAACACATGCTATAATCAGAAAGTAACACAACAAACAAAAGGAGAATATAAATGTCAAAGCCAAAAACTATGATGATTGATGATGTGAAGTACATTAGGGAGGATTCAGTTAAAAATATATCAGTGGATTTATCTAAAATAGTTTTAGTTAGAACTTATTCGGCAGGTGTTCATTTTGGCACCTTGAAGGAGCATGATAGATCAACAAATCATGTAGTATTAACACATGCCAAAAGATTGTATCAATGGTCTGGCTCCTGCAGCTTATCTCAAGTTGCAATTGATGGTGTTAATTTAAGTGGGTCTAAGATTTCAATTTCAGTCCCAGAAATTACACTTGGGCGAGCTATTGAGGTAATATCTATGTCAGAAGTTGCAGCTACTCAAATGATGGAGGCTAGTGAGTGGAAGAAATAAATATATGTAATGGATATGGATATGGATCTGGATCTGGATATGAAGAAGGATCTGGAGATGGATCTGGATATGGAGCTGGATATGGATCTGGATATGGATCTGGATCTGGATATGAAGAAGGATCTGGAGATGGATCTGGATATGGAGCTGGAGGTGGATATGGATATGGATCTGGAGAAGGATCTGGATCTGGATATGGATCTGGATCTGGAGGTGGATCTGGAGGTGGATCTGGAGGTGGAGGTGGATCTGGATCTGGAGGATTCAGTTATTAATTATTGGGTAGAAACTAATATAAAAACAAACAAGGAGAAAGAAATAAATGAACAACCTAGAAATTAAAGCAACTGGAGTAATTCACTCAATTGAGGATCTGTACCACAAGGAAGGTTCAGAGTATCATTCAATTAAGTTTACACTTAAAGTACCAAATGAATACAGTGAAACATACCCTCACTACCTGCAGCTTGAGTCAGGTAATAAGGTTGATGCAGAGTATGACAACGCTGGTGACTTTACTAAGTTCCGTAAGGTGGGTGAAGAGATTACCGTTACTGCTAATGTAACAGGGAGCGTCTGGACTAAGCCTGAGACAGGTAAGGAAATGACATTCAATAAGCTTAAGGTTTGGAAGATTGAGCGAGTTACTAAAGAAGAGATTCCTGATCCACCAGCATTTGATGCAGATGCAGCAATGGAAGGCGATTGCCCATTTTAGTCCAGTAAATTAATAAAGGAGGTTTAGCCATGAAGAAAGAATTCAACGAGTACTTAAAGATTAGGGACCCGGACGGAAAGCTCAATAGAGCACAATCTGACTGGCTAGAATCTGCCTTTAATTCAGGGTGGAGGGCCGCAGCTAAGGATGCCAAGAAGGTGAAAGATGTACCAAAGGAGGCTCGTGAAGTGCTGAAGTATTTCAATGAAAAGACGAATCGCACCCTAAGGATTACTACCAAGATATCAGCTAGATTATCTACATTTGAGAAAGAGGATCTAATTAAGGTGATTGACTATGCTATAGGTAGTTGGACTGGCACTAAATACGAGAAGCACATACAATTATCAACATTATTTGGAAGTGATATCAAAGTAGACAAATATATTGGATGTTGGTATGCGTGGAGGAAGGAAAAAGAGGCGGAAGCAATACTAATGAAGCGAGCCGAGGAAGATAATAGTGGAGGCGGCTTTAAACCATCATTTTAAGGAGGATAGTATGAATTTAGGAGAGCTAAGAGAGAAGATATCGGAGCTAGATCACCTACCAGACTCAACTAAGGTAGAAGCCTCTGGATGCTGTGGCGCTGCAAATTATGATGTCCTTGATGTGGATATTGAGCACTTGATCAAGATATTTGGTGGGGATGAGATTGTCGTTGAGACAACTGTAAATATTGCTACTGACGTGTGGACAGGATAGGAGGATTATGAATAAAGATATAAGATCTGAATTAATCGGATTGATGATAAAAAGAAACTCCTTAATTCCTGATACAAAGAGTATTCAAGGCTTTAAAGATCCAATGTCAGGACCACTGAGTGAGGCATTTAAGGTTATAGTTGATCTATATGACAGCAAGGAGGCTGTAAGCGCGTCTAAGGTCATTAGAGGTGTTTGTAAGACTACAGGGCAACCAGAGGCATTGCATACTGATATTATTTATAGTTGCATGGAGATTGCCAAGAATACAGGTAAGTTCAAGGGTTATGTGGAGGAAATACGCAACTCACTTATCGCAGGTAGGATTAGAGATACAGTGTCATGCATAATGGCTACAGAGGGTAGAGAGCATGCCGACGCTGATGATATGATGGAGCGTTTAGAGAGCTCAGTAAGAGAGCTTAGAGCGTCTATAGCAGAGACAGGCAATGGAGACAATCAAGAGGCTGATGAGGACATATTAGGGGAGATACAAAAATATAAAGAGTCCGGTGATATTCCCTTGCTAAAAACTGGCCTATGGGAATATGACAGAATGACGGGTGGATTTGGTAATGGTGAGTATATTACTATATCAGGTCTTGAGGGTTCAGGCAAGTCAGCACTAGCTACAACTATGATGCTTTATATGTCGAAGCCTATAAGCGCTGTCGATGGAAAAGCCACTATAATGGGTGACTTAACTACATTTATTAGCTTAGAGATGTCCAAGGTTGACTTGAATAAGCGTCTATATCACCAAGTGATTGGCTTTGATATGCGCAAAGCATTTGCAACGAAGATGGACCCGGTAGAATTAGAGATTGAAGTAATAAAAGCACAGGCAAGACTAAGGCAATTCAATATTGATATTATTGCCCCACGAAGTAATCACTGTACGGCCATTAAAAATATGTGTCGAACTGCTGCAGCTAATGGCAGTAAGGCTATATTCATTGATTACTTCCAGCTAATTACTGCCGGGTTCAAGGAGCAGACAAGAGATCTTGAGAGAGTGTCAGATGAGTTTAGGCGTTTAGCTTTAGAATTGGACATCCCAATTATTATGCTATCACAACAGAATGAGGAGGCACGAAAGAGAACTAGCGCAAATGGCAATACATATGGAGGTGTTTCTAGAGGCAATGTTATGTACTGTAAGAAGCTTGCCAGGGATGTCCATACATGTATCTTAATTGATGAGGGCATGGATAAGCTAATTGTAGATAAGAGTAGAACTGGTGGAACGGGAGAACTCCCAGTTAAGTTTAATGTTAATAATAGATTGCTATATACTGGTCGTAGGGCTGATACGGATACAATTCAAATGTAAGGAGAAGTTATGGGAAAAAGAGGCGTTAAGGAATATTGCAATAATACCCTGACAGAGGCAGCGTTTAGAGGACGTATAATCAATACGTTACGGCGCTTGTCAATGGGGTGGAAGCCAAAGACATTAGCCTTTGATAATGCCCGTGATGGATACATAAAGAACCCTAAGACCGGCAAGGACAATCAAGCGTTTAGGTGTGAGGATTGTGGTGAGCGTTTCATGAAGAAATACTTGAAGGCAGATCACATTGATCCAGTTGTACCATTAGAGGGCTTCAAGGATAGTCAGAGCGTCTGGTTGGGGTATGACTGGAGCGTCTACTTGAAAAGACTGCTCTGTGAAGTCAGGGGCTTTCAGATCCTATGTCATCCATGCCATGAGACAGGAAAGACACAAAAAGAAAATGAGATACGGAGGTCCCATAAATGAGTAAGTTCATAGAAAAGAAGGAGGGCGTAGATAGTCAATATTTAGAGGATCAAAATGATAATGAAATACAGAACTATCGACGTAATGAAATACTAAAACATATCTACCCTATGAGTATTTTAGATGTAGCTGACTTGATAAGTGTTTCACGTCCATTCTTAAATATGAAGTTAAGAGGTCAACGCTGGATATGGCCAGAGGATGTTAAGAAAATAAAGGAAATAGATGTCCAGTTATTTTTTAAATGCTATCCAGATAAAAAAGCAAGGGCAGAAGAAAGAGTAAGAAAGACCATAACTGAGTATTATTTAGCTTGGGAATACAGAGAAAAGTACATGTAACATTAAGCGCGATTGACATTAATTTGTTGATCGCGCTTTTTTTGTTTGAGCGTCTATGAGCATCTAGAAAGCTTGAGCGTCTGAGCGTCTATAAGCCTCTGAAGATTGATTCTCCCCACGCCGGCGCGCAACCCGCATGCCGCACCATACCCCACACAAGCTAAGCTACAGCCAGATTTTACCCCTGTCAAGTCATTTTCGAAAAATAATCAATAAAATAAAAATTAATAAAAATTTGTTTTTATTTTGCTTTTTACTATTGATTTTAAATAGTGCAGGCATTATCATTAAGTATCGAAACAAAAAAAACGAGAGATACACAATGGAAAAGCAAGCATTAATGACAGTACTAGAAACAGAAAGCGTAATCATCTTTGTAAAAGCAAACGGAGATACAAGAGAAATGAGTGCAGTGATCAATCCGGACCAACCTGTACAGTATGAAAACTCTGACGCTGTTGGTGTTATTGATACTATATTAAATCAATATAGAGCTATCAAGGCTCACTCAGTACTTTCAATTAATGGGGAAATGGTATAATGACTCATAAATTTGCACCAAACCTACAGGCTTATATTAGAGCGCATAAAATTCAAGAGTGCAACGACAAGGAATTAAAGAGAAAACAAGCATTTAATTTAACTTATTTAATTGCTTCAACTACCCTTGATAATCTAGTCAAATAGAAATATACTTGAACAAAGAAACAAACTTGAACAAAGAAGCAAAAGAGAGATAGCAAATGTTAATCAAGGCAGCAGCACTAACGTACATTGTAAATAATTATCGCAGATTTAAAAAAGAATTAGGTAAAGCAGCTAATTACGTTAAACCTAAATTCAATAAGACAGATGCAATAGGAGGAGTTAAGCTCTTTATAGGGTTTTGGCTACTAATGCCAATTATCGCTTTCTTTATGTGGCTGTTTGGATATTAAAAAGGAGAATAAAATGAATATAGATATGATGGATTTCCTGACTGATCAGCAAGTAGGTCAAATTCAGCAAGTAATTGTCGATAAGATGATTAAGAAAATAGAAAAGTGTGATATTGATATTGACGAAATTATGACAAAAGAAGTAGAATCTATAATAGAAATCGCTTTTCAAGAATGTGAGTTAGAACCAGTTCAGAGTTTAATTACAAATTTCCTTACCAGTAAGCTGGAAAAAGCACTCAAATAATAAAAAAAGGAGAATAGAAAATGCTACGTAGATCAAAAGGTCAAAAAAGACACAACCTTACAATTAACTCAGAAATTAAAAACATTAAAAGAGAACTTAAAGCGAGACAGTAAAATGCATGATGACTTTAAAAATTTAATGGAAGAATTATCACTCCAATATGTACATGCTCTTAAATATTTAAGTGCTTATGAATTAGCAGAAATAGAGCATAAGGCTCTCAGTTATGGCTGGATGCTTGAGGATGTAGACTTATACTCTAAAACTGGGAGAATGCCGCAATGATTGCTGAAATGATAAAGATGGTAACTGATAGAGATGAGCTAATTGAGAAGTTACTTGATTTCTTGAATGATATAGATGACGATGTAATATTTAAGCCGTGCAATACATCTAAGTTAGCTGACATATACGCCAGTATAGAAAAACTAGAAGCAAAATTACAGGTGCCATCATGAAGATTCAGAAAGAACTTGGAATATACTTAGCTGAAAGAGCGAAGAGTGAAAGACAAATCAACCAACGTGAGGATATCATTGATGATCTATTAACGTTAATTGGTCATATAGACGATAGCTTTAGTTTAGATCAAGATCATATAAAGGAACTTGCAAAAATAAACACTAATATAAATAAAATGGAATAAATTAAGATTGAGCTATTGACATTAAGATCTTTTAGGATTACTATTAAAGTAACAGCGAGAGTTAAGGTCATGAAAATAGCGACAATTATCACATCAAAGCAGCACATGGAAGAGAGAATCGAAAGAGCAATAAGTATGAATGTTTTTATTGCTAAATTAACTAACTGGAAGCAAGATCAAAAGGTGTCGTAATGAGCAAGATAGGTGCAGAGATAGTCGTTGAGCAGGTAATAGCTGACCTCTTAAATGAGATTGAACAGAATGTAGCTGACAGAGCTATATATGTAGCTAATAACCTTAAGTTCATGATTGAACAGACTGTTATTGAATATGATCGGCTCAAAAATGAATTGGAAGAAGCTCAGGGGGCGTACCAGTGGATATGCAAGCAAGATTAAAGAAAGTGCAAGAACTGTGCATTGAACATAATGTTATTAAGATAGAAATTAACCGATTTGTAGATTTTGAATTTTTAGTGGAGAATTACTCATGCGCGGCAATACTGTCAGTAATAAGTCAGATAAAATCAACGAGATAATTAAAGAGTCAGGAATGGCCTGTATTTATCCAATAATACACGGTAAAGCGATCACTGAAAAGCCCAAAGAGTGTTATTTGATTAAGGAGGTTCTTGAGTATCAAGTGACAAGTAAGCGCAAGAAAGAGCCTGAGAGCGTATCTGTATTGGCCTATAATTTTGAAGGTGAATTGATAGATATTGCAATCACAGGCAGAACTATACTAACCAATAACTATGATATATATTTAGATTGTGGCAATCTTGGAATGGATATCCATGGATAGCTTATATGATAGGTGCATACAGATACAACCTCTTGTGTGTTGCCCCGTAGCAGAGTTTCATAATTTAGAGGACAGGACCTTCTACATCTGTCAAGACAAAGAATGGACCTATACAAATGATTGCAGCTTAGATGATTTTACATTTGCAAGAGATATAAGAGAAATTTTAATAAGAAAGGATCTATAAGATGGAACAGTTAATTGAATCAATGTTGACAATATTACTATTGTGTGAGAATAGCCATGTAGATAATAAGAAAGAGAATGCCATAGGTAAGTATCAGAT
>Ga0255048_10001579_pt1 | contig 15588 bp, 21 predicted proteins | sample JV7_2_2_MG_FD_183619 | JGI IMG/M metagenome (GOLD analysis project Ga0255048, IMG submission 183619) | Seawater microbial communities from Jervis Inlet, British Columbia, Canada - JV7_2_2 | ecosystem: Environmental > Aquatic > Marine > Inlet | place: Canada: British Columbia | collected 2016-10-06
AAGCTGACCGGCAAGCTGTCGGGCCGGGTCGCCAGCACAGCGCAGCTACTGCAGCCGCCGATCGGCGGCTCGGTGTACATGAAGGTCTCGGCGTTCGGACACAACAGCCTGCAGTGGTCGCACACAATGAGCTTTGTCCCGTTCCCCGCGCAGACCTACACCGCGGCGTCCTGGTTGTCGGCCAGCGAGGCGCGCGACCAGATCGCCGCGGCGTTCGCGTCGTACCTCACCGCACAGTCAATCACCGACATAACCGGCCTGGTCTGGCAGAAGATGACCAAGCCGCCCGGCGGCTACAAGGACCCGGCGCCGACGTACCTGTGCAACATGAAACTGGCGGCCAGCCTCAACACGCATGTTGTCGTCGTCAGCATGCAGGCGTTCGGCGTGCAGGTGCCGAAGTACACGGCCAGCTTCACGGCACACCCGGTCGCCGGCACGCTGTGCCCGACCGGCTGGTTTTTGTCGGACGCCTCGGCGGGCGTCGTCCCCAACAAGGTCTACGGCCAGCCGGAGAACACTCACGTTACGATCGAGCTGGACGACGCTGCGCCGGCGGCTGCGCCGCAGACTGGCGTCGTGCTGATCGGAGACGTCGCGCACAGTTTCGGCGCCTCGACCGCTGTCGGCGGCGACAAGGTCGCCCTGGCTGGCGTGCGGCGCCTGGAGGACGGCGCGATCAGTCAAGACGACTTCGCCGGCCAGTCGGCCTCGATTGTGCAGCGGCTTGACGGCACGGCGGCCGATGTCGTCCGCAAGCTGATCGAGTCCAGCGGGACCGCGGCGAACCGCGGCACCTACGACACCGAGGCAACGGGCTATGCGGTCAAGTCGACCGCGGTCGACGAGGCCGGGATCGCCGATGTCGTCGGCGCCGGCTGGACGAAGTCCGCGCAGCTCGCCGCGGACCTCGGCGATCAGTCGCTCGCCGACCTGGTCGGCGGCCTGCTGGCGTTGTCCGGGCGCGCCCTGGTCGCACGCCAAATCGGCACCGCGGACAATCGGGCCGTGCAACTGACCGCGGTCTACACCACGCCGATGAGCGCCGGCTGGACTGCGCAGGTCGCCGACGCGGACCTGCTGGTCGACGGCTCGACGCCTGCCGTCAAGACACGGCCGATCGACGATCCAATCAACGTGATCAAGGTCGAGGGCCGGCAGGGCGGCAAGAAGACGTTCCAGATTACGATCCGCGACGCCGCCGCCGTGCAGGCGCAGGGCGCGCGGTCGGCGTCTCACACCGTGCCTCTCGCCGACCGCGACGTCGTGCTGCCGATCGTGATCACATGGTCCAAGGCGCGATTTGCAAGCGATCAGACCACGCAGGCCGTCGACCTGCGCGTGCCGCCGTGGATCAACGCCGACGTCGGCGACGCGATCCAGCTGTCCACGACGCACTTCGCACTGTGGACGTTCAGCAGCGGCGAGCCTGGCTACACTGGCGGCGCGCGCGTGATCGGGCGCCGGTTCAATCTGCGGACCTACGAGACGACGCTGACCTGCCTGGTCGACGGCCTGACGCTATCGGGCGCGCTGTGCCCGGCCGCGGTCGTCAAGGCGTTCAGCCATGCGACGACGCCGAGCTGGATCGACGTGCCGTCGAAGTTTTACGGGCACTTTTCGACGACGCTGTCGCAGGCCGGCGCGTCGTTCTCAGTGTTGTTTTTCGAGCCGGGCGCCGTCGAGGGGACCTCGGCGGGCTACACGATAAACGCCGTTTCCATCGTCGGCAGCTACTGCCGGCTGACGGTGGCCGGGATCGCAGGCGCGCCGACGCTGATCGCTGACGCCACGTTCCTGACGCTGCCCGTCGCCGGCAGCTCGTCGACATATCAGGCCGAGTTCGCGCACGCCGACGACGGGAGTTATTACGCATGAGCTTCGAGCCTGCCGTCCCTGGTGACCTGTCGATCGTCAAGGCGTCGCAATACCTCTCGCCGCCGGCCGACGAGGAGCCGCTGCGCACGATCCTCAAGAATGCAAACTGGCTGTACGCCAAGTACCAGCCGCCCCTGGTAAACGTCGTCTGGACGGCGGTCAGCGTCGCCGACCGCAGCACGCAATTTATCGTGCCGATCCTGCCGAGCGCCGACGGCCTGTCGTACACGTTCCGTCACATGGTGCAGGCCCTGACGTTCGTGCCAGCCAACGAGCCGCTCTCGATCACCGTCGAGGAGTGGACGGGCGCCGTTTGGAGCTCGCTCGAATCGACCGGCTACACCATCGCCGCGAGCGACAACACATGGATCACCTACAGCCACGACGACCCGATCGACGCGACGGCGACGATGCTGCGGATCACCTATGACCGCGACAATAGCAGCGAATACACGCCGGGATCGCTGCTGGTGTACCCAAACCCTGGCGCGGTCGGCGCCGGCAAAAAGACCTCGAGCTTTTGGCCGTTCGATAACGGTCTACTGACCGCTGCAGGCGCGCCGCTCAACGTCGAGCATCACAACCGGGCCTCGCGCAACGCCGCGGCGGTCCTGGTAGACCGCGCGCAGATGGTCGCGTCGTTCGCGCAGGAGTCCACGGCGGGCGCTGTGCGCTGGTCCTCGGCGATGACACCGCTTGCCGCCGGGCAGTGGGTCAAGTTCGGCCGCGCCGTGGCGACGTTCCCCGGTCAGCGCGACCCGCTGCTGCAGGTCCGCGTGATTGCCTCGGTATCAGCCGGCGCGACGGCGGATCTCGTCATGCTGCGCCAGGTCGGCGGCGCGGCCGTCGCGCTGGACGCGACCGGGTCGGTAGACGCCGGCACGCTGCTGCTGGACCTCGACGCCGCAGGCACAGACGGCGCGCGCGCCGAGCTGGAGATCTACGTCCGCGCCACGGCCGGAAATATGACGTACCTGCACGCCTGCTGCGCGTTCTGGATCAAGGGGGAGTGACCATGCGCAAGCCTCCGATCTCCGACTTCAAGGCCGCCGTGGACCCGGCCGCCGAGCTGCTGTCGTCTGTCTCGCCGCCGGCCCTGATTGAGTACCTGGTCACTGCTGACAACGACGTGCTGGCCGCGTCGCTGGCCTATGCGTTCCCCGCGCTCATGTTCGACGGCGTCTCGGACCTGATCGCGTTCAACCAACGCGCCGAGGTCATCGTCCCGCCGGCTGCGCGGCACGCGCGGGCATGGATCACGCGGCAAGGCAAGGACGCCGACGGCGAGGCGTCGCAGGTCAACACGACGATCACCACGACGACCGGCGGGACCGCGGCCGCCGAGGTCGTGTCGATCCCAACACAGCAAGTCGGGACCGGCGCCTACTCGCAATACCTCGACCTGGTCGATCCGGCAGTCGCGCCTAAGCCGATTACGACATCGGCGGTCGAGTTGTCAGGCGACAAGATCGACGACGCGCCGGCGGCGTCGACCGATCGGCAACTAGAGCTCGCCGAGGGCCTGGCGCCGGCAATCGAGGAGCTGCGGATCTACCTGTGCGCCGGTCTTGGCCTCATGCTGTCGGAGCGCTCCGACGACCTGGAGGCGCTGTGATGGGGGGATGGCTGGCCGAGCATGCCGAGGCCGTGATCATGATGATCGGCGGCATAGCGGCGTGCGTGTCGCTGCTATGGCGCGGCGCCACGGACACACAGCGCGTGCTGCACCGGCTTGACAGCGTCGCGGCACGCCTGGAGCGCGTCGAGCGTAGCGTTGACATCGCGAGTAGCGCGCGGGCGAAGCTTCACGGCCGGATCGACGCGCTGGCCAGCGACACCGACAGCAAGCTCGGCGAGGTCCGCGAGCGCGTCGTTGTGCTGGAGACGCGCGCTGGGGGGAGATAGGACATGGATCAGGCGGACATCATCGCCCTGGCGGCACCGCTGGCCGAGATCGGCGCCCTGCTGGCGCTTTTCGTCAAGATGCACACTGCGCCGCAGTTCGCCGAGTTGCAGGCAGCGGTCGCCGCGCTGCGCGACGACGTCGCCGCGCTGCGCGAGGGCGGCAGCGTCGAGCACGGACGCCTGGACCAGCTCGACGACAAGACGACCGCCGCGCTGGCGTCGTTGCGCAGCGAGGTCGGCGAGATCGTTACCAAGGCGCACGACCGGATCAACCCTATGGAGCGCGACATTGCGCGCCTTGAAGAGAGGACGAAATGACGACGCGATGGATCAACAAAGCCTTGAAAGACGGCAAGCTGACGATCGCGCAGCTCGCCGCCCTGGTCCCTTTCGCGCAGCGCGAGCTGGGCGTGCGGGACGACGGCAAGCCCGGCGCGGCGACGCTCGCTGCGCTGGATCGCGCGCTGTCGCCGGCGGTCGTGCCGATCCCGCCGAACCGGGCCGCGGCAAAGCAGATCTACGGCGACCCGTCCTGGCGCAAGACCGGCAAGGGCCGAGCCGTGGACATCGACGACCGCTGGGAACAAGAAAACATCCGGTGGTTCCGGCTGCATACGGGCCGCCGCGTGCGGTTCCATAAGCTCGCCGGCGACGAGCTGGTCGAGTTGTTCAAGGCGGCGTGCGAGGAGTCCGGCTACACGCCCAGCAGCGGGCCGCAGACCTACGTCCCGCGCGTTATCGGCGGCACTGATCGCCTCTCATATCACGCGCTCGCTGTGGCATTCGACGTATCGCCGCGCGGCAACCCGTGGGGCGGCGTGCAGCGCGACGGGTCGCCGTCGGAGCTGCGCCAGAATATGGCCGAGTGCAGGCGCGCCGGGCGCCGGTCGTTTGTGGATGTGTTCGAGGCCGCGGGCTGGACCTGGGGCGGCCGCTGGCGTCACCCCAAGACGAAAAAGCCCAATAAAGGCGACGACATGCATTTTCAACGGGTCGGCTAGTGTCCCGGCCGCGGTTCTTTTTCGAGCAACTACAGGGGGGCGAAATGCCTGCACAGCTACCGACCGAGACGACCGCGACAGCCGCGGACGTCGCAGACCTGGCGCGCTGCGCCGCCGAGGCCGTCTGGCCGGTGGTCGCCGACCATCCGTGGGCCGTCGTCGTTGCCGCCGCCGTCGCGTCGCCGATGTTCGCGCTCGCATACAAGATCGCCGCGCACATCGTCGCTACGACGCCGACGACCATCGACGACAAGATCCTCGACGTCGTCGCGCGCGTCGCCGACACGATCACCAGCGCGAAGCACAAGCGGCCGGACCGATGACATGGCCGCCGCCCTGGTTGCGCTGCTGCGCGCGCTGGCTGCGGTCCTGTCGGCGGCTGTCGAGGCGGGCCTGGTCGCCGAGCTGGCGGCGCGCTGGCGGGCGCAGCGCATCGAGGCGTCCGAGCGCGCGCTACAGCTCGCCGAGCAGCGCCGGGCGCAGGCCCTGGCGGCTGGCGACGCTCGCGCGCTGGACGCTGATCTCGCTGACCTGGAGCGCGAGCTTGACAAGCTGCTGCAGCCGGCCGCCGACGACGCGAACGGTCATCGTCGGCGCTGAAACCGTGCGCGACATCGGCAACGGCGAGATCGCGGTCAGCAAGGCGCGGTGGCAACGGCTCGTCACGCGCTGCGCTCGCTGCGCGGAGTTGTTGCGCGAGCGCCGCCGCGGGCCGTAGACTACGCCTGCAAAGTCTCCTCTTTGCTCCCTGACGGCCGGCGCGGCGTTGCCCAACTCGCGTCGGCCGTCACTCTATGCGTCAAGTATAATTGACGAGGCAAAGGGCCTCGGCCTATAGTCTGAGCCGTGCGCCCGAAATACGGACCGCACGGGCCGCAGGGCAACGCGGCCGGGACCATAGAGGAGACAAAGACATGAGCACGAAGATCAAACTTTCCGAGGCGATGCGATACGGCCTCGCGCTGATAGCTGACAACAAGAGCGAAGAGGTGCGCTCACAGACCCTGCGCGCGCTGGAACGGCGCGGGCTGGCGCGGCCGGCGAGCGGGCGATTGTGGGCTTCGCACGTCCTGACAGCGGCCGGCGAGGACTGGCTCGGGATCGCCGAGGAGTTCCGCACGGCGCCGCGGCCCGAGCCGCAGCCCGAGCCGACGCCCGAGCCGGCGCCCGAGCCGACGCCCGAGCCGCCGCACGGGGATCGCGAATGCCCGTCGTGCGAGGGCGCCGGCCGGCTCGACAAGCGCGTCCGGGTCGATGTCTGCGAGCAATGCAACGGCTCGGGACGTGCCGCGGTGCGGCTGCACTCGATCGAGGACGGCAAGATCGTGCTCCCCGACGACGTGCGCAACGTCAACACCGTGCAGGACGGCGCGGCGCGGCTGCGCGAGGCGATCGACCTGTCGCGCTGGTCCGGCGAGGGTCCGCAGCCGGCCTATGTGACAAGGGCGCGCGCGAACCTTGACGAGTGGATCGCGCACGCTCGGGGGGGCCGACGATGATCACGCGATCACAGGCCGCGGTGATAGCGGCCCTGGCTGCGGCGTGCGCCGAGGCTATCGCTCCGGAGTTGGGCGCGCTGGCCGTGGCGGCCGGCGCCACCTTGATAATGCTATGGGCCGAGGGGGACGGATGAGACGCTGTAAGACGTGCGCGCACTACAGGCCGCCGATCCGGGCGCGCCAAGGGCTGTGCCTGGTCTACGAGGAGCGCAACGCGGGGCCGCGGGTCATGCCGTCGTTCGGCTGCGAAAAGCATGCCGAGGGGGCGCCGGTCGTCGACGCGGCGCAGGTCAAACGCCTGCTGTCGTGGCTTTCGTCGGACCTGCACAAGGCTAACGTCGCCCTGGCGTCGGCCGCCAAACACGCGCGCAAGCTGCGCGCAATCGATCAATTTAGAGGCGCCGAGGGGCGCGAGGAGGAGTAGCTATGGGATGGGGTAAATTCGACGCCGAAATGGCGGACACCGGGGGTAACTTCGTCAAGCTGAACATCGGCGACAAGGCGCAGATCCAGATCTGCGGCGTGCCGACGTTCCACGACAAGACCTGGCCTGACGGCAACGTGCAGCGCATGATCTCGCTGCAGGTCGTCGACCTGGACGACGGCGAGGAGAAGACGCTCGACGCGCCGAAGCGTCGCGCCGAGGCCCTGGGCGACGTCAAGCGGGACTTGACCGCGAAGGGGCTGGACATCCTGCAGCGCAAGCTGTCGATCGAGTGCTACGCCGTGCCGATGTCGGGCGGGCGTCGCGTCGGCAAGTGGCGCGTGCAGGATCTCGGTCCGGCCGAGGCTGTCGCGCCGGCTGCGGACGGCTGGGATGACGACGGGGGACGCTACAAGGCCGACTTGGAGCACGCGATCCTCAATGCGCCGACTATGGACGCGCTGCAGCGCGCGTTCCGGCTGGCGCACACTGACGCGGCCGGCGACGCCGACGCGACGGGCCGTTACACCGCGGCGAAGGACGCGCGCAAGGCCGACTTGAGCAGCGAGATCCCGTTCTAGCTTGCGCAAGTAGCGCAGCGCGGCCGCGCCCCGTTTCGTCCGCTGGGGCGCAATCAGCAAAAACAGGGGCGCGGTCGCTTCTTTCACGCAATCGAGGAGACAATAGACATGTTCGAGCAATTGACGGATCAGGACTACAGGGACAGGCAGCGGCGCCTGGTCGCCGTGGGCGGCAGCGACCTCTCGGGGATCGGGGAAAGCCTGGCACACTGGCTGGCGCGCAAGCGGCGCACGCCCAGCGAGGCGATGCTGCGCGGCACGGCGATCCACTGCGCCGTGCTGGAGCCGGAGCGGTTCGCCAGCGAGTACAGCCGCGCTCCGGCCGTCTACAAGGACGCCGAGGGGTTCGAGGCTGCCAAGGGTAGGGGTGAGGCGCCTGCCGGGCCGTGGAAGGTCGAGAACAGCGATACATGGCACAAGCTGCGCAAGGACGCGAAGGTCGCCGCGGGCGGCGGGCTGTCGGATAGCGAATGGCAGCTCGTCGTCGACAGCGCCGCGGCCGTCGCTGCGCACAGCGTCGCCGGGCCGCTGCTGGCGCGCTGTATCACCGAGCGCGCGGTGTTCTTTCGCGACGACACGGGCCTGCACTGCTGCGCGAAGGTCGACGCATTCGACGAGGAGCGGCGCATCCTGGTTGACCTGAAGACCACTAACCGCACGATCGGCCCGGCGCGCGCGGCGAAGTGGATCGTGGACAGCGGTTACCACGCGCAGCTTGCGCACTACGCCGAGGGCTGCGGCGACGTCGCCGAGGTCCTGATCGTCGCGGTCGAGGCGCTGCAGCCGCACGCGGTCGCGGTCTACCGGCTGTCGCCGCTGCTGCTGGAGCTGGGCGCGCAGCGTCGCCGCGAGGCGCTCGACAAGCTGGCGGCCTGGGACCGGGTCGCCGCGCCGCCGGCATACGAGGCGAAGATCCACGACATCGAGCCGCCGCGCTGGGCTGTCACCGACGAGGCCCGCCGCCGCCTGGAGGACAAGGTGCGGGCGCGCGCCGCTGTCGAGGCGTTCGAGGCCGCGAACGCGGGCCTTGTGCGGGCGTTCGAGGTCGCCGCAGCACGCGCTATGGACGCCGACGATCCGGGCGCGGGGATCTCGACGCCCTACCGTCAGGCGCTGGCGAACGTCGACAAGGCGTTGCAGGCCGTCGAGGCCCTGGGGGCGTCGCGATGAAACTGCGCGGCTACCAGCGACAGGGACTGGACGCGATCCGCTCGGCGTTTCGCAGCGGCTGCAGATCCGTGCTCTACCAGTTGCCCACTGGCGGCGGAAAGACGGTCGTCTTTGCCGCTGCGATTGCGGGCGCTGCGAAGCGCGGGCGGCGCGTCCTGGTCCTGACGCATCGGGCCGAGCTGGCCGATCAATGCGCGGGCAAGCTGCGCGCGCTCGGCCTACGTCCGGGCCTGGTCGGCGCGTCGCTGCGCGGCGCGTCGACCGACCCTGGCGACGACTGCCGAGTCGCGATGATCCAGACCTATGTGCGCCGCGGTCCCGACCCGTGCTGGCGGCCCGACCTTGTCGTCGTCGACGAGGCACATCTCGCGGCCGCGGCGACCTGGCAGCGCGTGCTGGTCGAGATGCACGGCGACGCATGGCGGCTGGGCGTGACAGCGACGCCGCAGCGTCTCGACGGTCAGCCGCTGCGGCCGCTGTTCTCGACGCTGGTCGCTGGCCCGACCGTCGCCGAGCTGCAGGCCGCGGGCTACCTGGTCCCGATCAGGACCTACAGCGTGCCGGGCGCGGACCTGTCGGGCGTCAAGATGCGCGCCGGCGACTTTGTCGTCGCGCAGGCCGCCGACGCGATGTCGGCGCCGAAGCTGGTCGGCGACGTCGTCGACCACTATCGCAAGTTGGCCAGCGGCCGGTCGGGGATCGTCTATGCGTCGAGCCTGGACCACGCCGCGCGGCTTGCCGCGGCGTTCGTTGCGGCGGGCGTCGGCGCCGAGGTCGTGTCAGGATCGACGCCGCGAGACGAGCGGGCCGACATCCTGCAGCGGCTGCGCGACGGCCGGCTGCGGATCGTCTGCAACTACGGCGTGCTGATCGAGGGGTTCGACGCGCCGGGCGTGTCGTACATCGGCCTGGCGCGCCCGACGGCGTCGCTGACGGTGTTCCTGCAGGCGATCGGCCGAGGGACGCGACCGGCGCCCGGCAAGCGGGACCTCGTCGTATGCGACCACGCCGGCAACGCTGCGGACCGGTTCGGGCTGCCCGAGCAGGATCGGCCCTGGTCACTGGACGGCGCTGTGCGAGGACCTCGCGGAGCGGTCGCCGAGGTCCTCGCGATAGCGACCTGCCCGGCGTGCCTTGCGATGTACTGCCGCGCCGATTGTCCCGACGGGTGCCCGCGCTGCGGCGAGGCGCAGCCCGTGCGCCGTCGGCGGCTGCGCGTCGTCGACGGTCAGCTCGTCCAGCTAACGGCCGCCCTGGAGCGTCGCGACGCGCGCGAGCAGTCGCGCCGCACGCCGGAGCGGCCCGCGCCGGGCTGGGCTGACGCGACGCTATGGCGGCGCTGTGAGGCGAAGCGCAAGCGCGAGGGCTACGGGCTGGGCTGGACGTATGGCGTTGTGCGCCGGCTGCAGGCGCAAGGGGGACGGCGATGGTGATGGTGTCTCGATGGACCGCGGAGGAGTTGCGCGCGCTGCGCGAGGCCTGGGCCGCGACCGGGCCGTGCGACAGCGCCGAGGCGTTCTGGCGATCCGTGGCGCGCGCGATGCGCACGACCAAGTCCTGGCGGCGCGTGCGCAGCCGAGGGAACCGGGACAAGCTGCGCAGCAAGGTGATGCCCGGCACGCGCAACAGTAACCGGTGGCAGTCATGATCGAGGACCCGGCCGCGGCCGCCCTGGGGGCGTCGTTATGGCTGCGCGACGAGGTCCTGCCGCTCGCTGCAGGCCGGCGCCGCGTGCCGTCGGCGATCGCGTCGCAGGTCCTCGCCGTGCTGGGGCCTGCGATTGCGCGAGCGCCCGCCGCACGACGTCGCGAGCATGAGGCGGCGCTGACCGCTGCGCTGTACGGTGGGCCGGCGGTCGCTGTGCGCGCCGAGGACCTCGCGGTCCTGGTCGCTGTACTTGAACAATGCGCGACGCGGATCGGCGAGCTACAGTCGCGGCCATGCGCGAGCAACAAGTCCAGCAGCAGATCCTCGCCGCCATCGGCGCCCGACCGGGGGCGCTTGTCTGGCGTAACAACACGGGCGCCGCGCGCGACGGTCGGGGGCGGCTCGTGAGGTTCGGCACGCCCGGCGCGCCCGACATCATGGCGATCGTGCGCGGCAGGTTCGTCGCGATCGAGGTCAAGGCGACCGGCGGTCGGCTGTCGGCGCGTCAAAGGGCATGGCGCGATGCGTGCGAGGCTGCGGGCGGGATCTACAGGGTATGCCGGAGCGTCGACGACGCCCTGGCGGCAATAGGGGAGGCGGAGACATGGAAAACAGAGAGCTGCGACGACTGATCGAGGAGCTGGGCGGCGTGCCTGCAGCGGCTCGGGCCGCGGGGCGCACGCGGCAATGGCTGCACAACTGCCTGGCGCGCGGCGCGATCACAAACGCCGAGGCGGCTGCGCTCATGCTCGACGCCGCGGGCTGGTCGCGCGACCGGCTCGGCGCGGTGGTCCTGGTGCCGGCGGTGGGGGCGCACGACGAGGACCCGGTCGACTGCAACGCCTGCGCGGTGCTGTCGGACTTCGCCTACGACGCAGCACGCGAGCGGAGGAAGCTATGAAAGCGATCTCCCTGTTCAGCGGGATCGGCGCGGCGACGCTGGGCGTGCATGCCCATTATCCGCAGGCCGAGACGGTGTTGTTCTGCGAGGCCGACAAGTACGCGCAGCAGGTCCTCGCGCTGCGCTTTCCGGGCGTGCCGGTCGTCGACGACGTGCGCGAGCTGACGCTACAGCGCGGCGCGGCCGACCTCATCGAAGCCGGGTTTCCTTGCCAGGACCTCTCGGCGGCTGGCCGCAAGGCAGGCCTGGACGGCGCGCGCTCGGGCCTGTACGGCGAGGTGCTGCGCCTGGTCGGGGAGGCCCAGCCGCGACTTGTGCTGCTCGAAAACGTGCCGGCGCTGCTGAAGTACCGCGGGCGGCTGGAGCGCGAGTTCGCCGAGCTGGGCTACGGGCTGACGTGGTGCAAGATTGCCGCCGCGCACATCGGTGCGCCGCATCGGCGCCTGCGCGTGATGGTCTTGGCCGAGCGCGGCGGATCGCACCGTGGCGTAGTCGATGCTGGGCCGCTGCCGTCCGCAACTGGTTGGCAGACTCCAAGGGCGCACAGTCCGCAGAGCGCAGCCGCCGCGGAGTTTTTCAGAAACTCCCCGTCGCTTGCGTGTGAGGTCCTTCCTGCCAGCCGCTGGCAGACGCCGCGCGCCTCTGACACGAAAGACGGACGCGGCAAGCGGGGAGGGCGCGACGAGGCAAAAAAAGCCAAAGCGGGCGCGACGTTGCCAGAAAGCGTCAAGCCGATCGAGATGGCGACAAAGCCGCCGCCGGAGCGATGGGCTACGCCTGCGGCTCGGGACTGGAAAGACGGCGCGCACAACCCGCACGTCTCGATCGACCTGTTGCTGCGCCAGGTCACGGCGCCAGAAGGAACGCAGGTCAACCGAGAGCGCAAGCGAAACGGGGCGACGCCGCAGCGATGGGCGACGCCTTGTGCGGTCGACAGCGTGGATCGGGGGAATTTCAGAATGCCATCGATTCAGAGACGGATGGAGATCGGAAAACAGGTCACGCTGGAGATGAGCGTTATTGGCAAGCTGTCGCCCGATTGGGTGGAGGCGCTGCAGGGGCTGCCGGTGGGCTGGACCGACCTGCAATGCGACGCGCCGCGCGTTGTCGGCTGGCCGGCGCCGATGGTGCGCGGCATGTGGGGAGACTCGCCGCAGCACGACGGCGAGCCGCCGCGGACCGTCGCCGGCAGGATGGCGCATAGGCCCGCGAGGCTGCGCGCCCTGGGCAACGCTAATCCGCCGCAGCAGTACGCCGAGGCGCTGCGGCTACTGGAGCGCGGCCCGGCGCAGCGGTCAATCTTCGACATGCTGGGGGCTTGATATGTGGATCGATGATTGGTGCGACGACAACGGCGAGGCCGTGCGCGTCCTGGAGCCGCGCGAGGTCTACGACCCGTGCGCGGTCGCCGTGGTCTACGTCTGCAACGAGGCCCTGGTCGTCTACGACGCCGGACAGGTCCGCGCCGCGTGCAGCGACGACGACTGGTTTTCATTCAACATCGCAGGCTCGTCGGGCTGGGCGCTGCTCGCTGCGAGGGCGCCATGCAAGCAGTGACCGGGACGGGCTGGGAGCTGCGGCTGGGCGACTGGCGCGACGTGCTGGCCGATGTCGTCGCCGACAGCGTGATCACTGATCCGCCGTACTCGCCGCGCACGCATACCGGGCAGCGCAATAACAAGCACAACCCCTGGTCGAGCGTTGCGCCAGAATACGGCAGCGCAGGATCAAGCGAGATCGACTACAGCTCGATCACGCCAGCCGACGCCGACGCCCTGGCGGCGCGGTGGTCCTCGGCGCGGTGGCTGGTCGTGTTCGGTGACCATATCAGCGCGCAGTGGCACGAGGCCGCAGCGCAGGGCGTCGACCGGTACACGTTCCCGCCTGTGCCGTGGGTCAAGCGTGACGCGGCGCCGCGGTTCATGGGCGACGGCCCGTCGCCGGAGCATGAGACGATCACCGTCTCACGGGTCCGGGCGCGGATGCCGCGCGCGGCGTACCGATACCGGCCGGGATTCTATGACCTGCCGTGCAGGCCGGGCCGAGCTGGCGGCCTGGTCGGCGCCAAGCCGCCCGACCTCATGGGCGCCCTGGTGCGCGACTACAGCGAGCCGGGCGACCTGGTCGTCGACCCGTACACCGGCAGCGGTTCGACGATGCTGGCCGCGCTGCGCTACGGGCGCCGCGCTATCGGCGCCGAGGTCGACCCGGAGACATTCGAGCGGGCCGTGCAGCGCCTGCGGTCGGGCGTGGTGCCGGACCTGTTCAGCCCGGCGCGTACGCGCGCACAACAAGGGGGTCTACTGTGAGCAACGACACCGCGGCGCGCTGGGCGTCGTCTGTAGCGCGGGCCGAGCCGCAGGGCGACCTGCGCGACCAGGTACGGGCGTTTGTGAGGGCCGGATACGAGGCCGGCGTGCAGCAGGGCGAGATCGTCGCCGCGCTGCAGCGGTGGCAGTACGATCATGCGCGGTTCGTCGACGGCCCGTCGTTCCTGCGTCATTGCCTCGACGCGGTCGCCGTGGCGCCCGAGGAGCTGGCGCCCGACTGGATCGACTTCCCCGTTGTGCATGCCAAGGGACCGCACAAGGGCCGACCGGCGAAGGAGCGCCTCGAAAACAGCCGGGCGCTGCTGGCGGCCCTGGGCTGTCGCGCGCGCTACAACCTCATGGCGCACAGCATCGAGCTGGACGCGCCGGCCCTGGCGGCTATCGCCGCGGAGCGTCGCGCGAACGTCGAGCGCGACTGGCTGCGCGAGCGCGCGAACCGCTACGGCCTGAGCAAGGACGGTGTCTGTGAGCACGTCTCGCTGCTGGCCGGCGAGTATCACCCTGTGCGCGACTGGCTGGCCGATGTCGTCCACGACGGCCGCGACCGGATCGCCGACCTGGTCGCGACCGTCGACAGCGACGATGACCTCGCGCCGACCCTGGTGCGCAAGTGGATATGGCAATGCGCCGCGGCCGTGTCCGGGCCGTCGTTCCGGCCTGTCGGCGTGCTGGTGTTCGTCGGGCCGCAGGGATGCGGCAAGACGACATGGTGCGAGCGCCTGGCGCCGCCCGAGCAGGAGTGGATCGGGCTGGGCATGCACCTTGATCCCAGCAACCGGGACAGCGTGCAGCAACTGACACGCCATTGGATCGCCGAGCTGGGCGAGCTTGACGCGACGTTCCGGCGCGCCGACGTGGCTGCGCTCAAGGCGTTTGTGGACCGGCCGGCAGATACCTACCGCAGCGCCTACGCGCGCCGCGAGGAGCGCATACCGCGCCGGACGGTGCTGTTCGCATCGTGCAACCGGCCGCGGTTCCTGCAGGACGACACGGGTAACCGCCGATGGTGGTGCGTTCGCGTGTCGGCCTGCGACTGGCGGCACGGCATCGACACGCGGCAGTTGTGGCGACAGGCCCTGGACGAGGTCCGGGCCGGCGCGCAGTGGCGGCTGACGGCCGAGGAGTCTGCGCAGCTCAACGCCAGCAACGCCCGGTTCGAGTCGCTCGACCCGCTGGCCGACGAGGTCTGGGCCGCCTGGTCGCCGGGACCGGCGGATGCCGACGTGCGCAGCGACGCGGGCTGGCGGTCGCTGGCTGAGATCCTCGCCGCGCTGCCGGGCCGCGAGGGGCGCCCGGCCAGCAAGCGGGACGCGAACGCGGTCGCCAAGTTGTTACGGGACGCGGGCGCGCGCAGCCGGCGCAGCGGCGCGCACAGGCTGCTGCAGTTCGCCGTGCAGCGCAGCGACGGGGCGCCCGCGCGCGAGGCGGGATGGGGCGACGCGGGACGGTTCGTCTAGGCCCCCGGATCATCCTCGGATCATCTCCGGATCATCTCGCTCCTGGGGCGTCCAAAATCGGCCGGTGGTATGACCAATCGGGCCTTTTGAACTGTAAAGGAATGTGTGTTGATCCGGGGATTTTAACCTGATCTGTTTGATCTCGCGGACTTACGCGAAAAACGACTAGACATAGATGATCCGGAGCAATGTCGAAGGCTTAGACCCTAGAACGTAATGGTTGATCCGATCACTGATCCGGGGGTAACAGCGCCGAATCACGTCAAATATCCCGAAATCGGATCATGGATCATCTTTTGAGCGCCAGGTCTTTATCACCCTTATATAAAGGAATTGTTTCGTGCGCGGGCGCGCGCGCGAGTTGTACGTTTAGCTTTTGGTTCTTGCTTTGGGCGTACCTCGCGGCGAGTCTCGGCGACATGAGGGCGCGCCATACAGTCGAGTACCTGCCGATAACGCCAGCTCGCCGCGCGCGCTGGCGTGTCGCGTCCTGGCTGTCGGCGCTTGTCGGATGGTTGCGTCGAGGGCTTACGATAGGGGGCGGGCATGCAGATCAAGGGCGTTGACATGGACAAGTACAGGGCCGCGGTCATCGGCGGCGACGCGGAGAACGCCGCCGGCCTGCGCGCGAAGCTGCGCGCCTCGGGCTACCGGCTGCGACGCGCCGCGAGCGTACCTGGCTGGCCGGAGGGGACCGAGGTCTACGTCCGCAAGCGCGACGGCGCGGTCGAGGACAAGGACGCGGCCGAGGGCTGATTTTCTCGAAGGGGGGGGTAAATCCGAGCTCCTTCGCTC
>Ga0255048_10001580_pt1 | contig 15579 bp, 16 predicted proteins | sample JV7_2_2_MG_FD_183619 | JGI IMG/M metagenome (GOLD analysis project Ga0255048, IMG submission 183619) | Seawater microbial communities from Jervis Inlet, British Columbia, Canada - JV7_2_2 | ecosystem: Environmental > Aquatic > Marine > Inlet | place: Canada: British Columbia | collected 2016-10-06
CTGCCGCCAGGAGACCCTCGAAGGATGCGCTCGCAATAGCCGCCCGTGCCGACGCAAGCGGATCGCTTGGGGCATCGTCGTTGGAAGTGAAGATGGCAACGACCTTGTCTACTTCGAGGGAGCACCCCTCATCGACCTGCACATCGAACACGCTGTTTGCGGCGGCATCCTCCGTGTCAACACGTACTTCGGGGTTCACGGCGTCGCCGTCCAGCCTGGCGCTCAGCCGTGCGGTCACGACGACTTCTATGCCCGATTCATTCGTGCGCGTCACGACCCAACTCGTGTTCGCTTCGCCGGCGGAACGCACTGGTTCCAGATGGCGATTGGCCAGGGTCTGATAGCGTTCCACGCCTCCGTTGACGATCTGGCCATCGAGGCCGGACCGCACCGACACCTTGCCTGAGTAGCTCAGCGGGGTAACGACATAACGCAATGCCGCCAGGTGCGGGTCGGCCATGCTGGCGAAGCGCCACGACTCGACCCGCGTCTCGCGGCCTTGTGCGTCGCACACCCGCATGGTGCGCTCTAGAACGCCGCTGCGAAGATCGAGACGTCTGGAGAACTCGAGGATTCGCCACTCGTTCGGATCGAACCAATCGCCGCCGTCGATTCGAAACGTCATCGGCAACCAGTTGGTGCAGTTCACCAGGTCTTCGTTCTGGACCTCCCGCCCTCCGACCTGCGACGACAGGCGGTTATATACGCCGGCAATGTAGGTGCCGGGATAGTTGTTGGCGCCCGCCCGACATTCCTCCTGGGTGCCACGGGTGCCGAAGTAGCCGTTCCCCACGGTAAGCAATGCCTCCCGGGTGGACTCCAGCTCCGCCAGATACTCCGTGTCGCTCAACGACCATTCCTCGGCTTCCAGGCCCTCGGCGAACCAGCGTTCCATCCCTTCGAAGTCGATTTCCCCCAGGTCCTCCACGACGATGTCTGCGCCGTTAGCCCGCAGCTCGTTCTCGTTGTCCTCACGAGCAATGCCCAACACCAGGCCGAAGTTGCCGGCCGCACCGGCCTGGACCCCAGAGACCGCGTCCTCCACGACCACCGCCCGGTCATACGTGACGCCAAGGCTGTCGCTCGCGACCGTGAAGATGTCGGGCTCCGGTTTGCCGCTAAGGCCCAGCTCGGCGGAGACGACGCCGTCCACGCGCGCTTCGAACAACTCTAGCAAGCCGGTGGACTCGAGGATGGTCCGGCAGTTCTTACTCGAGGAGGCGACGCCAATGCGGATGCCGCGTTGTTTCAGATCCTTGATCAGATCCACCGAGGTCGAAAAGACCTCCGCGCCCCCGTGCTCAATGATCTGGTTGAACAACTCGTTCTTTCGGTTGCCCAAGCCGCAGACCGTCTCGGTGCCGGGCGAGTCATCAGGCTCTCCGAACGGGATATCTATGCCACGGGACTCGAGAAAGGATGCGACGCCTTTGTATCTCGGCTTCCCGTCCACGAACGGGAGATAGTCTCCGGCGTGTGTGAACTCGCGGAACGCTTCGCCGTGTTCCGCCTCGCGACGGCGCAAGTACTCGTCGTACATCTGCTTCCATGCCCTGCTGTGAACCGATGCGGTAGCCGCAATCACGCCGTCCAGGTCGAAGATGACCGCGTCGAATGCTCTCTCCTGCATGTTTCTCCGCTCTTGGTAGCAAGGCTTCATATCGAGACTACATCGCGGACGTAGTCCCGGCGGTAGAAGAGGCGACCCGACAGAACCCGGACGCGAGAAGACCCTCGGGATATGTGGGTGTCCCAAGGGTCTTCTTCGTAGCGGGGGCAGGATTTGAACCTGCGACCGTCGGGTTATGAGCCCTACGAGTGAGCTTCCAATACCAGTGAACCCTGTTGTTCGCCGTTGTTCAACGTATCCACAGAGGGGAACGCCTGTCAACGAGTGGTAGGTGGTGTCAGGGAGTATCAGGCGGTTTGTCATCAGTCTGTCATCAGGAGCCCACACGACGCCGCCGGATGGGCTCTCGAACACTGACCACTCTCAGTGGGCGTGACGGGATCAAGCGTCGCGGGAACTCCAGTGAGCTGACTCCACCGAACCAGGGAAGAAGTCATGATCCTGTTGAGTCACGCTCGATTGCTGAGTATTGTTCAGAATGGATGCTCAGAGGAGACCAAATGGCGGATGCAGTCGGACGACAGCGACGAGAGGTTGCGGTTCTGGGTGGCGCCGAGATCGTCATTGTGCCGGAGGATTCGCGTTCGATCCCCGAGATGGTGCTGGAGGCGGTCGAGGGTGCGCTCCATGACGCCGCTGTGCAGTGGGTTTCCGTTGATGCGATCGTCACCGCCTCTGTCGACCTATTCGACGGGATGACAGCATCCTCCATCGCCGTGACAGAGGTTGTGGGCGCTGTCATGAAGCCGGAAACTCGAATCGCTGCCGATGGCTTGGCAGCGGCAATTCACGCTGTTCATCAGATAGCTGCACGGGCCTATAGCACGGTGTTGGTGGTGGCGCATGGCAAAGCCTCGATGGCGCCACACTGGGACCTCACGGAGTGGGCGATGGATCCGGTGTATCTCCAGCCCCTCGGAGTTGACTTCCTCACGATCGCAGGACTTCAAGCGAACCTGATGGCGGAATCGAACCGTGTCGGCCGGAATGCACCCCTCGGGGACGGTGCTTGTGCGGTTGTGCTCAGCGGTTCGGTGCCGAGCGGAGCTGCTGTGATCACAGGAACTGGCCATGATCTTGACGCTCACTACCCGGGTGACAGAGACCTCAGCACATGGTCTGGACTCCAACGCGCCGCTGGCCGTGCCTACAAGAAGGCAGGCGTGAGCGACCCCGCCACCGCCTTCGCCGTTGCAGAGCCGTCGTGCATGTTTCCCCACGAGGAGGACCTGTTCGTTGAAGCAACCGCCATCGAGCAAACCACGCCGCTTTCCCCCAGCGGAGGCCTGATGGAGGGCACGGCACCCATCGTTTCGGGACTCACCCGTCTCCTCGCCGCCGCCCGCGCGATCCAAGGCCACCCCGGACGCAGGGCGCTTGCCCACGGTGCTTGGGGACCCGCGGGTCAGGGTCACGCCGTAGCGATCGTGGAGGCGACATGAACCCCGTCGCTGTCGTCGGCACCGGCCAGACGAATCACGCAAAGGCTCGACCTGATGTCAGCCAACCGGAGCTCATACGGGAAGCGGTCGACGCTGCCCTGATCGACGCCGAGCTCACGTCAGCCGACATCGATGCCGTGGTCATCTCGAACATGGAGCTGTTCGAAGGCAGGGCCCTTCCTGAACTGTGGGTTGCGGAGGGCGCGTACGGGGCAGGCAAGCCAGTCTTCAAGGTCGCTACCGGAGGTACCTCGGGCACGAGTTCCTGCATCGCTGGGTTTCATCAGGCAGGTTCCGGCTCCTTCGACACGGTGCTCGTCGTCGGCTTCGAGAAGCACTCCGAAGGTCACACCCAAACGGGGATGGCACTCGTTGATCCATTCTGGGACCGCGCCGTGGCTTCAGGAGCGCTCGGGAACTTCGCCCTCTCCATCTCACAGTACATGGCCGAGCGAGGCGTCACCGAGGAGCACGCAGCCCAGGTGGCCGTGAAGGCACGGCGAAACGCAGCGAGCAACCCACACGCCCATCTCAAGATGCCTGACCTGACCGTCGACGACGTTCTCAACTCACGCATGCTCGCCGAGCCTCTCCATCTCCTCGACATGTGCCCCCAATCAGACGGTGCGGCTGCGATCGTCGTCGCGTCAGGCAACAATGCCCGCAAACGCGGATCGAAGGCCGCCTGGGTGCATGCAGCGGCTACCCGACACGACCAGCCCTACCTCGGGGACCTCGACCGCAGACTCATCACGACCCGTGCCCTTAGCAGCGCCGCAGCATCGGCTTACGCACAGGCCGGGATCGCCGATCCGCTCAGAGATTTCGACGTGGCTGAGATATACGAGCCAGCGAGCTATGCGGAGCTTGCTTGGTACGAGGCGCTCGGGTTCTGCAATGACGGCGAAGCCGGACGACTGATCGGTACCGGAGTTACCTCGATGGATGGCGAACTGCCGGTCAATCCTTCAGGCGGTGTTCTCTCGACGAACCCTGTCGGAGCCTCTGGCGTCATCAGGGTTGCCGAAGCCTCGGCGCAGCTCCTTGACCGTGCGGGTGACCGACAGGTCGCTGGAGCCAAGACGGCACTTTCGACCGGATACGGCGTATACGCGTGGAGCGACGTGATCGTCCTGCGATCGGAGATGCCATGACTGACTCGCAACCGGAGTACGTATCCGTGACACTCGAGCTCGACACCTCCTGGCGCTACGCATCCGGAGACCCGATGGACCAGTTCCTCCGACGTGTCGCGCAACGGCGCATCGAGGCGCTCCGTTGCCCCGACTGCGGTCGTAGGTACCTGCCTCCTCGTCCATTCTGTGGCCGGTGCAGGGTGCCCATGGACGAGTGGGTACCGGTGGCCGACACAGGGACCGTCGTTGCGTGGACCGTCGTACATCTCCCGATCATCGACGGACGCACCGGTGAGCCGCGCCCCTCGCCGTACGGCATGGCACTCATACAACTCGATGGCGCAGACACAACGCTCAACCACTACCTCGACACGGCCGACCCCGAACTGCTGACGATCGGGGCGCGGGTTCGCGCCGTGTGGCGTGAGCACCAGCGCGGTGCAATGGATGACATCATCCACTTCGAGGTATTGCCATGATCCTCGAGAGCGCCATCAAGCTCCCGTTCTCCTACGCCGCAGGCGGTGTTGGCAGTAGATTTCTCATCGCGCTCCGCGACGAAGAGGCCATCCTCGGTGGGCGCTGTGAGACCTGTTCCACGATCACATGTCCCGCCCGCTCGTTCTGCTCCCTCTGCCACCGCGCCGTTGATGAGCTCGTGGAGGTCGGCCCCTGTGGAACCCTTCAGGCCTGGACGGAGCAACCGGGCAAGGGCACGTTCGGTCTCATCCGCCTCGATGGAGCCGACACTTCGCTCCTGCACCGCCTCGTCGGAAACGCCGATGAGTGGCACCCGGGCGCCCGGGTCATCGCGGTATTCGTTGAGAAGCGCACCGGCAGCATCACCGACATCGAGGGATTCGCAACTGAGGGAGAACCCACATGAGCATCCGAACCGAGAAGAACGGCCACATCCTCATCGTGACGATCGACCGGCCAGAGGCCCACAACGCGATCAGTCTCGCGATGGGCCAGCAGCTCATCGAAGTGTGGAAGAGCTTCGCCGACGACTCGGATCTGCGCGTGGCGATCCTCACCGGTGCGGGCAACCGTGCGTTCTGTGCCGGAGCCGACCTGAAAGAAGTCGGGGCCTGGTACGCATCGATGACTCCCGAGGAGCGTTGGCACCACGTGGAGACCGAGCCGGGGCTCGGAGGGATCACGCGCAACCTCGATCCTGGCAAGCCGATCATCGCCGCGATCAACGGAGCCTGCCTCGCGGGCGGACTCGAACTCGCGCTTGCGTGTGACGTCCGCATCGCCGCCGAGAGCGCAACCTTCGGTCTGCCTGAGGTCAAGTGGGGACTCATGCCGGGAGCAGGAGGCACACAACGCCTTCCGGCAGTGATCGGTGCGTCAACCGCGATGGAGATGCTCCTCACGGGGAATCCCATCGACGCCGAACGCGCACTGCGCTCTGGCCTCGTAAGCGCCGTCGTTCCTGCAAACCAACTCATGGACCATGCGATGGACATCGCCACGAGGATTGCCCGCAACGCTCCCCTTGCGACCCGTGCCGTCCGCAAGGCCGCACGAGACGGGAGACACCTCCCGACCGACGAGGGACTCCGCCTCGAACAACGCATCGCCGAGCCCCTCCGCCAGACCGAAGACGTTCAGGAAGGCCTCCGAGCCTTCCGCGAGAAGCGCAATCCTGAATTCAGAGGGAGATGACATGAGTGAGAGAACCACCATTGCCTGCGCCACGGAAGGACGCATCCGCCGGCTCACCCTGAACCGGCCGGAGGTACTCAATGCGCTCAACGGTGTGATGCTTCGCGAGATCCGCGAAGCGGTTATCGGAGCCGCTGCGGACCCGGAGACGACGGCCATACTGATCGACTCCGCATCCGACCGTGCGTTCAGCGCAGGCATCGACGTTGCGTATGTGAAGGACCTCGTCGGTTTCGAGGTGCGCGACATCGGGAGGGAGCTGCATCGGACGTTCCTGACGCTACGCACGACCGAGATCCCGATCGTGTGTGCCATCGATGGGCTTTGCCTCGGCGCAGGACTCGAACTCGCCATCTCCTGTGACTTCATGATCGCCTCAGACCGTTCCCGATTCGGACTCCCGAATATCGACAGGGGCATCCCTGCGATCGTCGAGGCAGCACTCCTGCCAATGGCTGTCGGCATCCAGGGTGCGCGTGAGATGGCCTTTACGGGCGAGTTCTGGGACGCGGAGAAGGCCGAGCGCCGGGGACTCCTTCAATCGGTGGTACCGGCAAAGTCGCTCGCCGACGAGGCTTACCGCTGGGCGGAACGACTCTCCAGAAAACCACCAGCTGCGCTCGCGACCCAGAAGGAGATCATCCACAAGTGGATGACCACGGACGTGGAGGCAGCAATCGACTTCTCCATCAACACGGTGGTGTTGAACTGGCTCACGAAAGACCAGAAGGAAGGAATGGCCTCGTTCATCGAGAAACGGGACCCCGACTTCGAAGGAGGCATGGAATGAGGAACAAGGTCACCGTCACGTGTGCCCTCACCGGAGCTCAACAGGGGAAGGAAGCTAATCCGAATCTCCCCGAACAACCTCATGAGATCATTACACAGGCTGTTGATGCGTGGAACGCTGGAGCGTCGGTCCTCCATCTCCATGCACGGGATGAGAACGGCAAGGCCACTGCCGATGTTGAGGTCTTCCGGACGATTGTCGAGGGTATCAAAGCGGCGGGTTGTGACGCCGTCATCAACCTCACCACCGGCGGCGCGGTCGCCGGACTCCCCCTCGAAGAACGGGTGGCAGTTGTTCCGGCACTGAAGCCAGAGATCGCCTCGTACAGCGTCGGGGGTGGCGCGCTGCTTGGCCGGTACGACAAGCAGCAGGGCCGGTGGGTCAACGACCGATGGGTGCCACTGTTCTCCTCCCACGCCGAACTCGAACGTGTGGCGCACATCTTCCAGGAGCATGACATCCGGCCTGAGCTCGAGGTGTATCACGCAGGGATGATGAACAACGTGCGAGACCTCGACAACCTCGGGGCGCTCGACCATCCGATGCTTGTCAACTTCGTGACCGGAATCCCGGGCGAGATCACTGCATCAACGGTGAAGAACCTTGTGTACCTCGTCGATCAGCTCCCACCAGACGCCGTATGGCAGGCCACCTCGATCGGTTCCCGAAACCACTTCCGGATGATCGGCGCCGTGCTGGCAATGGGTGGTCAGGTCAGAGTGGGCATGGAGGACAACATCTATATCGGGCCCGGAGATCTGGCATCTTCGAATGCCCAGATCGTCGAGCGGGCCGTTCGGATCATCCACGAGGTCGGCTTCGAGCCGGCCAGCCCCGATGAGACTCGCTCACTCTTGAGAATCAGGGGCGCAGGGAGTAGCTGATGGGAACACAGGAACGCAGGGCACGGGAACGAGAGGCCAGGCGACGCACGATCCTCGACGCTGCGCGTGGGCTCGTGAGAGTCAACGGCTTCGGAGGCACCACAACACGCCAGATCGCTGAGCGGTGCGAACTCTCAGAGGCAACGCTGTTCTTTTACTTCTCGAGCAAGCACGAGATCTTCATCTCCCTCCTCGAAGAAGCAAGCAGATTCTGGACACAAGGACTCGACGAGATCCTGGACACCGAAGACTCGGCCGAGGACAAGCTCGTCGCGCTATGGGGCTTCTTCGGCCAGGTGCAGAATGAGCACCCCGAGTATGTGCACGTCTCGACGTATCTCGCTCATCCCCACACGACGGATGCGGTGGATGATTCCGTGCGTGCAGCCCTCGCCAAGAGCACTGGGGAGAACTTCAAGCGGCTCGCAGACGTGATGGCCGGGCTTGATGGAGTGGACGTTCCCCGTCTCGCCGCGGACGTCCTTTGGTCGTCATTCCTCGGACTCATGGTGCTGCGCCAGGCACGGGCGAATCTCGATGCACCCGAGCACCCGACCTCAGCCGAGCTGGTCGGAGCGCTTGGGCTGCTGATGTCAGGTCTGTCACCGTGACCGACAGACCGGAGGGCATCCTCAGCGGCATCCGAGTCCTTGATTTCGGTCGCTACATCGCGGGACCGTTCTGCGCTGCCCTGCTGGCCGACCTCGGCGCTGACGTCATCCGGATCGAGAAAGTCGATGGCAGCGAGGATCGCCAGCTCATCCCGGTTGCCGGAGACGACGGTGGTGCCCTTTTCCTCCAGGTCAACCGCAACAAACGGAGCCTCACCCTGAGCCCGGCCAAACCCGAGGGTCATGAAGTAGTGCAGCGCCTCATAGCGACCGCAGATGTCGTGGTTGCAAACTTGCCAGCGCTCGCCCTCGAATCGATGGGGATCGACTACGCATCACTCACCGCAGTGAAGCCCGACATCATCCTCACCACGGTCGATGCGTTCGGCCAGGGCGGCCCGTGGAGCGACCGGCTCGGGTTCGACGGTGTCGGACAGGCGATGTCAGGCGCCGCATACCTGTCAGGCGATCCCGGTGTCCCATCGAAATCTTACGTGCAGTGGGTCGATTTCATGTCCGCCACCACCGCTGCTTTCGCTACGATGGCTGCGCTCATGGAGAGGGGCCAGACAGGAAGGGGCCAACACGTCCGAGGCTCACTGCTGGCGTCGGCGTTGACCGTTGCGAACTCTGCGCTGATCGAACAGGCTGTGCTGGCACCCGATCGGGTGGCAACGCACAACCGCGCCCAGGTAGCTGGTCCAGCCGACATCTACCGGACATCCGATGGTTGGATCGTCGTACAGGTCATCGGTGCCCCTCTCTTCAAGAGGTGGGCGAACCTGTTGGGCGAGGACGACTGGTTGACCGACGACCGCTTCCGAACCGACAAAGATCGCGGAGACAATCGCGACCTCCTCAACGATCGCATGGCGGCGTGGTGTTCGGAACGAGCTTCAGCGGAGGCGCTGGAGGAATTGGCAGAGGCCAGTATTCCTGCAGGTCCGGTCCTGTCACCCCAGGGTGTGCTCGACCACGAACACATTCGCTCACTGGGCTTCCTGAAGTCCATTCCCTATCCTGGTGCCCGAACGGCTCCTCCGCTGGCGGACACGCCAGTGACGATCAACGACTCGACGTCTGGCATCCGTACACGAGCACCCCTCCTCGGAGAACACACCGATGAGATCCTCCTCTCCCTCGACTACGACGGCGCACACATCAAGAGGCTGCGAGAGCAGCGAGTGGTGTGAGGATCTGCAGAACAGGCTCTCCCTGGCGGCTCAGGGCCTCCAGCCGCGTGTGACTGCTTCGAAGATCATCTCGCGTTGGACCTCGTTGGCACCCTCACCGTACTCGATGATCTTGCAGTCGCGGTAGTACCGCTGGACGGGACTCTCCATCATGTAGCCCTGTGCACCGTGCAAGTGCATGGCACGTTCTGCGATCCACGTCCCTGCCTCCGAGGCAACCAGCTTTGCGATCGATGCTTCAGTTTCATAGGGCTTCCCAGCGTCGAGCAGTGCTGCCGCGTCGTAGACCAGCGTCCGAGCGGCAGTGAGTCGTGCCGTCATGTCAGCGATGTTGAATCGGACGGACTGCTGCTTCGTCAGTGGCCCGCCGAACTGCTCGCGTTCCTGTACATGGGCGGTGGCTGCATCGATCGCAGCGCGCCCGATCCCAAGTGAGAGCGTTGCGCCAAAGATGCGGCCCTGGGACAGCACGGGGAGGCACTGGCGGAACCCTGCGTCTTCGTCTCCAACAAGCCGGTCTGCAGAAACCACAACGTCTTCGAAATGGAGTTCCCCCAGATCTGACGGGTGCATGCCGAGCTTGTCCATCGACCTGCGAGTCAGACCCGATGAACCACCATCGACGCCGAACACTGAAATGCCCCCGAGCGACCCCGGTTCAGCCGACGTGCGCGCAACAACCATGATCAGGTCGGCGATCGTCCCATTGGTGATGTACAGCTTGGAGCCGTTGAGGATGAACGTGTCGCCGTCCCGTCTAGCGGACAGCCGCACCCTGGTGACGTCCGCTCCGGAGTCCGGTTCGGCATATGCCCAGGCTGAGATCGTTTCACCGGACAAGATGCCAGACAGGTACGCGTCACGAAGCTCCTCGGATGCGACGATGCGGAGTGCTCCGCCGCCGAGGACCGCATGCACGTAGATGCCGAGCGCAACTCCGGCCGACGCCCTGGAGAGTTCCTCGAAGAGGATCGAGCGCTCGATGGCACCCCCTCCGGATCCACCGAATTCCTCCGGTACGCCTATACCGAGCCAGCCAAACGACCCGAGACGTCGGAACAGTTCCAGCGGATAGGACTTCACCTCCTCCCACTCGCGCACATTGGGAATGATCTCCGACTCCGCGAAGCGCTCGACCTCGGCCCGGAAGACTCGCTGTTCATCAGTGAACTCACGCACCGCTGTACTCCGGCCTGCGCTTCTCCTGGAATGCCGCGACGCCCTCGCGATGGTCCGCGGTCTGGAGGCACTGGACCTGAGCGAAGATCTCGAACTCGAACTCTTGAGCCATGTTCGCGCCGAGGGAGCGGTGGATGGCCCGCTTCGTCCATGCGTGGGCGATCGGTGGTCCCGCAGCGATGCGCTGCGCCCACTTGACGACCTCGGCCGCGTGTTCCTTGGGTTCGACAACACGGTGTACGAGCCCCATGTCGAGGGCCTCGTCTGCGTCGATAAGGCGGCCTGTGAACATCAGCTCCTGCGCCTTGCCCAGACCGACGTACCTCGGAAGGAACCAACCTGCCGACATGTCGCAGCCGGCGAGGCCAATCTTCGTGAACGGCGCCCCAAGGCGGATGCCTCTCGCTGCAATTCGGATATCGGACGCCATGGCGAGTCCAAGACCTCCTCCGACTGTGTTCCCGTGAAGCGCCGCGATGACGGGCTTGTCCATATTGACGAGCGTGTGAATCGGATCGAGATAGTGCCGAACGATCTCCTCCCACTCCTGAGCAGGTCTGGGACGCATCTCCCCCTGATCCGCTCCGGCGCAGAACGTGTCACCGGCACCCGCCAGCACGACAACCTTCGCATCGGTAGCGTCGGCTTCTTCGAGGGCTTCCACAAGGCGGCCGACAGTGGGGATGGCAATCGTGTTGAGCCTGTCGGGACGGTTGAGCGTGACCGTTGCAACACCATCTGTGATACCTACGAGTACGTCTGATTGCATGTCGTTACCTCACGATCGGGGGACGATGACAGTGCGGCCAGGGGCCGCTGGTTGGGTGAATACATCTGGGACATCCTCGATGCCGACGCGCTGCGCAATCGCTCTCGACACGTCGAGAGTGCCGGTGGCGATGAGATCGAGGACGGTCTTGATCTCGGGAATCGTCGAGCCAAACGATCCACGGATCTGGGTCTCGCCAGCGACGAACCGGATGAGCGGTGGAAGGCGGGGTCGGTCATACCCGACGCCGACAACAACGAGCCGACCTCCGGGGGACAGCGACTCCATTCCCAGTTCGACGGATTCGGTTCGCCCAACGCACTCCAGCGTCAGGTTTGCCCCACGGGTGAGTCCATAGAGCGCCTTGGCCGGTTTCTCCTCACCGGTCGGGTCGAAGACGGCGTGAGCGCCAGCCGCAAGAGCTGCCTCACGCGCAGCTTCGGACGGGTCAACGGCGACGATCCTGCCTGCGCCAAGCACCCGAGCAACGACGATGGCCTGCATACCGAGCCCTCCGGCTCCAATGACCACGACCGTTTCGCCGGCGGCGATCTGCCCGACGGCCACGAGAGCGTGATAGGGCGTTGCAATGGCATCAGGGACAATGGCTGCTATCTCATCCGAGACGGCATCTGGAACCGGAACGAGAATGTTGTAAGGCACGGCAACGCGTTCAGCAAAGCCGCCCTGGCGAGTCATCCCCATCACTTGTGGGCGTCGACAGCGATGCTCATTGCCGTCGCTGCACGGGCCGCACGTGCCACACGTGACCTGCCCGTAGGACAGTACTCGGTCACCCACAGCCACGCCTCTGACGCCGTCAGTCACGACAGCCACCCGCCCTGCGATCTCGTGACCGAGCACCGTTCCGGCGGTCACGCCGATTTCACCTGCAACGATGTGACGATCCGTGCCGCAGATACCAGCGGCGGTTACATCGATGAGCACCTCCCCTTGAACGGGCTCAGCGTCGGGGATCGTCTCAATTCGCAGGTCACCCGCGCCGTGAAGAACAGCAGCACGCATCATCGATCCTCAGACATCGATCTCGAAGAGCTTGGCAGCGTTGTCTCTGAGAACCTTGCGCGTCACGTCGCCTGAGAACCCTGCGTCGTACACATCGTCCACTGCTTGCTTGAACGAAAGCAACGGGTAATCCGTGCCCCAGAGCATCTTGTCCTGTCCGCGGCCACCGACGAACTTCTTCAACGAGTCCGACCAATACCGGGCGGGACGGGCAGAGGACTCGATATACACGTTCGGGTGCTTCCACGCCATGATCATCATCTCCTCCACCCATGGATCACCGTTGTGCGTGCCGATGAGCTTGAGCTCGGGGAAGGTCAGCGCGACCTCGTCGAGATAGATGGGTCTCCCGCATTCAGAAGGCAGCAGGGGTCCCGTGTGTCCCACCTGGATCGCAACCGGGATGTCGTACTCGACACAGGCCACGTAGAAGGGCCAGTACATGCGATCTGTCGGTGGGGGCGCCGTGGTGCGCCCATCACCGTACTGGTATGGCTCAAGCCGAAACACCTTCATGTCGAGCTCTTCGACGCAGCGCCGGAACTCACCAATGGCCGGCATCGGGTCCCGGATATCGACCGTGAACGAACCGATAAACCGATCCGGCGCCTCCTTGACATAGGCAGCCGTCTCATCGTTCGTCACCACCCAGGTGTCGAGGAACTTGAACGCAGAGGCAACACCGATGTCGACACCTGCGCCATCCATTTCGGCAATGATCTCATCAAGCGTGAACCCGCGCCTGAACCGATCCTCCACTCCGTACTTGCGAAAGATGTGCCAGAAGGAATCGGGCCACCGATCCGCTGTCTCCGGAGAACAGATCGTCATCCATGCATCTATCGCGCCTACTCGTTCGGCCATACTGTGCTCCTATCGGATAAGGGCTCGGGAAATGATTTCTCGCTGGATCTCTGACGTACCGGCCCCAATGGAGAACCCGGCAACATCCCTGAAGTAGCGCGGAACGGACGACTCTTCCATCTGACCGAAGCCTCCGTGGAGCTGGAGGATCTCCGCCGCCACGAACTGCACAGCTTCCGCTGCGTAGAGCTTGGCTGCCGACACGGCCATCTCGCCCGTCGGGTCATCCTGGTCGAGCAGGTCCGCCGCCTGGTACGACAGCAGGCGGGTTGCCTCCAAGCGGGTGGACATGTCGACGAATCGGTGTCTCCATGTTTGGAGCGACGACAAGGACTTGCCGAACACCTCACGGGAGGATGCGTACTCAATACCGATCTCGATGAGGTGCTCCATGATCCCCACTGCAAAGGCTGCGATCACGAGCCGCTCACCCGCGAAGTGGGAGAGGATGTAGTGCATTCCCATGCCTTCCTCGCCAACGAGGTTCCGAACCGGTATGCGACACTCATCGAAGAACAGCTCGGCTGTGTCCGAAGATCGTGAGCCAAGCTTGTCCAGCTTCCGACTCACAATGAACCCGGGCGTGTCAGTTGGGAACATGACGACCGAGACACCGGACGGGCCAGCAGCACCGGTACGCACGGCGAGTGTGATGAAGTCGGCCCTCGTACCGTTGGTGATGAATGTCTTCTGTCCGGAGATGACGTAGTGGTCTCCATCACGGTCGGCCTTGGTCGCGATCGCTCCAACATCAGACCCCGCGCCGGGTTCTGTGACACCGATGGCGCCTATGAGTGTGCCCTTGATGGCCGGGACGAGATACTCGGCCTTCAGCTCGTCTGACCCTTCGTCTGCAAGGACGGAGAGTGCGAATTCAGACTGCGCCATGAGTCCGACCGGCGTGCCGACGGTGTCCCCCTTGATGAGTTCCTCGGCCAGCACGCACGTGGCGAGATAGCCGCCGCCACCGCCACCCCACTTCGGGTCGTAACGCAAGCCGATGATCCCAGCGTCAGCCGCCTTGGTATAGAGGTCGAGGGGAAACTCACCTGCATCTTCCCATTCATCCGCGTGCGGACGGATCTCTCGATCGACGAACAAGGCGATCGACCTTCGGAACGCCTCAAGATCCTCATCCAGATACCTCGAGGGCTGGCGCGGGTAGGACATGCTCGAACCTTCCATACGGCGAGTGACCAGACTACGATATTGGTCAGTCGTCCGCAAATGAGGTGAGATGACGACAACGGAACCGAAGACGCGACTCATCGAGGCAGCCGAACTCCAGTTCAGGCGGTTCGGCTATCGCAGGGCCACCGTCGAAGACGTGACGCGCGCCGCAGACACAGGCAAGGGCAGCTTCTACCTCCATTTCGCATCGAAAGAGGACGCCTATCTGGCCGTCGTCGAAGCCTCCCTCGAACGTTTTCTCTCTCGAGCAGAAGTCGTACTCCACCGGCGGGGACCGGTCCCCCAACGCCTACAAGCTCTCGTTGCCGCCACTGCCGACCACTATGGCAAAGACGAACTGCTCCGGGCCTCGCTCTTCGAAGACAACGATCTTGTCGACGGAAGGGCCGCTCGCAGGGCGGCCGACATCCAGCGGAGCCGACTCACTCAGCTCTTCGTCGAAGTGCTCGAGGTAGGTAAGGAGGAAGGTTCGATCCGCTCTTCGATCAATGTCGAGCACACGGCCATCGTGCTCTTCGAAGCCGGTTGGGCCGTCGTGCGCTCTGAGCTAGCTGACACAACGGATCTCCCGCTCGATGTCGCCCTCGATACGCTCAACGATATGGTTGGTCTCGGACTGCTTGTCAGAGCTGGTCAGGAGCAGACAGCACGATGAGCCAACTCGCGGACAACCTCGAGGCCTCGCTGCGCTACAGCATGGATAGTGTTCCGTTCAGCCGATGGATGGGCATGGAACTGGAGGCAATCGAAGACGATCGGGTCCTCATGGCATTCGACATGCGCGAAGAACTCATCGGCGATCCCACGAAGCGGGCCCTCCACGGAGGCGTCATCTCCGCCGTGCTGGACACCGTCGATGGGTTCGCTGCGTTGCTCGGTGTTTTGACGCGCGACTCGGAACAATCTCCACCGTCAAACCTGTCGCCGTGGCTGAGCACGATCGACATGCGCTCCGACTACCTCCGACCCGGCATCGGAGAGCGGTTCACGGCCACCGCCTTCCCCCAACGCGTCGGCGGCCGTCTGGTCGTCACGCGAATGGAACTCCATAACGACACAGGCGCCCTCATCGCGGTCGGTACAGGAACCTACGTCGTTCCGTAGCAACGACGCACGACGCGGAGTCGCCCATCGCAGGCGGTCGAGGAGAACGGTCGTATGCCGCAGAACGGATACGGTCTGCGGGTGCA
>Ga0255048_10001586_pt1 | contig 15553 bp, 10 predicted proteins | sample JV7_2_2_MG_FD_183619 | JGI IMG/M metagenome (GOLD analysis project Ga0255048, IMG submission 183619) | Seawater microbial communities from Jervis Inlet, British Columbia, Canada - JV7_2_2 | ecosystem: Environmental > Aquatic > Marine > Inlet | place: Canada: British Columbia | collected 2016-10-06
AATCGGTGCAACAAGAATGGAATCTGCTAAAGTAGTTCCAATCACTTGCACAGAAGCATAATAGGAGGATATATATATGGCTAATTCAATACAATACGCAAAAATTGCTAGTACACCTTCTGTCAAAGTAAAGTCTAACGAACTATATGGTAGAGTAAGATCTGCTTTTGCTGAATACGAAGCAAGTGCAGAACAATCTACTATTACTATGTTTGTTATTCCTAATGGTGCTAGATTATTATCTAGTGCTGTTAGTTATGATGCTTTAGGAACTAGTACAACTATTTCTGTAGGTTATGCTGCTCATACACAAGCAGATGGAACTACTCAAGCTCTTGATGTAGATGAATACAAAGCTGCGGCTGCGTCCACATCTGCTGAAAGTGTTGCAGCTCTTGACACTATAGCTTTAGGTAAAAATACAGTAACAGATGCTAACGAAGATGGTGTTCCAGTTACAGTTACATTAGCAGGTGCTAATGGTACTGGTACTATTCAGTTGCAAATGTTTTATGTTATAGACTAAACATAAACAAAATTTTAGGCGGTGAAAGCGAGAGTGGAAGCCGCCTAGAGTGCTTTAAGAACAAGGAATTTTATATATGGCATCAGTAGTGGACATTTGTAATGGAGCATTAAACCAATTAGGTGCAACAACTATTCTTTCATTAACAGAAGATTCAAAAAACGCTAGACTTTGTAACGCTAGATACACTCAAGTTAGAGATTCATTATTCAGAACACATCCTTGGAACTGCTTACAGAAAAGAGTAGAACTTGCAGCAGATACAGATACACCTGCTTGGGGTTTTACTAAGCAATATACTTTACCCGCAGATTGTTTAAGATTATTAAGAATATTAGATTATGATTTAGATCATAAGGTAGAAGGAAGAAAAATATTAAGTAACGCTTCTTCTATGAAAATTTTATATGTAGCAAGAATTACAGACCCTAATGAATATGATGAACTATTAAGAGAAACTTTATCTGCAGCATTAGGATCAGATATTGCTTATGGAATTACATCATCTAATCCTGTAGCTCAAAATATGTATGAGTTGTTTCAAAATAAATTAAGGGATGCTAGATTTGTAGATGCAACTGAAGGTCAAAACAATTCCCCTGACCTTGGTATGACAGATGAAATAGAAGCTAGTACCTTTATTAACTCAAGGTATTAATCTATGGCACGAGTTGCGGCACAGCTTACAAACTTTACAGGAGGAGAGTTATCACCACGATTAGATGGTAGAAATGATCTCAGTAAATATGCTTCAGGATGTAAAACATTAGAGAACTTTATTGTATATCCACATGGCTCTGCAGCAAGAAGATCAGGGTCTACTTTTGTAGCTGAAGTTGCAGATAGTGATAACAAAACAAGATTAATTCCTTTTGAATTTTCTACAACTCAAACTTATATGCTTGAGTTTTCTAATCTTAAAATTAGATTTTATAAAGACAATGGTTCAATTTTAGAAGGCGATAAAACAATAACAGGAATTACTCAAGCTAACCCTGCTGTAGTTACATCTACTTCACATGGTTATTCAAATGGAGATGAAGTTGTTATTACTGCTGTCGTAGGAATGACAGAAGTTAATAGTAAAAGATTTTTAGTTGCCGGTGTAACAACAAACACTTTTCAATTAACAGACAAAGATGGAACAAATATAAACAGCACAGGTTATACTGCTTATGGATCAGCAGGAACAGCTAATAAAGTTTATGAAATTACAACACCTTATACAACTGCACAGCTTTTTGATGTTAAATTTGCTCAGTCAGCAGATGTTATGTATATTACGCACCCTTCACACGAAGTAGAAAAATTATCTCGTACTGGTCATACTTCTTGGACATTAGCTGATGTTGATTTTACTAACGGACCATTCCAAGATGTTAATACTACAACAACTACTTTAACACCTTCCAGTGCATCTGTTGGATCAAGAAATATTACAGCATCAGCAACTACAGGAATAAATAGTGGATCAGGATTTATATCAACTGACATAGGTAGACAAATTTATTTTAATAGTGGTTATGGAGTTATCACAGCCATAACAAGTACAACAATAGCAGTAGCAACTATTACAACAGCTTTTACAAATGCTAATGCTATTACTGCTTGGCAACTAGGAGCTTTTTCAGATACTACAGGACATCCTTCTTGCGTTACTTTCTTTGAACAAAGATTAGTATTTGCCGGAACAACAAACCAACCTCAAGCTGTATTCTTTTCTAAGTCAGGAGATTATGAAAACATGGATGCAAACATTGGTGGTACAGTAGCTGATAGCGATGCTATTATTTATACGATTGCATCTAATCAAGTTAATGCAATTAGATTTATGACAGCAACTAGAACTCTAGTGCTTGGAACAGCAGGTGGTGAGTTTACAGTATCAGGAGGTGGTACAGATAGTGCGATTACACCAACAAATATATTAATTAAAAAACAATCTAACCATGGTGCAGCTAATATAGATTCTATTGCAGTAGGTAACGTAACTTTATTTCTTCAACGTGCTAAAAGAAAAATTAGAGAGTTAGCTTATAACTTTGATGTTGATGGTTACATTGCACCTGATATGACAATTCTTTCAGAACATATTACTGAAACAGGCATAACACAAATGGCTTACCAACAAGAACCTAATCAAATCATTTGGGGAGTTCGTACTGATGGTGAACTTATAGGTTTAACTTATCAAAGAGAACAAGAAGTTTTAGCTTGGCATAGACATATCTTTGGTGGCAGATTTGCTAATGCTACAATTACAGTTACTGATTATGCAAACATAGCAAATGGTACAAGAATAGTTTTAACAAAAGCAGATGGCACAACTACAACCTTTACATCCGCTACATCTTCTACAACTGGTAAATTTCATACTGCAACAAGTAACAATCAAACAGCAACCAATCTACAAACATTAATAGATGCTGACTCTGATTTCACAGCAACAGTTGCTAGTAATGTTGTTACGATTACAGAAACATCTCCATTGTCTACAGGATTTTTAACTATTACATCTTTAGATGATTCTACTCGATTAGCAAAAACTGATGAAGGTAAAGCAGTATGTGAAAGTGTTGCTGTTATTCCAACTGATGATGCAGAATATCAAACATGGGTTATTGTCAAAAGAACAATTAATGGTTCTACAAGAAGATTTGTAGAGTATATTAATAATTTTGATTTTACAACAACAGACAATACAACATTTAATTTTTTAGATAGTGCTTTAGCTTATAGCGGTTCAGCTGCTACAACTATATCAGGTTTAGATCACCTTGAAGGACAAACAGTTTCTATATTAGCAGATGGTGCAACACATCCTGATAAAACAGTAGCAAGTGGATCTATTACATTAGATCGTTCAGCAACTGATGTTAAAATAGGTTTAGCTTATAAATCAATATTACAAACAATGAGACTTGATGCTGGTTCTCAAAATGGAACATCACAAGGTAAGACAAAAAGAATATATGAAATTACAATTAGATTATATGAGTCTATTGGTGTTGAGGTTGGAGAGTCTTTAGATAATATGGAAAGAATACCATTTAGAACATCATCTGATCCTATGGATGAAGGTATACCTGTGTTTACTGGGGATAAAGCTGTAGAATTTAGAGGTAATTACGATACTGATGGATTTATATTTGTTAGACAAACTCAACCTTTACCTTTAACTATATTATCACTATACCCGGATTTACAAACTAATGATTAATAAATTAAATATAGTTCCTTATACTTTTGAACATGGAAGATTTATCTTTTCTTGCCAAGCCAATTATAAAATTTTAGAAAGCGATGCTGAATTTGTAACCCTACAAGGTGATGCTAAAAATTTAGAACAAAAGAATTTATCTTTTACAGGATTAATAAATAATACACCTATATTTTCAGCAGGTATGAAAATAGTATGGGGTCAAGTTGCTGAAGGTTGGGTTATTGCTACAAATGAAATGTGGAAATATCCTTTAGCCACAGCGAGAGCTATCAAAAAAGATTTTGCTAGAGTTGCCAAAGCACATAATATACAAAGAGTACAAACAGGTATTAGAAAAGACTTTAAACAAGGTATTCGATTTGCAGAATGGCTAGGTTTAGAAAGAGAAGGTTTAATGAGAAAATGGGGATTTGACGGATCAGATCAATATATGTATGCGAGGTTATTTTAATGGGACACCCAGCAGCAGCAGCATTTACAATAGGAATGGGAGTTGTACAAGCCAAACAACAAGGTGCTATTGGTAAGTATAATCAAAAAGTTGCAAATAGAAATGCACAGATTGCAGAACAAGAAGCAGGACAAATTGATCAACAAGCTGAATTTGACATTGCAAGATTTGACCAACAGTTTAGAAAAACAGTAGGATCAGTAGAAGTTGCTTTAGCAAAATCTGGTGTTGTGATAGATAGTGGTTCAGGAGCAAGAGTTACAGAAGCTAATGCTTTAGAAGCTGCGATGCAAAATAAAATTACAAGATATAATGCTGATGTTGGAGTTGCTAAAAAAATGCAAGAAGCACAATTTTCAAGAATACAAGGACAAGTCGCTAGAAATGCTGCACGTTTAGCACAAATTCAAACTATCAGTAAAACTGGAACAAGTTTATTAAGTATGGGTTCTTTTAAAAAACCATCACCACAAGGTCAATTTGGTTCAACCGCTAACAATTCAACTTTCAGTAATTATTCATAATGCCAAAAATTCCTACATTCACATCTGAAGCAAGACCTACAGCACAAGTTGGAAGTGTTAAGTCTAATTTACAAATTCCTTTATCTCAAACTATAACTCAAGCTATATCTCCTGTAACAGATTTTGTTGTAAAACAAGCTGTACAAGCAAACGATACACAGAACAGAACTGAAGCACTTACATTAGAAAATGATTTTATTAGAGATATGCAAACAGTTAATGAAACCATTGCTAACGATAGTGTATTAGGAGTAAACAAAGAAGCTGCTAATGCTTATTACAAAGAACAATCTAATTCTTTGATTAACAAATATAAAAATCAAGCAACCAATAATGCTAGTCAAACCTTATTCCAAAACAATGCTCTAGGCGAAGTACAAAAAGGAATATTTAGAGTTGAAAAACAAATAGATAAAAATGTTTTTACACAATTAAATAATCAAGTAGATCAAAAAGAAAATCATTTATTATCTCAAGCTATATTAGGAGACAACAATGAATTTGATTATGGTGTATTACAAACTGATTTAACAAAATTATATACAGATGCTTATTCTGGTGTCATACCATATCCTAAACTAGAGGAAATGATTAATAATATTCCTTCTCTTGTTCAAGGATTTCAAGCTAATAAAGATATAGGTGATAATCCTAGACTTGCTTATTTAGAATTAATAAAAGGAACTGATAGTAAACTTTATCCAGATATAAAAATTGAACAAAGACAAAAATTAATTAATCAAGCAGATAATATTTTAACTGACCAATTAAGAACTCAATGGAACAATGTTTTAGCCGCAGATGCTGTTGGTAAAAAAATTGATTTTGATTGGGAACTTGCAAAGAAAATTTTACCAAAATTAGAAGTAAATCAAATGTTGCAAAGCCAAGATATTATAAAAACTACAGTAGATAATAAAAAAATAATATTTACATCTAATAACAAAGAGATTCCAGAACTTATAGAAGAGTATTCTAAACAAGCGATGTTGAAAGTGGGTGAAGCAAAAGGACAAATTATTGAACAGGAATATAAAAAAGCAGTTGAAACTAGAATTGAAGCTATTAAAGAAGATGCAGCTGCTTACGCATATACTCATTTTGATATTCTAACTGAACTTACCGAAAAATATAATAATGTTGTAGATGACAATCCTGAATTAAAATCACAAATTAAAAGACAAATTACTACCAAGCTACTTGAGATACAAAAAGATTTAGGTGTTAATGCTAATCAAATAAGAGTTATGACAAAAACAGAAGCTGCAAATTTTGTTTATACATACGAACAAACAGCTAAAGGTAATGCGGCTAAATCACAATTACTCTTACAAAGTATTACAAATAATTTTGGAGAGAATGCTTCTAAAGCACTTCAAGAATTGTATGCCGCTGGACTTCCAATAGCAGCAAAAATGTCTACAATTTTAACTCCACTTGAAGCACAAAAAGGATTTGGCATTGATAGCAAAGAAGAACAAGAAGCCTTAAAAAGTTGGGGTGCAAGTAACGAAATGACTTTATCAGATGTTAAAAAAGCTATTGCAACAAATAGTGATTTTTTAGAATTAGAACAAATTATTCGTAGAAATAATAATATTGATAGTAGTGTAGCTTCTACACAGGTAGAAGAAATAAAAAGTTTTTTATCTTATTATGCTATCAATGAAAGATTTACTAATACTAAATTTGATAATGATACTGCTATAGAATCAGCTATTAACGCATTTACTTCTAAATTTGAAGTAGAAGAAACATATTTTATTCCACGACAATATGATGGTAAATCACTAACTTCTTTTGGCACAACAGTAAATTCAGTAAGAGATAAAGCAGATTTAATTCAACAAGAATATTTAGAAGAGTTTGGTGCAGTAGCGTTTAAAAGCACCGATCCTTTCAATCAAGGTATTACTGAAGAACAAATGTCTGAAAAACATAAACGAATGATGAGAACGGGTGGTGAGTGGAGAAACACAGCTGATGGTAATGGTTTAGTTTTTGGTATCGTTTTAGATGGAGATCAATTTGCTCCTATATTAAATAGCAACAATCAACAATTACAATTTAATTTTAACGATGGTAGTTACAATTTACCGGGAACAGAAATTACAATGGATATAAATAAATTAAGAGTAAAAGAAGTTCCATCTGAAGCAGAGATTGCAGCAATTAAAGGTTATGCTGGATTTACTACTAATGAAAAAGAATTAGCTATGAGTTTTGCTAATAAAAAAACAGTTTCAAACAAGACTAAACTTTCAAAAGCAGTTATAGAACTTTCTGAAAAACTAGCATCTGCAAATAAATTAGCAACAAGAATAAAAGAAAATGAAGGTATTGGTAAAAAAGGTTTAAATACACCTTATCAATTAGAATACACAGTAAATGGTAAAACAGTAAAAGAGGATTTTTATACTGTAGGTCATGGTCATAAACTTCCTGCTAATGCAGAAATTAGAGAATATAGCGATCAAGAAATACAAAAATTTTTTGAAGAAGATATGAAGGAAGCAAATAATTCTGTTAAAAAATTAATTCAAATAGAAAATGTAGATACAGAAGCGTATGAAATATTAGTGGAAATGGCTTTTCAAATGGGTGGCAAAGGTTTATCTAAATTTAAAAAAACAATAAAAGCAATAAATAAAGGTGATTATAAAGAAGCATCAAAACATATGCTTTACAATTATAATGATGATGGAACTATAAAAGGAAAAACTCTTTGGCATCAACAAACAGGTAAGAGAGCTAAAAGATTAAGTGATTTAATGGCTAAAATTAAATAATATGAATTTAGGATTTGGATTAAACGTAAACGAAACAGCTCAAGAATCTGGCTACGATCAATATAAGATGAGTTTATTTGAATCTTTAGGAGCAGTAGCTAAAGATAACTGGAACTTTAACCCAGTTATGTCATTGTTAAATTATAGCGATCTTTATGATGCAAGAAAAAAATCTCAATTTGTTAGTGATATAAAAGTTAATAGACAAGAATTAAATAAAGAATATGCAAAAATAGGTTTATATTTTGAACAAGACGAATATCAATCAGTTGTTGATATTATGGTTAGAGAAAAAAACCAAGAACGAGCTAGACAAAGTGTAATGGCAAGAGGACCAGAAGGATCATGGAATCCTTTAAGTGGTGGTTTTTATGTTGGTGCTGCAAAATTTACAACAGGTTTAGCTACAAGTTTTCTTGACCCTATTAACATTGCAGCTTCTTTTATTCCTGTTTATGGACAAGCTAGATTTGCTAAAACAGTTGCAAAAGTAGGATTTACTCAAGCAAGAGCAATAAGAGGCGCAGTAGAAGGTGCGGTTGGTGCAACACTTGTTGAGCCTATTGTTTATGGTGTAGCTAAATCTTTACAATCTGATTATGATTTATATGATAGTTTTTTAAATGTTACTTTTGGTACAATTTTAGGAAGTGGACTTCATGTTGGTGCTGGTAAATTAAAAGATATAAATACTCGTAGAAAATTTAATGAAAAAGTAGCAGCAGGAAAAAAAATACTTGGTGATGATTCTGCAACAGATATAGATATAAATTTATATAGAGAATATTATCCAGAAAATTCTGCAATTATGAAAGCCTTAGAAGCTACTGATCCTGAAACTAGAAAATTATTATTACAAAAAGCAACAGGAGATGTTTTATTAGATCAACCTGTAGACGTTACACCTATAGTTAATGCTGATCCTACATTAAGAAGTGCAGAAAATTCTTCACCAAATCCAGATATAACTAGGACACCAAGACAATCAGTAGATGAGGTAGAGCTTAATAACTTAAAGAGAAATATTGTCAATAAAGATGAAGGTCAATCTAATACAGAATTAGAATCATTAGAAACACAATTAAATACTATTAAAGAATCTCAAAAAGATTTAAATTTAAGATTTGAGCAAGGTGATTCAGAAGTTAAATTAACTACTGATGACCTAACAGAAGTACAAACTAAATCAAAAGATTTAGATGAAATTATTAAAGACGCAATTAACTGCGTAGATGGAAGGTAAATATGGCAGATAAATGTTTAGTTAGAGTAGAAAAATTATTAAAAAAATCATCTATTACTTCTGCTAAAAAAGATGAAATAATTAATTCTATTAAATTAGCAAAAGCAGAAAAAGGTTTATTAAAGGTTGATGAAGTTAATGTTGATGCAATAGCTAAAGATGTATCTGCACAACTCAAAGCACAAAAGATAATAGATAAAAGAAATGCTTTAGAAAGTGAAATTAAAGTAAGGCAACTAACAGAGTTTGTCTTAAACAGTTTTCCAGATAATGCTGAGGAAGGTTTAACAGCAATTTTAGTAGGATCAAATAGAAGAGTAGAAGGTGCAAGATCAGCAGTTTCAGTTCAACAATTTGCACAAGCTAATCAACTTATTGCTGGTTTTAATGCTGAGTTAAGAGCTAATAATTTAGAAACTACTTTTAGGGATGGTTTGGAAGATATGTCGGAAGCTGCTTTTCAAAAAAGAGTAGCTAGAGCAATGTCTGAATTAGGACAACAGCAAACAGAATTAGAAAAATTAACTGGGTTAAAACCACCAGTCAAAGAAACAAATCCTCAAGTTTTAAAACTAGCAGAAATTATGGAAAAGTATTCTGAAATGATTAGACAAAAATTAAACGATAGAGGAGCTAATATTGAAAAAATGTGGGGTTATATTGTTAAACAATCACATGATCCTTTTAGAATTAGAAACGCAGCAGATTCATTGGGATTAAAATTAGACGATATAAAACTTCCTGAGAATATTAAAGGAACAGATATTAATTATCAAAAAAATTATACTGCATGGAAAAATTATGTTATGCAAAAATTAGATCAAGACAGAACATTTGCTAATACAGACGATATAGAAAATTTTTTACAAGAGGTTTTTAATACTTTGGTAGGAAATAAATATCTAGTTGTTGATGGAGTAAGTAGTGTGTATGGAGCAAGAAGTGTTAATAATATTACTAAAAATTCTAAAGTAAAAAGAATTTTACATTTTAAAACTCCTGATGATTGGTTTGACTACAATGAAAAATTTGGAGTAGGCAATCTAAAAGAATCTTTTTTCTCTGGTATACAAACTGCGGGAAGAAATCTTGGAATGATAGATGCATTAGGAGCAAAACCAAAACAAAATTTTGAAAAAATTAGATATGCTGTACAAAGAAGATTAGTTGCTGAAGGTAAAGGTGGTCAATCAGCAAATATTACTAAAGCAGGTCAATTTGATAAGTATATGAAAGTTGTAGATGGTTCTATCTATACAGTAGCAGATTTTGGTGTTGCTAGATATTCAGCGATTGCAAGAGCTATAGCTTCTATGGCGAAATTAGGTGGTGCAACAATTTCAGCAGCAGCTGATGTAGGAATTTATGGATCAGAAATGAGATTTCAAGGTAGATCATTTTTAGGTGGTATGGCAGAAGCATTAGGAAGTTTAATGAGAATTAAAAATACTAAGCAAAAAAAAGATATAGCTCAAATGTTAGGTTTTATTGTTGATAATACTATTTATGATATGTCTGCTAGATACCAAGTTGGAGATAATTTAAGTAAAGGTTGGTCTAATGCACAAAGAACATTTTTTAAATACAACGCATTAGCTTGGTGGACTAACACTCTAAAAGAAGGGTCTATGTTAGGTATGGCAAACTATTTTGCTAAACAAAAAAATATAAAATTTAAAGACTTAAATCCTCAATTAAAAGAATTATTTACGATGTATAATATTGATTCTACTAAATGGGATGTCATTAGAAAAACTGCTATGGAAAAAGCAGATGATGGAACAGAATTTATTAATATTGGTAAGTTAGATCAAATATCTGATATTGATATGAAAAAAATATTAAATGTTGATTCTTTAACTGTAAGACAGTTAGGGATAGAAAAAGAAAGGTTTAAATCTTCTGTTTCTGGGATGCTTTTAGATAGATCAATTTATGCAGTAATAGAACCAGATGCTAGATTAAGAGGAGATATGACAAGAGGTATGTTAGCAGGTACAGCAGAAGGTGAAGCGATTAGATTTGTTGGTCAATTTAAAGCATTTCCTTTAGCTATTTTAAACAAAGTATTAGGTAGAGAATTATCTTATTTTAAAGGACCGAATGTTACAAAAGCAGATTATGGTAGAGGTGCTGTTGGTATAACAGCTTTAATGACAACATCGTTATTTATGGGTTATTTATCTATGTCAATAAAAGATTTACTTAAAGGAAAAGAACCGCGTGATCCAAATAATTTTAAAACAATTATGGCAGCTTTTTTACAAGGCGGTGGTTTAGGTATTTATGGAGATGTTTTATTTAAAGAAGTTAGAGGTGCAGGTGATGTAGCAGCAGCAGTTGCTGGACCAGTTCTTTTAACAGGATTTGATGTTTTAGCTGGTATTAGTTACGGTATTCGTGGTGAAGGTGGTCAAGCAGGTAAAGCTGCTTATAGAGCAATAAGTACCAATATACCTTTTTTAAATCTTTTTTATATTAAGTCTGTATATGATTACCTGATTGGTCATCAGTTAATGGAAACAATGAATCCGGGTGTATTAAAAAGAGTGGAAAAAAGAATGAAAAAAGATTATAACCAAGAATATTTGTTTACAAAACCATCATCAATGTTTAAAGGATTTTAAGTATGACAGTATCAAGCACAACAGTAAAAAACAGTTATTCAGGAAATGACTCTACAACTGCGTTTGCCTACACATTTAAAATATTTGCAGACACAGACCTTCAGGTTATTATTCGTTCCTCAACAGGAACTGAAACAGTAAAAACTCTAACAACTCACTATACAGTTTCTGGTGCGGGAGATGCTTCAGGTGGAAATGTAACTTTCACATCTGGTAATACACCAGCTACTGGAGAAACTGTGGTTATTAGAAGAGCTGTCCCGCAAACTCAAGCTATAGATTATATAGCTAATGATCCATTCCCTGCGGAGACACACGAAGAGGGTTTGGATCGCGCAACGATGACAACTCAACAAATGCAAGAAGAGTTGGATAGATCATTTAAAGTTTCAAGAACAAACACGATTGCATCTTCAGAATTTACAGATAGTGCAACAACAAGAGCTAGTAAAACTTTAGGTTTTGATAGTTCGGGAGATTTAACAACAGTTGCAGATTTTTTACCAGCTGGTGGAGATAGTGCAATGTTTCAATTTGCAACAGAAACAGCTGATGCAGATCCGGGAGCAGGAAAAATTAGATTAAATAATGCCACAATAGCATCTGCAACTATTATTTATGTTGATGATCTTGAATACAATGGAACGGATGTTTCAGCATGGGTACAAAGTTGGGATGATGTTACTGGCAACGATACTAACAGAGGAAGAATAAGAATTTCAAAAGCCAATACTTTAGATATTTGGCATACTTTTAAAGTAACTGGAACTGTAACAGATGCTTCAGGTTATACAAAAATTACATTAGTTTATATTGATGGTGCTGGTGCTTTGGCAGCAGATGATAAAGTTTGGATTTCATTTTCAGCTAGTGGTGAAGATGGTGCAATACCCGGTTACTATTATAAGTTTGATACAGGTACATCTGATGCAGACCCCGGTGCTGGAGAGATAGCATTTAACAATGGCACTTACGCTTCAGCTACAGAAATTTATATTGATGATGCTGATGCTAATGGTGCTAGTACAGCTACAGATGTTCAAAGTTGGGGAGGATCAACTTCTACAATTAAAGGATTTTTACACATTGTAGATATTAACGATAGCTCAACTTATGCAAGATTTAAAATTACAGCTGCCGTTACAGATGCTAGTGGCTACAATAAAATTACAGTTGCTCACCTTGCTTCTAATAATACTTTTAGTGCTGCTGATGAATTATCAGTTCATTACACAAGAACAGGATTAAAAGGAGACACAGGTTCTACAGGTGCTACGGGAAGTACAGGATCAACGGGTTCAACAGGAGCAAGTGGAACAAACTCACAATTATCAATGACTTGGTCAAGCTCAACTTCAGATGCTGACCCGGGTGCAGGAAAAATTGCTTGGAATCATGGAACAATAGCAAGTGCAACTATTTTATATGTAGATGATGCAGATGATGCTTCAGCAGATATATCTGCCTATGTTCAATCTTGGGATGATATATCTAATGCAGTTGCAAGAGGTATAGTTACAATTACTAAAGAAGGAACAGCATCAACGTATGCAACTTTTAAAGTATCAGGTGCAGTTACAGACGCATCAGGATATACAAAAGTTCCAGTAACTCATGTTGTTTCAAGCGGATCATTTTCAAACACAGATGGTGTTGGAGTACATTTTGAATATTCTGGTGCTGATGGAGCTGGAACAAGTCTTTCTGGATCAACTAATAATACTGTTGCAACAGTTACAGGAGCTAATGCTCTTATTGGAGAAGCCAACTTAACATTTGATGGTACAAATTTATTGGTTGCAAGTACAGGAAAATTATATCTTAATGATGCTGGTGGAGAACACATAAGCGGTAGCGGTTCTGTATTAAGTATTGCTGGTGGAAATGAAATTGATTTAACAGCAACAGCGATTGATATTAATGGAACGTGTGATGTTAGTGGTGTATCTACTTTTGGTGCTGCTGCTAATGTTACTCAACAAGCAATTACATCATCTTCAAATGCTGTAGCTTGGGATGCAAGTGCTAAACCAAATGCAGTTCATGTTACAACAGAAAACACAACTTTCTCTGCACCAAGTAACGCAGTAGAAGGTGCTTTTATTTGTGTTGAAATTAATTATAATGGTTCACACACGATTGCTTGGAATACAGTATTTGAATTTGCTGCTTCAACTGCTCCTGCTGCAACAAGTACAGATGGTAAAACAGATATATTAGTATTTAGATACAATGGTGCTGTGTGGCAAGAAGTAGGTAGAACATTAAATTTAAGTGAAAGTTAAAATATGTACGCATTAGTAGAAAATAATCAAATAACAAAATTAATTAACAATCCTAAATCTTTAATGATTGGCGATGTAAACTATCCAGCTAAAATATTTTCTGTATGGTCTCAATCAGAGTTAAATGCCATAGGTATTTATGAAGTAGTAACTGATTCAACAAATAAAAAAGATGAACAATGGTATATTAACACTGATGAATCTTACGCATTTGCAGACAATCAAGTAACAAGATCATGGGGATCTGCAACAGCTAAAGCTCATGCTGATATTTTATTTACAGCACAAGATGAAATAGATGGATTAGGTACAGAAGGAGAAGTTGCAGCTGAAGGATTAAAAACAAAATTAATTAGAACAGTTAAACAACAAGCTGCTGGAGAATTACAAAATACAGATTGGTATGTTGTAAGAAAAGCAGATGCAGGTACAGCAGTACCAAGTGCAATCACTACTCATAGAGCAGCAGTAAGAACTAAAGCTGCTGAAATGGAAACAGCAATTACAAATGCAAGTGATACACCAGCTTTAGAAACTTTATATGCTTACGTTAATACAGGCACAGACGAAAATCCTGTTATAGAAAGACCATTAGGCGAACTTCCAATATTGGAGATTTAATGATCCTTCTTGGAACTAACTCCATAAAAGATACAGGCTATGATGTAGCCAATTCCTGTCGGTTTAATGTTGGAGATGCTCCTGTTTTATCTAAAACATCAGGAACACCAACTAATGCTTTAAAGTGGACTTTTTCTGCTTGGGTAAAAATTTCAGGTATTGGTAATGATACATTTTTATTAGACTTTAATACTGATGCTAATAATAGATCACAAATTGGTTTTCAAGATAGTGATAAAGCAATTATTGTTTATGAAAAAGTAAGTGGTTCAACGAGTCAATTACTTCAAACATCAGCTCAATTTAGAGATCCATCAGCGTGGCTAAATATTGTTGTTTCTTGTGATCGAACTTTAGGAACTGATACGGAAAGAACAAAAATTTATGTAAATGGAACAAGACTTACTTCTTTTAGTACAGCTGATGGTGGTCCAAATTATCCAGCGCAAGATACAAACGGAATAATTAATACAGCAGTTTCTACTTTAGTTGGCAAATATTCACAATCTACATTATTTTATGATGGTTATCTGGCAGAAGTAGTTTTTATTGATGGTTCAGCATTAGCACCAACTTCATTCGGTGAATTTGACGAAGACTCTCCTACAATATGGAAACCGATAGATGTATCAGGATTAACTTTTGGAACAAACGGATTTTATTTAGATTTTGAAGATTCAGCGAACTTGGGAAATGATGCCAATGGTGGAACAGATTTTACTGCAACTAATCTAGCCGCAGCAGATCAGGCAACCGATACACCAACGAATAATTTTTGTACGATGAATCCATTACAAGCACAAGCGAATGATTTAACCTTTGCAGAAGGAAATTGTAAAATTACAAATACAGGTAATACTTGGAGAAGTTCTTATGGTACATTTGGACCATCAGGTGGCAAATGGTATTTTGAAGTAAAATGTCAAGCGTCTAGTGATTATGAAAGATTTGGAATTGTAGATACAGATATGATGAATTTACAATCTGCTGATGGAAGATACGATGATACAGGGTACAATTCAAGAGGTTATGGTTATGGTAGTGATGGACAAAAAACCAATAATGGTGGTTCCCCTTCTTGGGGAAATGCTTGGGGTGCTGGAGATATACTAGCATGTGCCTATGATCTTGATAATGGGAAATTATATTTTAGTAAGGGTGGTACTTTTCAAGAAAGTGGCGATCCTACGAGTGGTTCAACAGGGACTGGGTCAGCTTATGATATTGATACAGGTTATTTTTATATTCCAGCTTTAGCACATTA
>Ga0255048_10001587_pt1 | contig 15538 bp, 17 predicted proteins | sample JV7_2_2_MG_FD_183619 | JGI IMG/M metagenome (GOLD analysis project Ga0255048, IMG submission 183619) | Seawater microbial communities from Jervis Inlet, British Columbia, Canada - JV7_2_2 | ecosystem: Environmental > Aquatic > Marine > Inlet | place: Canada: British Columbia | collected 2016-10-06
TTTTATATCTGCCAATCCCACTCCTGATTGCCTAGCATTCTCTTTAGTTATCTGATAATTATATTGATAAAAATAATCTTCAAAAATATCTAGCTGTGCTTGCTTGGCATATAAATTAAAATCACTAGGAGTTATATACCCATAGTTGTTTTTATTAAGAACCGACAGTACAGTTTCTCGTACTGAATTTATTATGCTCATCTGTTATTTTATTTACCACAAAGATAAGCAAAAAAAAAGAGGATGCATTTCTGCAGCCTCTTCTTGGTTGGTCGGAGTAATCAGCTCCTTTATTATTATGAACACTTCTATTGCAAAAGTAATAATTATTTTTTGTTATCCAAGTTTTTTTCAAGAAATTTTAATATTTCAATACCCTCATCAGATTGTAGATAGCTTGCAATTACATAGTAAGGGTCTTCTCCAAAGGGAAGATTAAGCATTCTCTTTTTATTCTTATCTGTATTAAAGTATACATCCTTCTTGTTATTTTTAAATATTAATACCTTATGAGCGAAAAACTCCTGGACTTTAGAGTTTAATTTTAACCCAGGGTCTTTTACAGCTCGCAAGAAAAAATCTGGTTCTTGCTCTGCGTATATTAATATATCTCTTCTTAATTCAGAAGAGGTGGTTCTAGAAACATCTGTGTTAAATAAAACTCTAGCTAAAGCTTCTACTTGGTCAATGTCTAATTGACGTGCTTCTATAAGAGCGTCTACTCTAGAATTTAAAACATCCATTTCTTTCTGAGCATCTTTCTCAGTATTAACCTCAACGAACTTGCTTCCATTCATTGGGTGATAATGTAAGAATTCCTGAAGGGTTGGATTTGTTCTTGGTACAGATAAAAATCCATCTTCAAAAACAATTGGCTCTATAATAGCATTACCATCCTGCTCATCTTCAAATGGGCTTTTTTGGTTTCTTGCATATCGTAAGGCTCTGTTAGTTCCTGTACCTTCATCAAAGTACATTAAAGGATATCTTCTTGAGTTTCTAGTTGGCAGCATAAAAGAAAGTGGCGCTGCGTCTTTTGTAAGTTTATAGGTCTTATTGACCAATACATTTTTTTTCATTTGATTATAATTTAGATTTAATAAAAGTAATAATTACCCTCGTCACAATAACGAGGGTAATAATTACATATTTAATTTATGATTGGAAAATCACAAAGTTGTTTGCACCCATAGTACACACACATCTTTCAGATAGGAAGTTTACTTCCATAGCATCTAAATCAGATGTTGCTGCACCACCAGCTGAACCTGTAATCCAAGTCTTGTACTTTCTGTCTTCAGTTTCAGAAGCTCTGTAACGTACATGTAAGAAAGGACGCTTAGCATTCTTTCCAAGGATTTGGTCATAAACAGTTGTAGAACCTGCTGGTACTAACAATCCATTTACAGCTCCAGTTCCAGTTAAACCACCACGCATAGTTGGGTCGTTTAAGTATTTCCAGTCAGACTTGTAGAAGTCATATCCTCTACGGAATCCAGTGAATCCAAGATTCAATGCCATTTCCATATCATTGTCAAATAGACCATAAGAAGTACCATTAGCACCTCCACCTTGAGCAGAACCATTAAGTTCAGCTAACATGTCATCAATGTCAAATCCAAATTGTCTGTTTAAGAAAAGTACGTTTTCTTCAATCGCACCTTGCTTATCTAAACGAGAAATGATAGTATCGAAATCTGCTAGTGCAGTTGGGTTACCACCTGCCCATACATTTCCTCTATTTTCTACTGCATGGAATACACCTTCAGAACCTTTGTTCCCTACGTCACCACCTGCAGCAATTGCTCCAGAACCTGCTTCTGCTGGTACTGCTTCAATCATTGATGTCTCTAAGTAATCATCAAAACGTAAACGAGTTTCGTGCTCAGACTTCAAGTACCATAAGTATCCTGAAGCTCCGTTCTCAGTAGTCACTTCAATCCATCCGATTTGTGCCATATCAGAACCTGATACTGCATACTTATCTTTGATGATGATTGGAGAGTTGTCGAAGATTTCATCTTCAGCCTCTAAAGAACCTTGCATTCCATTGCTTCCTTTTTTGAATTCAGAACCATAGATAAAGATAGTTGCATCAGCATTACCTGCTCCTGTACCACCTGTATAACCTGCAGCATTGTAGAAAGCTACACTAATCTGGTTAGCGTTCAATCCTCCTGCAACACCTACTGCTGTTACAATTCCTTTGAATTCTCCTGAACCGTCATTGTTAGTAACAACTAAAGTTTGACCTACACGAATAGCAATAGTTCCAGCTGTTAAGCCTGTTGCAGCTCGGTCTGGTACTAACGCATCGTTAATATCAAATATTACGTTGTCTCCAGCAACTACTGCTCCTGTACCAACTTGTGTATATTTAGTGTGTAGTCTTCCTTGCTCTGCCCACTTTACTAAGTCTGAGTTACTTGGTAATTCAGCTCCTACTAAACGTAAGAAAGAAGAGATAGTTCTATTACCATAACGCTCGAATTCTTTTTCATAAGTGTCTGGTAAATACTGATTCAAAAAGTTGAAATCAGTAATGTAATTTGTAGCCAACGGCACTTGTTGTGGTGCTGGCTGTAGCGCAAATCCTGGTCCTGCTGGCACAGTATTTGGCCCTAATAATTGTCCTGCCATTTTTTAAATTTTTAAAATGTTGTTAATTTTTTCTTTTAATACTCTTAATTTTTAAACCCCTCCCTTCGCTTGGATTGATTGCACGAAACTGAGTTCCTCCTTTAGAAGTAACTTCAGGAGCAGAACGTGTAGACATATTGATGTTTTTCATCTTTCTAGTTACATCGTCCGTTGCTGCAGCCTTTCCTTGCTCGTAAAAAAACCTTGCGAACTTATCAGGGTTCATTGCTGCTGATAATGCTTTATGATATTCAGCTGCGTTTTTAACTAATCCGTCTTCATTCAAATGATTATTAATAAAATTAATAACGCTTGATTGAGACTTTTTAATTTCCTCCACAGAACCTCCTGGGTTGTATAACAAATTAGCTTCATCAATACTGACCTTAAAACCTTTAAAGTCTTGATTTAGCACCTTGTTAGTTTCTTTTTGAAAGAAATCTACTTTCCTAGACTGCTCTTCTGACTGAGTCTTTGCATTCTCAACATATTGCTTGTACGCTTTGTAGTCTTCATTGTCCTCAGAAATACCAGTTGCGCTTGACTCAAGCGGCTGGTGATACATTTCTTTTTGTTCATTGAAAAACTTCTTAGCTTTTACAATTGCTTTTTTCTTTTTTAACTTAGCTCTCTTAACATCAGATTCATCATCAAGTTCCTCATCATAGGAATACTCTTCCATTAATAATTCAACATCATCTTTATCAATACCCTCTTCGGTAGCTATAAGATACTCAGTTAAAATTTGGTCTTCATCTAAGGAATCAAAGTCTCTGTTTAATTTAACATAATCTTCAATGCCACGACCAGTTTTCTTTTTATATTCAAAATAAGCCGACACATCTTCTGGAAGTTCATTGTTGCTTTCTTTTTCTGCAAACAATTGGTCTACCGATGATATGTCCTTATCATATCTGTTCTTAATAAAACTAAGAACGTCTTCTTCTTTTAGTTCAGCACCTTGCGTTTCCTCAGGAGCTGCGGTTTGCTCTACAGCTTCTGGCTGTGTCTGCTCTTCGTATTGCTGTTCGACTTTTTGAATTAGAGTTTCCTCTACTTCTGCCACTGATTTTTCTTCAACAACACCTACTTCTTTTACTTTTATTTCCATTAGATTAAATTTTAGTACAAATATAGTACATTAAAAAATTATAAATTATTTACTTTACCTAGGGTCAAACTCTGCTAAATCAAACCCATCTAAGCTATCTTCATTAGACTCAAAGTTTTGAGGAGGTAAGTTATTTTTTCTTTGATTAATCAGCTTTGATTGTTCTGTGTTCTGCTGACTAATACGTCCTGCCTTAGCTGTTTCTCTTTGAGATTCTCTTTGAGATAAAGCTTGCTCTGTCATGCCTCTTAACTGCTGATTATAATTAAACTCTTCAGCCATTAGTTGACTTTTTAGCTGAGCTTCATTCTTCATCTTCTCAATTTCAAAAGCTATCTCCGCTTGTTTAATCTGCATCTTAGCATTCATCTCTGCTTGAGACTTCTGCATTGCTGTTTGAGCTGCCATTTGCTGAGACTTCAGTTGTGTAGCCGCCTGCATTTGTTGCTGAAGCATAGCATTCTTTTCATCTCGCTCTTGCTTCTGTTTACGCTTAACCTTAAGTAATTGATTAGCTAGTTTGATGTTTTTTATTTCTCGGATATCAATAGCATCCTCTAAGTTTATATCACTTTTAGATAATGCCATTTGTATATTTTGCTCAAGCTGAGCTTTTTCCTCTTCGTCAGGAGAAACTTCAATAAAAATACCAAAGTCATAAATATATAAATCTGATATATCGTTAAGTATACTTACGTTATACTTACCTATCTTATTGATGAAGTCATCTTTGAAATCCGAATACTCTAAAATGTCTGCAACCCTGTACGTTAGTGCTTCTGCAAGAGTTCTATAAACATATAGACTCCCTTGAAGTATGTGCCTGGTGGCTGTGTTAGAATTTAATGCGGCAAGTTTCTGTAATCCAACTAAGGAATTAGGGTCAGGCGTTGAGCCATCTCTAGCTTCATTTAATCCTGTTACAGTTCTAATCATGTTTAAATAATGATTATAGTTTGTAATAAGCATCTGAGTTTTACTAGCTCCGCTGTTTGAGGTTAGCTGTTGTATTGGAACTCTTGCTTGATTAAAGTCACCATCCTGAGTGTAGCTTCTACCTATTACAGAACCTGTCTGAAAGTACAATCTTAATGCATCCTCTGGATTATATGCAGCACCTGTACCTAGGTCAACTTCATTTAATCCGTCTGCATCTATAAATACCCCATCAGGGACAGTCCTAGCTATAACTTGTTGTAATTTTAAATGTGTAATCTGAATTAAATCAGCAAATGGAATCATTCTTCTTACTAATGATTCTATAACACCTTTGTACATTCTTGGTGCAACAGCAACATAATTTGGTAAAGCATGTTGTGAAGAAGACTGAGGACGAACCATGTTACTTGCAAGCTCCCACTTCAAAAGAATATCAGTACCCATCACCATTATTCCATCATACCAAACGTCAATAGTTTTAGAGACCTTCTCAAACTTCCCATCCTCCATCATTTCTGGTGGTGGATTAAATTGGTCATCTTTCTCTATCATTTTTTTAGCTCCACTATCTGTAACCTTTTTCTTATAAACCATTTTCTTTGTGGTCTTATAATTAAAATACATTAAGGTTACTGTGTCTCTATAAAAAATATCGTTTTGTTGATACTGTGCTGTGTTGTAATAATCATACCAGCTCTGACTGTATTTAGATATTTTATCTAAATCATCATTAGTCAAACTCTGGTCTATTTTAAGTAGCTCCGTAATTGGAACTACTTTTATTTCACCCCAATAAAAACAATCTTTAAAGTGTGGGTCTTCTGTGTAACTATATACTATATTTGCAGGGTCAACATACTTAACTTCTACTCCAGAACCTGGCAGGAATTCATGCTTTGCACAGCCTATCCCCAGTACAGTTAAGTCGTAGTCAATTCTTTTACGAGCATCCGAATAGTGATTTTCTTGAAACATAGTGTCGATAGCTTCTTCCTCGGCTATCTCAATTGCAGGCTTGTAATTAAGCTGCATATATAATGTTAGTTCTTCATCGTTTTCAGGAAGAGAATCAGGGTCCATTGTAAATGGGTCTGCTCCTGTCATGTCTTTAATATCTAAGAGTATGTCTTTAGCCGCCATCTGACCTTCAATCATATCTTGATATTTACTTCTTTTACCTTGGGATAATGCGTCTTGAGCATAAGCCTTTACCTTAAAGAGTCTGTCAGACATTCCATTAACTACAATATCTACAAACTTAGGAAGTATAGGGACAGGAGTCCAATCTAAATTAAGATAAGATAAGTCTCCGTCTACAGCTAATTCGTTTTTATATTTACCTACTGATTGTTCTCCTCTCGCATATAAACGTAATCTGTGAAATTCTCGCCATTGGTTATAATAACGACAGCCATTGCCATCTTTTCTAAACCACTCATACTGTATTGCCTGCCCTATCTGTAAGCCAAACTCATCAGTGGCTTTTTCGGCATCTGATACAAATTGACTAGGGAAGCCTACAGATGAAATATTTACTTTAACTTCTTTCATCTATCTAATTAAATCGCTCGTTAATCCCTTATTGGTATACCTTGCAAAGTTAATGGAAATTTTTGAGCTTTTCTTTTCAGGTGTATACAAATGTTTTTGGCAAGCCATTATAGCTAATCCACTACTAATAGAAGCATCAAACTTAGTTCTGTTACCTATATCGAACTTAGCCCAATCTTCTAATGTTCTAGCAAACGGCATAAACCCCATTAAATCAGAGTCTCTAAAAGTTCCTTCAATATCTAGACCAATATACTTTTCTATATATGATTCTATTGCAGAGGCGTGTGCTTGTTTAATATCCTCACTGGAGTTTGGTATACCTCCTAATTCCTTTTCTGTTCTTGATAGTTTGTTAAAAATCTTATCAGGTCTGTTCATGCTAAAAGCCCTATACCCTCTATTTTTAAAATGATATAAAAGTCTAGGTTTATTATTCTCTACAAGTATTGGCATTCCATAAAAAACACAAGCCATTAATACTTCTTCAAAAAATATTTCAGCTGTTTGAGGTCTTGCTACGTATTCTAAAAAGAACTCATTACTTGGAGCTTCGTCCATGTTAAATTTAGTTAAACCATGAAGTGCTCCGTTTGAACCTCTTCCGCCTACAGTTCCAGATATATCATAGCTATCACAACCAAATGCTCCTAGGTGTTCATTCCCTGGCATTTTTTTACCATTCCTATTTATAACTCTATTCTGTAGGTTTTTATTAGGAGTCCAAGAAACAAGGAATCTTCCTCTATTGTTAGGAGTCCATATAACTTTAGAATCTTTTATCCCATCTTTCCATGAGAAAGAGCCTCTTGTTAAATGATGCTCTTTAATTGTAGAATCATTGTAATCAATTTGCTGATATATCTTAGTTAAATTAAATAAGGATTGTTTACTTTCATCCCTAAACGCATGTGACTCTGTCCTTGGGAATTGTCTATAAAATTCATTTAAAGCATCTGGGTCTTTCTTAAGACTATCCACTTCGTTTTGCCAATAATCTATTGCGCCTTGTTGGATTATACTATTATCAATCCCTATAACAGGCTTACTGTTGGTGTTTATATGCATAACAGGCAAACCATATCTATCTATAAATCCTTCCATATTCCATTCCATAGGGATGAAAAGTGAATATAGTCCGCTTTTGGTTTGACCATTGGAGTTTCTTAACTTTACATCAGAGTCTTCATAAAGCTTTTTAAAGTTGTCACCTCCTTTACTTAAAGCATTAGAGGTAGAGCCCATCATGCATTTGCCTATAATTTTACTACCTAATCTTAAACAAGTCTTAGTGACCCTCCAGTTATTTAATATATTATTTGGCTTGAGCCACTTTCCACTTTCATCATGAACTAGTAGTAAAAGTTTTTCACCATCATAAGAGTTATCGTCAGTATTCTTCCAGTCAATAGTTGTATCCAATCCATCTATATCCTCCTCAGAGTCATACATATTTTTCTTTGTTATCTTAGAGGCAGGAACCCTGTACGCAAGCTCTGTCTTAGGTTTATCCATACCATCCTGAATAGGTTTAAAAAAGAATGGTAGTCTATTAGCTATAGGCACAACCTTATCGGTAAACATTTTCTTAGCGTCTGCTCCTGTTTTAGATAGTATTCCAACCCTTGAATCTTTTGCAAGTGTCCCTGTATTGACACTTTCTGAAGAGCCCATATAAGAAAATCCTGAACGTCTTATCTTTAAATAAGTCAGCCCAAAACTTCTGTTATCAGCTTTACACGCTTCCCAAAATAAATAAAATATTCTATTAGCTTCTCTATAATCTGGGTAACCCACATCAATAGAAGTCCATTGCAGATACATGTAGTGAGCTCCACTTATATAAGTAGGTACTCCGTTATTCATAAACCAATGGCCTAACTCTCTACTGTCAAACTCATTCTCAATGTAATCAACCCAGTTGTTTTTAAATTGACTAGGCATTTCATTCCACTGAAATATTGATTTAATTCTACTAAGAGGTTTTGGAATATCTATTCTTTCCCAGTATTGCTCAGATTTTTTCTTTGAACGTGAATGTATTTTTTTTGGTTGTTTAGGTAAACCAATAATAAGACCCTGTATATTAATTATATTTTCAATTTCTCCTGTTTTTGAAATTATAACCAAATCATATTTCTCGTCATATCCATACTTCCAACTTTTATTTTTGTTCTTATTGGTGAGTACGGCTTTAGGTACGTAATCTTGTACCACTTTATACATTTCGTTATTTTGACCTACGTTCTGCAAACCCTTGTTTTGTATCTACTTTGTTATTACTTTCCGCTAAAGATAAAGCTTCTTTTTCCGACTCTATTCTACTTAGTATTTCAAACGCATCAAATATTGCAAGCTTCTTAGTGGCTGCTGCATTCTTAAGTCTATCTGCAGCCAAATCATCTTCAGGGTCTGTCTTAATAATATCTTCTTTGGCAACTTTAATTAACTGGTGTACAGCCCTTCTGGCTGCATCAATAATTTCTAATTTAATTTCTCTGTTTGATTTCATAATATCATTGTTATTTGATGGTCAAACATTCTATATAGCTTCTCTCCATCAACCTCAAACTCATATTCACTTTCAGGCTTAAATGAAATTAAATCTCCTTTTTTTACGCCTTGATTTATCAATGTAGTATTGGGGTAAATCATCTCTGCGACTAAAGGTTCTTCTTTAGTGTTTTTAAATATAATAGATTCTTTTGTTTTTATTGGTTTAACATAACAATATCTGTCATGACAAAACCATTGTGTTCCATTCTGGTACATAAAAAACTGGTCGTTATCAACTAGAAATAAATTATCTTTTAAAAAACTCTTACCACTTTTTCTTCTTCCCTTAATATCGTTGTAGAATTTAAAAACATTGTGATGAACAAGAAGAGTATCTCCTACCTTTATAGGGCCACAATAGTTTATAGGTAATGCTTTTACTTCAGCATACCTATTGGAGTACCTGACATCTTCTTCTGATGAGCTTACTAAAAAATCAATACCTCCAATATTTTTAGTATTGGAGTATCGCTTATTTTCTTTTGGTGTAACTATAAAGTCTGTTGGTGATTTCAAAAGTTTATATTGTATTCAATGGATACAGGCATAGTGGAACTAAACTCTTTCCAAAGAATAACAACATCATTATCATCTATGTATATTTTGTAGGATTGGAATTCAGAATCATATTTAATTAAATGAATTCTATGCGTTCCGTTTAGAACTTCTTGGCCTACTAAATAATGCATAGCTCCAGATTTATAATCTGGGCCGACTGATATTTTTCTTATATCCATTATATTTAATTTTATTTATATTTTTATACGTCTTTAAGAAATCTAATGTACGCAGCACGTTGTGCACCATTAGCTCCGTCAAAACCTGAAATTAGGAAATTTTCTACTGAACCAACATTCCAATATCTTAGAATATCCCAGTTTCCTGATTGTGATATAGTGCTTGTCCAGATGTATTCTCTAGCTGTATCTTCAATGAAGAAAACTTGATTAGTTGCTAACGTGACACCCCCATATCCATTAAGGTTGAAATCAGCATCTCCTAATTCGGTTGTATCGGTTAATCCAGCCCAATTTCCTGGGTTAGAACCATATCTATTTTGATTAGGATTACTAGGATTACATGGGTCGTTTGATATTAAGGTCCACTCTAGCGAAGTCGGAAGTCTAAATCCTGTTGGTGGCTGTATTTGTCTTGCTGCAAATTGATTATATAAAAGACCTCTTTCGCTGTTATTAGAGTCAAAGTTCCAGTATGCAGCTACTGGAAGTCCAGCGTTATGCTGAGCATAGAATTCAGTAGCATTTGTAGCAATAGGAATAGTCCCACCTGATGTTGTATCGGTTATAGTTGAATTTTCATCAGTAAATACAAAATCACAAACTGTAGTTTCACCTGGGCTAGGAGGTGGTGTTGGAGTTGATTGTATTTCTTTAAATACAAAAGATATTGCTAGCTCTCCAGTATTTGGAGTTAAAGCTCCTGTTTCTTCTCCAACAACAGCTATATTATCAAACTGTCCAACAGTTATAGCACTAGATGAAAGGTCAACTTGTCCTGAAACATAAGTTCCATTGTCACTATTGTCTATTACAAATATATCAGATATTGGTGTATAGTTTGAAAAATCAGCACTAGTATTGTTTGTTATTTTTCCTATAGAAAATTTAATGTCAGTTCCTACAGGAACAGATACTGTATTCTCTCCCATCCAAACCCACGTTACGGCTTCTAGTTTAAGATTTAAAGGAACTCTCCATAAAGGTATCTGAGTAGGCCCTGTTACGTTTGACGTCCACTCCATAAAATCATGGCCATTAGTTTGACTACCCAAGTTGTTTACCATACCATTTATGATATACTTGTTTTCTACTCTTTGAGTTTCAATAACATTACCTGCAGAATCTACCGATAAATTGTAAACATCATTACCAACTACATTTCCACTTCCATAGGTTGGTAGTTTGTATTGACCACCTTTTTTTATTTCTAAAGCGTTTGATTGACTAGTTGAGTCTTTACCGTTACCAATCGTCACTAAGTTGTCAGCTTCGCTCCATGTATTAACACTACCAGGTAGTGGAACATTATATGAGCCTATTACTATTTGTCTAAAATCAGTAGCGTTTAAATGTGAACCGATTGCATACGACTCCTCTCCTGCGTTTTGGTTACCTTTACCAATAGAAAAAGACTGTGCTGCTGTTCCATTTATTTGATTTCCTTTACCAATTGCAAAAGAACCAGAGCCATCTACAATATTAAGTGCGCCCATTGTAAATGAACCGACTTCTTTAGATTCATTGTCTTCACCGAAGGAAAAAGAACCAGCTCCAGATGCTGTGGTTGTACTGAATGTTCCGAAAGCAAAAGAGTTATCTCCACTTGCTTCTGCATTTGAACCATAAGCTTGTGCCTGCTCACCTGAAGCTATGTTTGCATAACCTATAGCTACAGAAACCTCTCCATCTGCTGTAGAAAGTTGACCCATAGCAGTAGAAAATTTTCCACTTGCTGTTGTTTGACTTCCCATTGCTGTTGATGCTTCCCCACTTGCTTCTGTTGCAAGTCCTGATGCAAAAGATGAAGAAGCACTTGCTTGTGTTGTATTATTTAATGCTGTAGAGTAATTACCACTTGCTGTTGTGTTTGCTCCCATTGCTACAGAACCATCTCCTGAGGCTTCAGTTTGTAAACCCATTGCTGTAGAAGTATTTCCACTTGCTTCTGTGCTTTGTCCACTTGCTGTAGAATATTTTCCACTTGCTATTGTGCCATCTCCCATTGCTGTGGAAATCTCTCCACTTGCTGTTGTGTCATTTCCCATTGCTGTAGAACCATCTCCTGAGGCTTCAGTTCTACTTCCCATTGCTGTAGAAGTATTTCCTGAAGCTTCAGTTCCATCTCCCATTGTTGTAGAGGAAATACCTTTTGCTTCTGTGTTTGCTCCCATTGCTGTAGAAGCATTTCCTGAAGCTATACAACCATCTCCCATTGCTGTGGAAATCTCTCCACTTGCTTCTGTGTCTTGCCCTAAAGCAACTGCTGCTGGTCCGCTTGCTTTTGTGAAGTTTCCTATTGCTACAGAAACTGTATTAGATGCTTCTGTGCCATTACCCATTGCTATAGAAGTAGTTCCAGTTGATTTTGCTGCAACTCCAATTGCTAATGAATTATTACCACTTGCTTCTGTGTTTTGTCCACTTGCAAAACTATGGTTTCCGCTTGCTACTATATTTTCTCCTCCAATAGCTAATGAATTATCACCACGTGCTGTTGCGTTGTTTCCTATTGCGACACTAACTGTGCCATCAGCTAATGAGCGATAACCCATTGCAATAGAATAATCTGCAGAAGATGCAACTTGATTTTCATAACCCATTGCAACAGAACTAACCGCAAATGGAGCATTACCCTCGCCTAAGGCAATAGAATTGTTTCCTTTAGCATTGTTACCTCTACCCATTGAAATAGAAAAATCTCCATCAGATTTATTATTATCCCCATAAGAAAAAGCTTGGTCTCCATAGGCGTCACTAGCTTTACCACCTGCAAAAGAAGCCTCACCACCTGCTGTTGTTCCACCTCCTATTGCAAAAGAATAATCACCATCTGCTGAAGTACCCTCTCCAAACGCATTAGCAAAAATACCAGAAGCATCTGAATTTAACATGTCGTTAAAAATTAATGAATAATCTCCATCGCCTCTTAATATATCACCATCTCCTAATTCAGATGGGCTAGTCCATATAGCAAATCGGTCTTTTGTTCCACCCCCTGTTAATACAGATGAGTTGTCAATCTTATCCCAAAATATGTTGTCGTTTAAATCTTCAGAGATAATAGCCCAATCACCAACTTCCCAGTCAGTAATAGTTCCACCACCTTGTGTATTTAAAGGAGTAGCACCTGCTACAGATACTATCCAGTATTTTCCTGTATTTGCAGGAATTAAAGATATAGCCTGTAAGTCAGGTATATTTGTGTCAGCATTCCATGCTCCTTGAAATTCTAGTCCAGAACCTTGATAGTTCTGCCATTCGACAGTACCATCGGTTTGAGAAACTAAAACTTGTTCTCCTGTACCTATATTGTTATTTGCATCGTAAACTTCAGACGCAAAATAAATTCCTCCATTTACATTTACTAATCCATTTGCAAATGTTTCTTTTCCAATAGTTACATTTTCAGCAACGCTTAAACTACCAACACCACTTCCGTTATCTAAATAAACTATTGTGCCTGCTGGAGATTCACATGGGTCTTTTGAAGTAATAGTAGCTGTGTCTTGATAAAATAAGGAATTAACTAACTTAAAAGATTCCTGTCCTGCTATGTCTGCAGTAAATATAGGTAATCTATAAGAACACCCATCAAAAGCTTCGTCAATAACAAATTCAGCAATACCTCCTAAGGTAAAAGTTTTTGTCTGCCTTTCAATTGGTGTTGAATTGGCAGCAGTTCCTATTAAATAATCCTCAGCCTCAATTGGTGATTGATTTGGATACGATAAAGTATTGCTAATTTTTGCCATGTTTTATTCTTTTTTCTCGGTGACTTGTCCAGTCTGTAAATTAATTACTGATTCTTCACCATATTTTTTTATTAGTTCTTTTTCTAGTTCGACAAACTTACTTTTAATTTCTTTTATCTTGCCGATGATGTTTTCTTTCTGGAGCTCTAAGTCTCCTAATGAAATTTTAGATTGCGTAAAAGAATTGTTTAATTCTTGTAATTTACTTAATTCTTCTGATGTTAACTTTTTTGACATAATTTTAAATTTAATTTATTCTACAAAGATATGAATTTTATTCTTGATTGTTTTTTCTGCCTTTCTCCCAGCTGCGACCCACAAAGTATGCGCCATATACAGTTACTAGTAAGGTTTGAAAAATTGGAATATAGGCTTCAGCTATTTTAAATTCCCCAATATTTCCATCAGTAAAACATAATGCTGTAAATATTACTGTTAAATAAATAAGAACCATTGGTCTAATGTTCTTAGACAAAAAAGAATCTGATTGCATATCATACTTCCAGCGTTCTGTTACCTGCTGTTGAGCTTCTTTATCGGCCTGCTCTAATATCTCTTGGATTTTTTGTTTTGCTTCTAGTCTTTCTTCGTCTGTTGTAACTAAATCATCAATAACATCACCAACTTGTTTTATAACACCTCCTGTTAACCATTGTATAATTTTCTTCATAATCCTTTATATTCATTAAACGCATCATAGCTTGGACAAGCTTTGGTTGAAAAATCCCTATGGCCATGTATAGAGGCTTCAGGGAATATGTTTTTTAATAATCTTAACAACAAAAGAAAGCTTGCTATTTGAGCACTTGTTCTATTGTCCTCTGGACACATATCTTTATCAACCCCACCTGCATAACAAATGCCAATTGAATTTTTATTGTATCCTTTAGTATGAGCTCCTGATTTTTCTAATGGTCTGCCAGTTTGTATTTGACCATCTCTTTTAATAAAAAAATGGTAGCCAATACCTGACCACCCTCTTTGTTTATGCCATTCATCTACTCTATCAGCATCAATATCCATGTTAGGTGGAGTTGCTGAGCAGTGAATTATAATCTTATTTATTTTTCTTTTCATTATAATTAATCCATATTCTTTGAGCCGTATAAACTATAGACGCTACTAATAAGATTAATTTTAAAACCATCTCTACGTGAGTCATTGAAATAGCAAGGCTAAGAAAGTTAATAGCGTATATTTTTATATCCTGCAAATTCATTACTCTTTAATAAGTATATACTCTACTTCTATATCTATAAGTGCACTATTGTTCTGAATATATCCTACCATAGTGCAATAATTTCTCCAGCTGTTGTTTCTGTATCAAAAACTTGAATTACATTAACAGGAAAAAACTGTCCTGAATAAACCCCAACAAAAGTTAATATATCTCCTCCTGCAGTTTGAACCTTTATATTACCTGGTATTCCTATGTATAAAGCACAACCATTGTTGACGCCATCTGGATTTGAAACATTTGGTATCAAGTCTGTGTCGCTGGGGTTTACTATAGCGGCCCTATTAGCTGTTAATTTTGTATATGCCATTTTTTATTTGGTATAAGGGAATTTTCTATTTAAACTGTCTCTGCGCTCTTTGCAGCCACAAGGTTTCCCTGTTACCTTGCTTACAGTATCAACCACTTTTTTTATTCCAGTTACTGTTGTTACTTTTTCTATTGTATCTCCTAAGCCTCTTGATTTCATCACTAGCTTTTTACGTAAGTTTTTTGCATATTACATTCGCACATTTTATTTGGACACTTCTCAATGTCTTTAAAACTGACAGCCAGCATCCATGAATTCCATGCACATTGGAATTTACACCATACTGATTGCATCCACAATCCTAATTTTACAAAAGCTTTTCCCATTATAATTTTTTATTTTTCAATATTTTCTTTACGCTTCCGTCATTAAAGGTAATTGAATCTCTACTTGTTCCATGACCATAATGCATAGTCCCTGAAGTTTTATTATTTCCTTTACCTCCTATCGCTTCTGTAGCTACTTCACGTGCGTGCTTTTTAAGTAGCGATTGAGCTTGTAGACATCTTGCTTTTTTTACTGGGTCTTTAATAGATTGACACGACATAAGTTTATTTTTTATTTACAAAGATACTAATATTTTCCTTTACGAGTTTTTGGGGAAGACTTTGTTGAACCGCCTTTTCCAGCCCATAAATTCTTACATGCCCAATAGCGTGCTGTTAGTTTTGATTTTGCCGTTCCACACTTGTGACGTGCTTT